>SDBT01004032.1_pt1 | contig 25078 bp, 21 predicted proteins | sample 2277101 | NCBI WGS metagenome assembly SDBT01 (sample SAMN10404973, study PRJNA504765) | marine sediment metagenome | isolation source: marine sediment core GS10_PC15, 103 cmbsf | place: Arctic Ocean: Southern Knipovich Ridge | collected 2010 | reverse complement strand
CTCCCGCGAGTAATCCGACGGCCATCACGACCTCGGGCAGCCTTCGCGCGCCGGCGGTGCCCTCAGAGCCCCCCGTTCGTGATGTCGAGCGCCTCGTCGAGCAACCGGAAGGAGAAGGAGTCGAAGAACCCTGGATGATCACGCTTCAGCTCCTCCAGGGTGGCCCCGTCTGCTTGGACCCGGGCCAGAACCCAGCGGGCCCCGGGGTCGCCGGCTTCGGCCGGCACGGACAGGCCGCGTAACAACTCATCGGCTTCCGCTCCGCGCCCCAGTTCGGTCAGCAACCGGTGTGCGAGGACCTGAGCGGCGAAACCGTTCGCGGTGCGCTTCGGCGCACACTCGATCAGCTTCCCTTCGTGCCGGCCGGCCGTGCTCAGATCCCCCAACCGACGGTGAACGTAGGCCAGCAGAAAATGTTGAAGTCGCTCTTCGGGATCGTACGGGCGGCCCTGCCCGAGGTGCTCGGGCCACTTCAGACTCTGCTGCAGGTCGCTCACTGCACCCTGAAAGTCAGCGGACCGAATGAGCGCCAGCGCCCGCTTGACGTGGACCCACTCGTACAGTTGCCGGCTCGTTCGGCCCATCTCCGAAGGCAGGACCTGCACTCGGTCCAGGATGTCGGCGCAATCGTCCAAGTGACCGGCAAAGAGCAGCGCGCGGGCGTGGGTCAGGTCCAGGTTGAAGTTGCCGGGGAAGCGTGCCGCGGCCCGGCGCGCGAGCGCTTCCGCGTCGCTCCACCGCTCCTGGTCCTCGAGGTACCGGACGAGATGCAGCCAGGTCTGCCAGTGCGCCTCATCGAATTGCACGCCGCGTCGCAGGTCGGCTTCCGGGTCGCGGCCGGCGGTCTCCCGAAGCAGGTGCGCGCGCGCGACGTAGAATGGACCGTAGTCGGGCTTCGTACCGGCTCCGTCGAGCAGGCGGGCCGCCTCGTCGGTTCGGTCCACTGCCCAGAAATTCAGTGCGAGATAGTAGCCGAGCTTCCAGTCCGTGTTCTGCGCGGAGGCCCATTCCAACACGGCAATCGTCTCGCGCCGGAACGGAAAGACGAACGCGGGCGACCAGGCGACGGCGTCCGACACGAGGCGTCCAGAGGCTTCTGAATCGCTGTCGCGCAACAGATAGGCCAGCCACAGGCCGATCAGCGGATTGCGCTCCTCGGCGCGCAGGGAGAGGATTTCAACCGCTACGTCGTCCAAGCCCCTGCTGTGGTAGCCAATCGCCAGTTCCAGGTAGGTCTGCTCGGGGAACTCACCGCGGATGAGCGCCTTGAACCGAGCCAGGGCGTCGTCTGAATGGTCGAGCAGGTACCGTTCGAAGTTCGCGAAATGGTGGAGCGGATCGATCGCGAGCAGACGCTCCCGCGCGGCGCGCGCCGCCTCGGTCTGTCCCCCAATCCGTGCGGCTATGGCCAGCACCTGCAGGGCGTTGATGCCGTACTGATCGTAGTCCAGCGCCCGCTCCGCGTAACGTACGGCTCGGTGGGGGTCGCCCTCCTGCAAAGCGATCTCGGCGATTTGTGTGTTGGCCGCGGAACGGCAGGCCATCGAGCGCGCCGCCCACCCGAACGACTCCTTGGCGTTGGTGAGGTCGCCCGCGGCACGGTAGATGATGCCGGCCAGGTAATTGGCGCGGGCGTCGTAGGTGCCGAATTGCAGCACCTTGCGAATCGTCTCGCCGCCGTCCGCGTAGAGCGCGCTCCGGAACTGGAGATCCGCCATGGCCATCAAGGCCTCGCGGTGCCAGGGATACTCTGCCAGGATCGCGTCGAACTCCGCCCGCGCCGCACCGTACTGCCGTGCCTTCAGCGATTCCATTCCCCGGGCCAGCCGGCGGTCCGTGTCCGACATCGCCGCCACGCCCGCCGCGTTAGCTTCGAACGGGCGCTTCAGCTTGAGCTGGTCACGCGGCGACACGTATCGGAGCCCCAGCTCGGGTACGGTCACCTCGTAATCGGCCGCGCCCCGTAGCGGGATCGTTGTGTTCAGAACTTCCATCGGCTGCAGGTCCAGCGGACGCCGGAACAGGGAGCGGCCCGCGGCGACGACCTCCAGCGTTCCACTGACCGGCTCGAACGCGTTGATCCCGACCTCAAGCAAGTCGTCCTTCCGCGCCACGTGCATCACACCGCGTCCCGAGGCGGTACTCATCCCACCAATTCCCTTGATCGGAAACCACCGTTCGTTCCAGCGGTCGGTCCGGTAGGGTTCGAAGCCGTCCTGCCGAATGGGGTTGGCGTGCTCTCCGGGTGCGTACTGAACCAAAAGCCGCCCGGCCTGGAATTCGACGTACTGGCCATCGGTATCCGTCAGCAAGTCTTCCCAGATGCCGCCCGCGCGCGAGAGTGCCCACAGCCACAGCTTCTGTCCCGGCATCTCGCCGTACGGTGCCCAGTGCCCGAAGCCGTAGCCGGCATCGTGATAATAACCGCCGAAGAAATCGGTGTATTCGCCCACGACGTGATACGACTTGTGACCCCCGAACCGGTTGTTGTCATAGCGCGAAAGGTCGCGGCCTTCCGCGTCCTTCGGCCACGGTTTCGCCTCCCCGCTGTGCTTCAGATACCGGCTGCCGGGGAATATCACTTCCAGGTCGTCCCGCGCGAAGGCCGCTCCGGTCATCCAGTTGTAGTAGGACTGCAGAACCGGCGTGGGGTTGTACCAGAGCGTCCTCGTTTCGAAATAGGCCCGGTCGGCCGGCAGATGGATCTGCACCCGCCATTGCGTTCGAGAAGGGAGGTCCATCGCTCCGACCACGCAGGTCACGCCGCCGGCGTCATGCCGAACAAGCGCATAGTCCACCGGCGTGGCCGTCGCCGGCGTGTGGCCGATGACCCCGAAGTTGAACTCGATGCCTCCTGAAGTCCAGGGCCCCCGCAAGGCGATGTTGCGAAACTTGAGGACCTCGTTGCGGTAGATGAACTCCGCTCCGGTCGATTTCTCGACGGCGCCCCAGACTTTCCCGCCCACCTCGGGGAGCACGTACACCTCGATGAAGTCGTTCTCGAGCCTTACCACCTTCCAGGGCTGCGACCGGCCTTCGTGACTGTATCCGTCGAACGCGTGGTACGGGTAGAGGCGGGGGTCCCGGATCAGGATCGGGTTCGGATCGGGATCCGAGAACGGGTAGGTCTTGATACTGCGAACCTCCTCTTCGATCACGGCGGTCTGCGCCGCCGCCTCGAACGCCAGTAGGATGAAGAGACCGGCGGCAACGAACGGGATCAAGGAGGATCGACGGCAAGGAACGCGTACGGCGATCGCAGGCCCAGGCAACCTGGCGGGTGAGTCGGGAGGATGCCAGTTAGGGGGGCGTAACCAATATGTGAAACAGCGCTTTTCTGTACCAGGGTTGCTTGGACTCATGGCCGGCGTATGTCCTGTACAAGGTGTGGCAATGATATGCCGTTCTTCTCTACGCGACAATCTTCCGCTGCCGCGCCGGCCCCGCCGGCGGCCGCGCGGCCGGCCGAGTGCGCAACCCACGCACGGGTCGCTGGGCGGCAACGAACTAGGTGCGCGCCATTGCGGACCGCGCGCGATTCGGTAGGATTCCATATCTTAAGGGCCTCGTAAACCAAAAAACGTGACTCTGGGTGTCGTAGCGGGACGCGGGAGTGGAGCGCGGATTCGTCGGGCGCGTCCGTTGTCGCCGTAAGCTCGCTTCAACCTAGTGTTTCCGAGCCGTTCTGATGTTAGAGCAGTTTCCATGTTTCTGTAGCGTCCGGGCTCCGTGCCGGACGTTCGTGGCCTCGGCCGACACGGGGCCGGTAGGCTGCACGTTGACAAAAAACGCTCCAGAAGAAAGGTAGAGATACACCATGTCCGGGCAACCAACCGCAACCAAAGTAATCGGTTTGTTCGCGGGCCTCGTCGTGTTGGCGGCGGCGGTCTATTCCGTTTTCTTCATCGAATGGGACACTCAGACGCCGCCGGAGCCGCCCGTAGTGCGGCCTCTGAAAACGATGGTCATCGAGTCGCCGTTCTCGGCCTCGGGCCGCAAGTACCCCGGCAAGGTCCAGGCGCACGAGCAGGTTCAACTGGCGTTTCAGGTGACCGGTCAACTGATCGAGCTGCCCGTGAAGAAGGGGTTGGAAGTGGAGCAGGGCGAACTGCTCGCACGGCTCGATCCGCGCGATTACGAACACACGCTCGCCGTCGCGCAGGCAGCCCTTGACGCCGCCCAGGCCGAATACGAGCGTATCAGGGGATTGGCGGAACGCGACCTGGCCGCCAAGAAAGAGGAGACGGACTCGAAGGCGGTCTACGACGCCGCTGTGGCCAAGCTGAACATCGCCAGCAAGGCCCTCGACGACACGCGCCTGCAAGCCCCGTTCGCGGGCGTGATCGCCGACACGTACGTTGATAACTTCCAGAACCTAAACGCCAAGCAACCGATCCTCAGCCTCCAGGAGATCGAGCACGTCGAGATCGTGGTGAACGTGCCCGAAGCGCGCGTCATTCGGGCAACGCCGACGGGCGCGCGGCGCAACCCGAGCGAACAAGGCCAGCGTGAGAAGGACCGCTATCGGTTCGTGGCAACGTTCGAGTATCTGCCGGGTCGCGAATTCGACGTAGAAGTCAAGGAGTTTTCCACCGAGGCGGATCCCGCCACGCAAACATACGCGGCCACGTTCGTTATGCCCACGCCCACCGATGTCACCATCCTTCCGGGCATGACCGCGACAATCCGCGAATATCGGAAGAAGCCGGATAGTGCGGAGGCGGTCGCTTACGCCGTGCCAATCGACGCGGCGCCGATCGACGGCCAAGGCGAGTATTTCGTCTGGGTGGTGAAGGACGCCGGCGGGGATACCGGCACGGTGCATGGGGTCGATGGGCGGGTCGGCGAGATGGTGGGCAAGGACATCCTCGTACTGGCGGGCCTCGAGCCCGGCGATCGAATTGCGTTGGCCGGCGTGCATCTGCTTCAGGAGGGCCAGCGGGTTCGCCCGTTCTCGGCGAAAGGGGACGCCACGCCATGAATATCGCCGAGGTCTCGATCCGCTACAAGACCATTACGCTGGTGATGACCATCCTGGTGATCGGCGGCGGTATCTGGGCGTACGATGGGCTGGGCCGACTCGAGGATCCCGAGTTCACCATAAAGAGCGCCCAGATCTTCACCAGCTACCCGGGCGCGACCGCGATGGAAGTCGCCGATGAGGTCACCGACGAAATCGAGACCGCCGTGCAACAGCTCGGCCAACTCGACCTCGTGACCAGCATCTCCGAGCCGGGCAAGTCCACCGTGCTCGTGGATATGAAGGACAAGTACGACAGGCACTCGCTACCGCAGGTCTGGGACGAGCTGCGCCGCAAGGTCAACGACGCCCAGGCGGACCTCCCGCCAGGAGCCGGGCTGTCACTGGTATACGACGATTTTGGCGACGTTTTCGGCGTGTTCTACGCGGTGTACGGCGACGGATACTCGTATGCGGAACTGAAAGACCACGTCGACACTCTGCGCCGCGAGTTGCTGCTCTGCACGGACGTGGGCAAGATCACAGTCTACGGCGACCGATCCGAGGTCGTGTATGTCGAGATTTCTCGAGCTCGGCTGGCGCGACTGGGCATCTCGCCGGCGATGATCTACCGGACACTGTCCGGCCAGAACCTCGTACAGCAAGCCGGAAAGATCGAGGTGGGCGACAAGTACATTCGCATCCAGCCGACTGGCGAATTCACATCGATCGAAGACATCGGTAATCTGCTGATCCTCCAGGGTGACGCGTCGTCAACCAAGCTCTACCTCAAGGATCTGGCGACAATTCGACGGGGGTATATCGACCCGCCGAACACCATCATGCGCTACAACGGCCGCCCGGCGATCGGACTGGGGATCTCGACCGTACTGGGCGGGAACGTGGTCACCATGGGCGATTCGGTAAAGCAACGCTTGTGGGAGCTGATAGAGGAGACGCCGATCGGGATGGAGATCGGCGCCGTTGCCCACCAGGCCGATTCTGTGACCGCGGCCGTCGACGGATTCATCATCAGCCTGGGCGAGGCGCTCGCGATCGTCATTGCCGTGCTCATGCTCGCGATGGGTTTTCGCAGCGGCGTGCTGATCGGCGTCATCTTGGTGCTGACCGTCCTGGCGACGCTCATCGTCATGAAAATGCAGGGCATCATGCTCGAGCGCATCAGCCTGGGAGCACTGATCATTGCGCTCGGCATGCTCGTGGACAACGCGATCGTGGTGGTCGAGGGCATCCTCGTGAACCTGCAGCGCGGCATGGACCGCATCAAGGCCGCCAGCCAGATTGTCAGCCAGACGATCTGGCCGCTGCTGGGCGCCACGATCGTTGCCGTGCTCGCGTTTGCCGCCATCGGTGTTTCGCAAGACTCCACCGGTGAGTATTGCCGCTCGCTTTTCCAGGTAATCCTCATCTCGCTGATGATGAGCTGGGTGCTGGCGATCACGGTGACGCCACTGTTCGGCGTGATGTTCCTGAAGGTCTCGGCTACCAGCGGCGACCCGTACGGCGGCGTCTTCTTCCAGGTCTACCGCGCCTTCGTCACCCTCTGTATCCGGGGGCGCTGGGTGACGGTCGCGGTGGCGATCGTCCTGCTGGTGCTGTCGATCCGCGGGTTTGGGTTCGTCAAGCAGAGTTTCTTCCCGGATTCGACGCGGCCGCAGTTCATGGTGCATTACTGGCTGCCGCAAGGCACACACATCACCCGCACGGAGGCCGACCTCGAAGAAATCGAGGAGCACGTGCGGTCGCTGGACGCCGTGACGAACGTTTCCACGTTCGTCGGTCGCGGCGCGCTCCGTTTTCTGCTGACCTACACGGCCGAAGATGCCAACAGCGCCTACGGGATGCTGCTGGTGAGCGTCGACGACTACCGGAAGATCGCCAAGTTGCTCCCGGAGCTGCAGACCTACCTGGACGAGAACTTCCCCGACGCGCAGGCGTTCCCACGACAATTCATGCTCGGGCCGGGTGACGCGCAGAAGATCCAAGCCCGCTTCCGTGGTCCCGACCCGGATGTTCTGCGACGGTTGGCCGCCGAGGCTGGCTCAATCATGCTGGCCGAGCCCGGCGCCACGGATGTGTTGGATGACTGGCGGCAGCGCGTGCCGCTGATTCGCCCGATCGTCGCCGAGATTCAGGCACGCAACGCCGGCGTCACGCGCGCCGAGATTGCCCGGGCGCTGCAAACCGCGTTCGAGGGCGCCCGGATCGGCACGTATCGCGAGCGTGACAAACTGCTGCCCATCGTTGCGCGCAGTCCCGGCCACGAGCGCGATGACGTCGCGAACCTCCATGACGTGCGGATCTGGAGCCCGGTTGCCGGTCAGACCATCCCGATCAGTCAAGTCATGCGGGGCTTCGAGAGCCGCTCGGAGAACTCGGTTGTTCGCCGCAGAGATCGTCTGCCTACCCTGACCGTCAAGTGCGACCCGAAGTCGGGACCGGCCAACGTCTTGTTCGAGCTGCTCCGGCCGAAGATCGAGGCGATCGAGCTGCCGCCGGGCTATTCGTTGGAGTGGGGTGGCGAGTACGAGGACTCGGGCGACGCAAAAGCCGCTTTGGCTGGGAAGATGCCGATCGTCGGATTGCTGATGGTGCTGGTCGTGATTGTCCTGTTCAACTCGATTCGGCAGCCGCTGATCATCTTTCTGACCGTGCCGTTGGCGCTCGTCGGCGTGACCGCGGGGCTGCTGCTAACGAATCAGCCGTTCGGATTCATGGCCTTGCTGGGTTTCCTCAGCCTCGCGGGCATGTTGATCAAGAACGCGATCGTCCTGATCGATGAAATCAACGTGCAGATTCGCAGCGGCAAGGAGCCTTTCCTGGCGTTGGCGGACTCGGGTGTCAGCCGCCTACGGCCCGTTTCAATGGCCGCACTGACGACCGTTCTCGGAATGATCCCACTGCTAACCGACGCGTTCTTCGTTGCAATGGCGGTGACCATCATGTTTGGATTGGCGTTTGCCACCGTGTTGACGCTCGTGGTCATCCCGGTGCTGTATGCCTGCTTCTACCGCGTGCCATCGCCGAAAACGCCGGGCTGATGGTAGCGGCCGGCCGCTCCGGTGACGGTGTGACGCCCACAAGGCCTCGGACTCGAAGTCGCCGCCGGATTCGGTGTGATAGGCGGACCGAAATCGGATGCTGACCAGGATCTCCGAGCACCGCTTTACGCTTCTGCTGGCAACGCTGTTGTTGCTCATGCTGGTGGCTCCGGCGGTCCAAGTGCTGCGGGACCAGGGACACGGCGACTGGTCCGCGGCCCTGATCACTTTGCTCTTCAGCCTGGTGCTGCTGGCAGCGATTCCGGTGGTGAGCAGAACGCGCGGGACCATCGCGATCGCGGTCATCCTGGTCGGGCCGGCCATCATGCTGCGAGCACTCGACGTGGTCTACCGGAACGATGCGCTGCAGCTTGCGCACCTCGTGAGCGGCTCGCTGTTCTTCGTGTTCGCGATCGTCGCGATCATGAGATATCTCATCGGCACCCAGCGCGTCACGTCCAATACCATCAGCGCGTCACTCTGTATTTACATGTTGCTGGGTGTGTTTTGGGCCACCGTGTACTCGCTGCTCGAACTGCTCGAGCCCGGCACGTTTTCGGTCCCGGCGCGCGAGGGCGTTGATCTGGGTGTGGCAGGCATCGGCACCGAACGAACCATCGACCTGCTGTACTACAGCTTCACCACGCTGACGACGCTGGGATACGGTGATATCCTCCCGGTCTCTGCCTTCGCCCGCATGTTTGCAGTGACGGAGGCCGTGGTGGGGCAAGTGATCCTCGTGGTGCTCGTCGCACACCTGGTGGGGCTGCGCGTTGCGCAGTCGCTTGAGAAATCAAGTAGTACGCGTGAGTGATCCGGGCGAGCCATCCAGACTGATAAACGTGTCGGAGACGCGATGGCCGCAGGTTGTGCGATCGACTCTCTGAACGTCGCCGCAGCCGTCCGGCTGCGCCGTTCCAGCCGCGGATCGTCCCGCGTATGGCGGTCTCACGCGACTGAGTGGCGACGAGCCAAGCCGATGCGACTTCGGCGGAGCGAGATTGACGAACGGAACCGAATGTGGAGAATTCGGAGGGCGGCGCCGCACGACAGCGTGTCGCAGGAGCCCGACCACTATGGCGACACTTCGCGGTGTGCTACGAGCTACGGCTAACCGGCAGAGAAAGAGAGGCACGCGATGGCCTGGTATATGATACAGTTCAGTCGGACGTCCGATGCCTGGTCGAAGATGATCAGCGAACCGGAGGATTTTAGCGGCGACGTCGTGAGCCGCGTCGTCAAGCGGTTTGGCGGCCGGATAAAGGACATCTGGTACACCTCAGGCGGGTACGACGGATTCTTGATTTGTGAGCTCCCGGACCGCGAAACCGCCGCCGCCATTTCGATTGCGTATTCGGCGACAGGGATGTGCAAGGACATTCGGACGCTGATGCTGTTGACCGTTGATCAGGCGCAGCAGGCGGTATTGAAAGCGTCTGGGCGGGACACCGCGGCCGGATAGAGCCCTCGAAGCCACCACGCGGCACCGAGTGAAAGGAGACGAACATGCGCTATGCTGGTCGATGCATACCATTTGTTCTGATCGTCTGTTCCGGTTGCCAGACGGGCCAGTTGGCGGGAACCCGTTGGACCGTGCTGGACATTTCCGCGCGGGACTCCGCCGATCAGGACCGGATAGAAAACATCGAGTCGGTCTGTGTTGAGTTCCAAACCCGCGGCGCAATGAAGACGGTTGTGCTTCGCAAGGATGGCACGAGAACCGTGGAAGACAACGAGCGCTACCACGTCTCGGGGAACACCCTCGTGATCCGACACCCCGATTATGAGCGGCGCATGACCTTCAAGATAAGCGACGAGACCATGGAGATCTGGTCCGAGGATTTCGCGGTTACACTCGAGCGGCTTCCGGCACCAGCGCTGGAACGTCCGGCCATGACCCGTCCGGAAACTATCGACTGGAGACCGGAGCTCCGTCGCCTGCCGACGCCGCGTTTTCACCGGCGGTGAACCTCGACGGGCGGCCATCCCGTCATCGGGGCCGCCTGGTGGGCTTCAAGGTAACGTTGGTGGAGGCGACGGACCAAGATCGAGCGAGCTTGCGCTGAGCCTTTCCCGCGGTACCGCGGTATGATGGGCACCTGACAATGCGGGCCAGCAAGTAATCGACTCGGACAGCTCGAGACCGGTGCCATGGAACCAACGCTTCGCGACACGATCAGCCGGCTGTTATCGACGACGAGCGAGCGGCATGGCGCGGGGAGCGCCGCGCGGCTGATCCCGCTCGTTTATGACGAACTCCGTGGCATCGCCCGCAAGTACATGCGTGAGGAACGCCCCGACCACACCTTGCAGCCGACGGCGGTCGTTCATGAGGCCTATCTGAGGCTCGTTGACGAATCGCGCGTCGACTGGCAGGGGCGGACCCACTTCCGCGCTGTCTGCGCAAGGGTCATGCGCCGCGTGCTGATCGACCACGCCCGAGCCCGCAACCGCGTGCGGCGCGGCGGTGGGCAGAAGCCAATCGCGTTGGAAAGCGCGGTCGCCCCGCTGGACCTTGAGGACCTCGACGCCCTGGAGTTAAATGAGGCCCTGGATCGGCTCGCAGCGTTGGACTCGCGGCAGGCGCAGATTGTCGAGCTGAGGTTCTTCGGTGGCTTGAGCGTGGAGGAAGTCGCCACGACCCTCGGCGTGTCCAAACGCACGATCGAAAGCGAATGGACGCACGCCAAGGCGTGGCTGCGGACAGAACTCGACCGCGGAACGGATTGATGAGTCCGGAGCAACACGCCCGACGCTCGGCCCCGGCGTTAATCGCATAGACGCTCCCGAAGACCCACACTCTGTTCATCAGTGACCGATAATCCGTTCCCACCCATCCCTGACTGGGCCGACCGGCCTCGCAAGATTCCCCCGGTTTTTTCTGCGGAGTGTCGAGCATTCTGACGCATCTCATGTCGAGGGGGGTTCGGGGGCCTTCCGAGGCATGACTTTCTAGTGTGAGACCTGCCGGGCACGTGGCCCGGCGGCAGCATTGTTATCAGGTCAGCTCGCGCTGGCCAACCAAGGAGTATTACTATGACGTCGAAACGATTCTGGCGACTGGCTCTGTTGAGCACCGGCGGCTTTACGATGGCCGTGCTGGGCGGGTGCGACTTCGGAGACATCTTCGAGATGCTTCCGTTCTAATGAGTAACCGGAGACCGGTCCCATCCTTTTCGCCCGCCGAGATGCCTGATTCCGCGCGGCGCGCCAGGATGGGGCCGTTAACTCCGCGAAACCAGGGGCGCACACGCGCGAAAGCCGAGGAGCCCGCCCAACTCATTGAGTGAGCTGCCCAATGGTGGTGCGCGGCGATGCCTCCGCTCGAAGGGAAGCACACCACCGTTGCGCGCGCTCACGCTCACGTGCATACGCAGGCGGACCGTCGGTCCGTCTTTCCGTGGATCCCGAGTCCCAGGTGCCGCTTGATCTCAAGGAGATTCTCCCATGCGTCATACACCGATCGGCTTCGCCATCGCACTCGTAATCGCTCCCGGGCTAGCTGTGACCGGTGGTTGTGGCGGGAGCCTGCTCGACAGTCTCGCTGCCTCGGGTGAAGCAACCCCGGTCCAAGTGCTCAATCAGTTGACCGCCGGTGATCTCGCCGAGGCATTTGCGAATTTTCGGAACGCCCCGTCGGATACCGGGGAGCTTAGTCAAGCAGCGGGTATCACCGACGAACAGCGCACCGCGATTGAGGTGCTGCAACGTCAGGTGGACGCCGGGGCAATCACGGACGACGCCTTCATTGCCGAGGTGGCGACGATACTTGGGGACTCGACTCCCGGCTCGCCATTTGCCGGCTTCAGCTTCCTGGGCTCTCCGTTCGAGGTGGAAGGCAGCAACGACTTTGCTGATCTGCTCGGCATGACGCAGGAGCAACAGCAACAAGCCCTCCTGATCTACCGCCTGCTGCACGCTGACATCGCCGATATCCGTGCCGTTGCGCAGGATGAGATCCGCGCGCTGCTGAACGCACAGCAACGAGCGCTCATCGACCAGCTCGCCACCGAGCTGTTTGAGCAATTTGGGGTCCCGGATGAGCAACGTGCCGGTGCGCAACTTGTCATCGACCTGCTGGTGAATCGGCTTGGGTTGACGTTCGGCCAGCAGTCGCAGATCGAAACCGTCCGTGAGGACATGGGCGGAGCAGTCCAGCAACTGCATGCGTTGGGTCAGCAGGACTTTCTCGCCCTCCTGAGCCAGGAACAGTTGGCGATGCTCGAGTAGCTCGAGCAACTCGCTTGCCCGCCGCCGCCTGCCACTCCGGAGTGAAGCAAGCAGTCCGGCGAACGTGGGGCAGCGCGCGCCGGCCTGGGAGTCGCCTTGCAGGTAACTGGACGCATTACGCAGCTAACAAGGGTTCGAACGGCGGTTCTAGGTCAGCCGCCCAGGCAACGCTGGGATGTTCTCAGCTCGTCGTTCGAGCCACGCAGGGGCGGGTTTCCCGCCCGCCCCTGTGCCCGGTTTCATCGATCCAGGCACTGCCTGCATCGCCCGTGTGGACGCGCAGGCACCCGGCTCCATTAGAGCAGACTCAATCCAACCGTAGCGTCCGACGCCCCTGTCGGACGTGGACGGCCTGCTGATTTCCTCGGCCGACAGGGGCGTCGGCCACTACACTTGGATTCGCGACGCTCTAGTGGACACCTGGGGCGGATTGACCGACCGGGTAGAATTGAGTTGCTCCACGAGCGCCTGGGCGGCGCGCCTTGTCATCCACAAGGACTTTTATCATGGGTTTCACAGGTCTGCTCGGCTCTATCGTCGAGGCCCTCCAGAGCGTGCTGTTGGAGACGATTCTCTCCTTTATCACAAATCTGCTGGGCCAGTTTCTCCCTATTGCGCAGTAGTGACTTTCACCAACTAATCGGACAGGCAGCACGATGCGCGGCGGAGCTTCTCCGCGCGCCGCGATCGCGGTCCACAGCCTCGGAGATCCGAGAAATGCTGATACACGACATCATGCGCTACCGGCGGGTGATGCTCCTCGCATCTGCGGGGCTGCTGACCGCGCTCACCGGCTGCCTCTGACACCGTCGACTCCAACGAATCACAGTCCACAACAACGCTCATCGATGACGCCGGCGCCGGCTGTCAGCTCGGTGCGTTGAGCGGCGTCGCGAACGAACTCGCATAGACTCGCGAGAGTATTTCACCCGCGGGCAGCCCGCTGGAGACGCAAATGGAACCGCCCTTGGTTCAGAACGTCGTCCGGACGCGGATCCCGAGAATGGCAATGAAATCCTCGTCCGGATCCAGCGCAGGGTGGCCGATCAGTAGCACGCTAGGAGTGATGGCGAGATTCTGGGCCAACTGGATGCGGTGGAACAGCTCGCCGGTCGTCTGTTCGCCCAGGCTGTCATCGGATGGTTTGCCCCAGTTCATTCCGACGCCCACGAGGTCGGAACGCGCTTCAAAGTAGTACAACATGCCGACCGTCACCGATTCGTTATACAACGGCGCCGACCCTTCCGACCAACCCAGCCGCCCAAAGAGCATCCAGGTTCATCCCAAGTCCAGTTGACACCAATCGCCACACCGTGGCTTTCCTCGACACCGGCCTTCTCACGCTCAGATGCGTGCCAGGCTGTGATCTGCGCGTGGTAACAGCCCACCCGTCTGCAAGATTCTCTGAGATTCGCCTGCTTCAGCCTTTGCGCCGGGAGCGCGCACGGCCTCGCCGTCACTGTCTACCGGCCCATCCTCCACGTCTAAATAGACTTCGCGGTATCCATCCCCCTGCCATCGCTGCAACCCACGAATGAGATAAGGCAACGAATCGACATGAAACCGACACCCCCAGAACACCCTCGGGATGCGGCCCGTGCACACGAAGCCCAGCGCGCGCCGCGGCGAAGAACGGCGATCCCGGTCATCGCCGACCCACCTCTGGCCGGTTTGCCCACCCGCTGACGCCCGAATTGCTGGGACTGTTCCTGAGGGTCGTCGAAGCCGGTTCGTAAGTTTCGATCTCAGCAGCGTTTGCGGAATCGGATTTTGTCATCGAAGACTGAGCGTTCCGCCCGGCCGCGAACCGGCTATAGCCCACCCACCCGCCTTGACAATGACCTTAAACTCGGTTAGGCAAATCACTTGGGTAAGAGGCCTCTGGCGCGGTTCTGTCCCCCGCGGGGTGTGTGCCAACGGTAGATGCCCCGGCCGCGGTTGCCCCAGACTTCCGTTCCAGGCGAGGAGCTTAGATGTCAGCCACCTGCAACGTTGCACTGTTCGGTCAGAAGTTCATGGGACGCGCCCACAGCAACGCCTATCTGAAGGCCCCGCGCTTCTTCAACGTTCCACTCAGGCCGTTCATGCACACCATTGTCGGCCTCGATCTCATCGCCCTGGCACCCTTCGCCGACCGCTGGGAGTGGAAGAAATACAGCACTTCCTGGAAAGAGGTGGTCAAGGACCCGGCCATCGACCTGGTCGACATCAGCACCCCCAACTATATGCACGCCGAACAGGCCCTGGCAGCCCTGGCAGCCGGCAAGCACGTGGCCTGCGAGAAGCCACTGGCCGCGACGCTCAAAGAGGCCCGGTCCATGCGCAACGCCGCCGCGCGAGTCCGCAAGCACCGGACTTTCGTCTGGTTCAACTACCGGCGTTGTCCGGCGGCCGCGTTGGCCTACCAACTCACCCAGGAGAAACGGCTGGGCCGGATCTATCACGTCCGGGCTTCATTCCTGCAGGACTGGGCGAACCCCGACGCGCCGCTGGGCTGGCGCTTCCAGAAGAAATACGCCGGTTCCGGGGCGCACGGCGACCTGAACTCGCACCTTATCGACCTGGTCCGTTTCATCACCGGAAGGGAATTCGTCGAGATCTCCGGCGCGCTCTCCGAAACTTTCATTTCCGAACGGGAGACCATCGCACCGCCGCCCAAAACCGGCGGACGGTCACGCAGCACGCGCCAGAAAAAAACGCTCGGCAAGAGCGATGTGGACGACTGCACGCTGTTCATGGCGCGGATGACCGGCGGGGTGGTCGCAAGCTTCGAGGCCAGCCGACTGGCCCCCGGGCATCAGATCGGCAGCACGATCGAGATCAACGGACAGGACGGGGCGCTGCGGTTCTCGCTCGAAGATATGAACCAGCTCTGGTTCTTCGACAACACCGAGGACCGGCGGACCGGCGGCTGGCGACGGATCACCTGCACCTCCCCTGGCGACCATCCCTATGCCGCCGCCTGGTGGCCCGAAGGCCACGGCATCGGCTACGAGCACACGTTCGTGAATATGGTGGCGGAAATGATGGCGGTGCTGGCCGGCGAGGAGCCCATCATCCCGATCCCCAGCTTCGCCGACGCCTACGAAACGCAACGCGTCCTCGAAGCCGTAAGCCTGGCCGCCAAACACCGCGCGGCGGTGCGCCTCACCGAGGTCAAGTAGCCGCCCCCAAGAGCACCCCGAGCCGGATACGGTCGGCCGCAACCAAAGGGTGGCACAGGCGTCTCGCCTGTGGAGGACGCCGCCCGGGAACCACACAGGCGGGACGCCTGTGCCACCCTCACGAGGGTAGTGTTTTCGCCAGCCGCCAAAACAACGCACTCTTGTAACACAGGGACGGGGGCCGCTTGACTTCGCCGGCCTGGGTGGCTATATTTCGAGAGATGTCGAATTATCGAAACAACGACGTGCAACGCTGGGCGGGGATCTTCAAGGCGTTGTCGAACCCGAACCGTTTGCACCTTTTCCTGCACCTCACCTCGTGTTGTCGGCCGGGGACCAGGTGCCAAGCGGACGACGTGGGGTCTGCCTGCGTGGGCGCGCTCGGACAAAACCTGGATATCGCGCCGTCCACGGTGTCACATCACGTAAAAGAGCTGCAGCAGGCTGGACTGATCCGGATGGAGCGGCGCGGGCAGCGCGTGGAATGCTGGGTCGACCCCGAGACCTTGGGCGGGTTGGCGGCGTTCTTCCAGAATTCCGTCAACACTGATGGAGAGCCGCCGGAATCGCCGTCGCTCGGCATCGAAAAGGATGGCAATGATGAACGAAAAAACCGCTGAAGACCGGGGAAGTTGCTGCGGGCCTTCTGAGGGTGCGCCGTGCTGCGGCCCTTCGATGACCGCCTCCGAATGCGGAACGCCGTCAAGCACGGATCGGGATTGCTGCGCACCGGCCACGGGCGCAACGAAGTACGTCAGGACCGTAATTTTCGTGCTGGTCGTCGGCGCGGCGTTGGCGGTGCTGGCGCGTGGGCTGCTGAAGTCCGCGGATGAAGCGTCGGATCAGCCGCTCACGACGTCGGCGCTGGGGCCGGCCGCCGATGCCGACGCCGTCAATGACGTCTTCGACGTGGGCTGGAGCCCGCCGGACCCCGCCGCCCCGAGCGGTTCGGTGCTTGCGTCCATCCCGGCCCTCAAGGAACTGGCGGCGGAGAACGAAGTCATCTTCGTCCTGCTGCCCGGCGAGGATCAGAAGCGCATCCAGGAGGTTTCGAGCCAGATTCAACTGGCGGAGGCAACGCTCCTGCGGCAGAAGAAGAGCGTCGGCTCGATCACGCTGGCCAAGGATGCCGACGGGCACGCGCAGTTGCTGGAGCAGTTCTCAGTCACCTCGTTCCCCTGCGTGATCGCGTTGGGAAAGGGTTGCGGAGAGAAAGCGGTCTCGGGTGAGATCACTGAGAAGAGACTGTTGGAGGCGTTTGTGATCGCTTCGACGCCGGCCTCTTCCTGTGCCGGAGCTTCGGACTGTTGCCCTTCGGGCGGCGATTAGAGCTTGCCTCGTGAAGCTGTAGCGGCCGAGTTCTGCCTCGGCCGTGGACATCGACGTCAGGTGCGGGGCCCGGACGCAACGTAAGAAATCGACGTCCGGGACAGAGCCCGGATGCTACGGAAACATGAAAACTGCTCTAGAGCGTCGCGAATCGAAGTGTAGCGGCCGACGCCCCTGTCGGCCGAGGAAATCAGCAGGCCATCCACGTCCGACAGGGGCGTCGGACGCTACGGTTGGATTGAGTCTGCTCTAGCTGGGATAAGTAGCCGTGCAGGAATGGATTGAGGCAACGCTCGACGCCCCTGAATTCAGCTTGGCGGTCCTGCCCGCGCTGTTCCTGCTGGGCGTGCTGGTCGCGGTGAGTAACTGCTGTGCGCCGGCCGTGGTCGGCCTGATCGCCGGCTATTCCGGGACCGGGGAGTCCGGCGGCCGCCGCGCTGCTATTCTCGTCGGCGTTTTCTTCCTGGTCGGGACCGTCGCGGCACTGGCGGTGCTCGGTGCGGTCACCGGCTTCGTGAGCCAGCTCGCCGGGAGCAGGCTGGGAAGCTACTGGAAGATCTTCGGCGGCCTGGTGGCCGTCTTCTTCGGGCTGGCGACGCTCGGGCTACTGCCGCTCCGTATGCCGACGCTCGGCCTGACGAAGCGCCCCGCGCCCAATGGGCCGCTGGGCGCGTCGGTGTTCGGTTTTGCCGTGGGCGGAACGAGCATCGCCTGCGCGATCGGCTGCAATCCGCTACTGGGCGTGCCGCTCGGGGTCGCAGCTTTGCAGGGCCAGACCTTGTGGGGCGCGGGGATGCTGACCGCCTTCGGCGTGGGTTACAGCCTGCCGTTCGGAGCCGTGCTGGTCGGGTTGCAGGTGGGCGTCGGGAAGTTGAAGGAGGCCTCGCAGCGGGCCGCTTTCGTCATCAGGACCATCGCCGGCGTCGTTCTGATTGCCGCGGGGTTTTACTTGCTGGCAACGATATGAACCGATCTCCCGGAGAGGCCGCGGTGAACACACGCAGCACAAACACCACGCCCGCCGAACGAAAGCCCCCCTGCTGCGGTTCCGCGAATGCGCCTACTCCACCTGAACTTCACGACCTCCCTTGGATTGTGGGTTGGCTCGATACACCGGTCGGTCGGGTGCCGCGGGTGGCAACCGAGCTCTCGGCGCGAGATCGCCGCGGCGCGGTTCGGGTACGGCTGGATATCCGTCGAGGGGACTACGCCGTGCCGCCGGGGTTGTACGCGGCCGGCCGGCCCACGCCGGACTCCCCCGTGTTGGTGTCGGCGAACTACAAGCTGTCCTTCGACTACCTGCGACGGGAGCTCGAGCGGCTGGCGGCGTGGATTCTGGTCCTCGACACGAAAGGCATCAATGTCTGGTGTGCGGCGGGCAAAGGGACCTTCGGCACCGCTGAAATGATCAACCGAATCGAGCTGACGGCGCTCACCAAGGTGGTCACGCACCGCACGCTGATTACGCCGCAACTCGGAGCGCCCGGTGTGGCCGCGCACGAGGTCAAGCAACGCAGCGGTTTTCGCGTTGTCTACGGGCCGGTACGCGCCAAGGACACGCGTGCCTTCATCAAGGCCGGGATGCAGGCGACGCCGGAAATGCGGCAGGTGCGATTCGGTCTCAGGGACCGCCTGGCGGTCATTCCGGTCGAGTTCGTCCAAGCCCTCAAGTACGGCGTTTTTGCGGCAGCCTGTCTGTTCATTCTCTCAGGACTGAGTCGCGACGGGTACGACTCGGTGCGGGCGGTGGCTCACGGTCCTCGCGCGGCGGCGCTGCTGTGCTTGTCAGTTCTCGCCGGGTGTGCTTTGACGCCGATCCTGTTGCCCTGGCTGCCCGGACGGGCGTTTTCCACCAAGGGCGCGACGATCGGCATCCTGCTGGCGTGTGGCGTCCTGCTGGCGGGATGGCTTTCGTGGAGCGGGACCACCGGCCGACTGGAGACGGCAGCCTGGTTCCTGATGATGCCGGCCGTAAGCGCTTTCTTGGCGATGAACTTCACCGGCGCTTCCACATATACGTCTCTTTCGGGCGTCGAGCGGGAGATGCGCGTTGCCGTACCTGCCCAGACCATCGCGGCAGTGATCGGGCTGGCGCTCTGGATCGCCGCGAGGTTCTTCTGAGAGCTTGCAGAAGCTAGTGCTCCGCCACGGTTGAATTGACGGATACGAGCCCGATTGGGTGCCATGGCCAAGCGCAGCGCGGCCATGCTGATTCCGTGTCGAGAAGCATGCCCGCGCCTTCGGCTTGGGCATGGCACCCGTCACTTGAGGCGTGGCGGAGCACTGGCTTATCGGAGGATAGACAGACATGCTCAAGTATCTGCCCGGAGTTACCACGCTCGAGCTTGACGTGGAAACCTGCACCGGCTGCGGGATGTGCATCGCGGTCTGTCCTCACGCCGTGCTGGTGCTCGAGAACGCCAAGGCCTGCATGGTGGACGGCGACGCCTGCATGGAATGCGGGGCCTGTGCGCTGAACTGCCCGGTGGACGCGCTGCACGTGAGGGCCGGCGTGGGCTGCGCCGCCGCGGTTATCAACCGCGCGCTCGGCGGAGGCGGCGATTGCTGCTGCGAGTGACTTAGCCCAAGCCTGGACACCGACCGGTTTTCGCGCCGGTCTGTGGCCAACGCCACTCGCACGACGTTTGAGCCCGCCCGTCCTCACAATCCCACGCCGAAAACTCGGAAACAGGTGCGGGACCCGCACCCTGATTTCGTATTACCCCTATGAGATCACCCGGCGAGGGGCTGCCCGGCTCCATGGCCGAGCCAGCGGACGATCGCGGAGCGCCCCCGTGCGCCGACCCGGGGACGTCGTCCGATATTCAGAAGCCCGACCGGCCGGCGAAGGGAGATTCTGCTATGAACGCCCGCGTATGGTTCTTCGCAGCCCTAATCCCGCTGCTTCTCGAGAGTACGGCGCTCGCCGAGGATCGACGGCCGCTGCGCGAAGCCCGTTCAGAGAACGGCCGCTTTCAGTTGCGCATCGATCCAGGGCGCCGAAGCGAGCGGAGCTCCAGGCGGGCCCGGGCGACGTTGTTCGCGCGCGGCACCGAGAAAGCTCGCGGGCGTACCGTCTGGCGGGCCAGACTGGCCAACGACGTGGCCCCGGGATACGCGTTCCCGCGCAACGACGGACGCTTCGTGGTTACGCTGGACGAATTCGGACGTGGGGGCGCCGCACACGCCGTCGTCACTTACGACCACCGCGGCAAGCCTCTGCGGGAATTCAGCCTGCGCGAGCTGCTCCGCGGCGACGACTGGAAGCAGGTCAAGCTCAAGCGCCGAGCAATCGAGTGGTTGCCGGGGGCCGAGTTCACGTTCGTCGATAGCCCGCCTCAGTTTGTCATCAAGCTCAAGTGGCAGCGGGAAATCCGCATCGATCTCGAGCGGCTGCAAATCGTCGGCCAGGAGACGAAGGGCGCACAGGGGAACACCGATTCGCACGCGGCGATCCCCCCCGAGATTCTGGCGCTCCTGGAAACGCCCACGTCCGCTCCGGCGGACCAAACCGATCTTTCGCACCAAGATGCCGTCGCCAAAACGCACGAGGCACGCGAGGCGCTGCAGCAGATCGCCGACCTCCTGGGCCTGAGCAGCGACTCAGTCGACGCCGTGGAGGCGGCCGGCGCGGCGACGCTCGTTGTTGATCCAGACTCGGCCGGCGCCGACAACGTTGCGGCGTCCACGGCCGGGGAATCGACCCCCGACGCCGCGAGCACCGGTTCGACGGCCGGCGAGGAGAGTGAGACTTCGCAGCCGGTCTTTGCCGGCCGGAGTGCCGAGGCCGGCTGGGGCGTACCGATGCCTGATCCGGCCCACCCCGCCGATTATCTGGGCTGGCTCATGGATTACACGGTAACCGACGGGCCGAGTGCCGTTCCGCTCTATGAGGCCGCGTTCGAGCAACGCCGTGAATTCGAGGGCGATCGGGAGGTGCTCGATGCGGCGATGCGCGGCGACCCGGAAGCGCTGGCGTCGCCGGAGATCGCCGCATACATCGAGATGAACCGGGACGCGCTCGCCAGCTTCCACGCCGCACCCCAATACGAATACCGCGGCATACTCGATCCGGGCGACAGCGGCATGATCGTTGGCGTGATGCTGCCATCGCTCGCCGACACGCGGGACTTGGCGAAGATGTCGGTTCTCCAGGCCAAGTACCTGGAAGCCAATGGCGATCTGGACGGGGCGGTGGACAGCTACCTGTCGACACTCGCGGTTGGCGCACAGATCAGCAACGACCCCACGCTGATCGGGAACCTGGTGGGCATCGCGATTCAGAGCCTGAGCGCGCGCAGTCTGCTCGATTCGCTGTCCGCGCACGGCGACGGCGACCTCGACTATCAGCAACTCGCGCAAGGGCTTGAAAGCAAGTACCAGCCGCTGCGCCCAATGGTCGAACCGTTTCAGGGTGAGCGTGCCTGCGGCCTCGACATAATCCAACGGCTGTACGAATGGGACCCTGACACGCGGCAATACCAGGTGTCCGACGAGGGATTGGAGTCGGTGCGCGGGCTCTTCGAGGATTACTCGCCGGAATCCGGAATTCCGAGTATGGCGGAGATTCGCTCTTCGCTCGAAACGCTGGGCTTCAAGAACATGGTCGCCGAGGCCAATCAGATCTACGACCGGCTGACGGAAACCGCACTGATGCCATATCAGGAGGCCCAGCAAGGGTTAAACGACCTCGAAGCCTCCGTCGGCTCGCCGGAGTTCCGCCAGCGACTCCCTTTGATGTCAGCGCTGTTGCCCTCGCTCGGACGCGCCAGCCATTTGTCGACCCGCGCAAGCGCGACGCGCAACGCCACCCGGCTCGTCGCCAACCTGAAGGCCTATCGCCAGCAGCACGGCACCTATCCGGATTCGCTCGACGCCTTTGGCGACAGCGAAATGATCCGCGACCCGTTCACGGGCGGCCGGTTCGTCTACCGCCCGGGCGGTGACGACTTCACGCTCTATTCGCTGGGTGGCAACGGCGTCGACGACGGGGGCGTGCATGATCGGCGCGCCGATACGAACGACGTCCTATACTGGCCGCGCCCACCAAGAGAGGACTAGAGCAGACTCCATCCAAGCGTAGCGTCCGACGCCCCTGTCGGACGTGGATGGTCTACTAATTCCCTCGGCCGACAGGGGCGTCGGCCGCTACACTTGGATTCGCTACGCTCTAGTGGCGGTCGAGGCCTGGGGCGAGATGGGTTCGCTGTCGGCCGGGTCGCTAGCTCCGTGTCGAGCGCGCCTTCCTGCCCGACGAACCTCCGTCGGCCAGCAACGGCAACCACTTCGCGAAGCTCTTGTCGAACTCGTCGCGGAGCGCAGTGTCACGGGCAACGTAACCGGCCTCGTCCAGCGCCAGCGCCTCGAACCAGTCCACCATCAGCTTCCAGTCGTCCAGGCTGACGTACTCGTGGGCGAGCTTCCCGCGGGTCTTGTCCATGTTGTGGTAGTTGCCCAGCGCCAGGCAGATTCCCGTCGCCAGGTACCCGTACGCCAGAAATGCGGTCGACTCGCACGACCCGCCATCCATGAGCTTGCGTTGAAATTGGAACTTGCGCCGGCGTTTCGCGAGTTGCTGAGCCACGCGATCGCAGAAGCGGGTCACGCCCGGCTCGAACACGCTCATTCGATCGCCCACGCGCAGGATCGGTCCGTCGCCGATGCGGGCGTTGGGCAACTCGCTGCTGGTCTCGATCGCGATGATCGGCCAGCGTTTCGAGACCGTGCGGGCCTTGGCCGCCCCGATCGCGCCGATGAACCCGACTTCCTCGGCCCGCGTGAACAGGCAGTAGACCTCCGCCCGGGGCTTCTTGCGGCTGAGCCGGTCGAGCAGCGCCAGCATCGCCGCGCACCCCGCCATGTCGTCGCAGTCGCGCCCGTAAACGTTCCCGCCGCGTTCGCGCGCTTCGGGCAGGTCCCACATACCCGGCGATTCAGGCTCGACCGGCCCGCTCACGCGGAGCAACGCCTCTTGGGGGATTCGGTACGTCAGCGGCCCGCGGACGAGCTTCTTTGCTTTCGTTACTTCCAGCACCCTCCCGCGGACGCGCTGCCCGCGGCTCCAGAACCAGACGCGGGCCCCGGGGAAGTATTCCTCCATCACCCCCCCGCGAAAATCGGCCCGCAGCGTGCGCTGGTCACACATTTCCTGGGCGACGAACCCCGGGTGATCCATGTGGGCGCTAAAAACCAGGGGAGTGACATTTCGGGGCCGATAGCAATATCGGACCAACAGGTTGCCGTAGCGGTCGCTGGAAGCGCTCACGGCGGGCCGGCGGCGACAAAACGCCCGCACATAGCCCTCCACGGCGGTCTCCACGAACGTGGCGGTCGGCAGCGATAACAAGTCACTCAGAATCTTGGGCAGTGCCATGCGAATGCTCCTGTAGCGAGGATGGGGCCGTCGGCGATATCTTACGCCCACGGCACACCCCGTTCAATTTTCCCGGCGGGAGCGTTGTGCTACCGTGAGGAGGTGCCCCGAGGATTTTTCGCCATGGAAGTCCCACAGCAGCCGTCCAGAAGTATTGGAATGAGCGATGCGATCGTCGATGTCGACGCGGCGCATGCCCTAATCAGTCAGGCGCAGCGCGGCAGCCGGGGTGCCGTGGATCGGTTGGTCCGCGAGCACGAGGGCTGGGTGCGCGGTGTGATATACGGCACGACGGGCCGGGCCGACCTCGTCGATGACGTAGCCCAGCAGGTCTGGACGCAAGTCTGGCAACGACTCGGCTCGTTGAACGACCCTCGGCGCCTGCGGGCCTGGCTCTACGCCGTCGCACGCAACGCGGCTATCGATGCCTCGCAGGACCGTCGGCGCCGCACTGCAGTCGGGCTTGATTTCGTCGCCGACGGGCTTGGTGACAACCCCGCCCGCGGCCCCGTCCGGGCGGCGGTGAACGGTGAGTTGCGCGAGACGCTGCTGCGTGCGGTCGAGGCACTCCCGGCCCTGTACCGCGAGCCGTTTGTCTTGCGGCACCTGGAGGACTGGAGTTACGCCGAAATCGGCGATCTGCTGGGGCTATCGGTGGAGACGGTGGAGACCAGATTGGTGCGAGCCCGACGCTTACTGCGTGAGATGCTACAGGGTAAGGTGCAGCCATGAGCGACCCGTCGCATGACTTAGAGCATTTGATCTCGCGTTACCTCGACAACGAGTGTACGCGCCGCGAGCGGCGCGAGCTGAACGCCGAACTGAGCCGCGACCCCGAGTCCGCCGCCCTGTTCGAGGAGCACGCCGCTCTGGATCGTGAGGTCAAGCACGCCTTGCGTGCGACTCTGCGGCACACGCCCGTGCGTCGGCGCCCGCTCGCACCCTGGGAGCAGGCGGCCCGGGTCGTGGTGGTAGCCGCCGCCGCCTGCCTGGCCGTCATGTTCTGGTTCGCACCGCCGAATGAGCCGCAGACCCCGACACCGGCCCAAGCAGGCGTTCAATCGTGGTTCGCTTCGCCGCCCACGGCGGGCGACGCGTTCGTCGAACGCCCCGAACGCCTCAACCGGCCGATCAACTGGGTCGGCAAGCCCGAAACCAAGTGGATCGTCGTGCCATCCGACCAACCCGGCGAGTATCTCGTGATCGAAGTCAACCGTGTCCTGACACGCTACGTCCACATCCAGCAGGATTTCTAGGAGCAACACAGATGTTCAGCATGGCAATCACCTCGACCCTCCTTCTGACGTTTTTGGGCGGCTCCAGCCCAGGGCCCGATCGGGGCGGCGCTGTGGGAAACGGTTGCGGCAGCGGCGTAACGCTTTGCCTGGGCACGTCTCCCGGTCTCAGCAATGAGGAAGAAGCCGAACCGGTCAACCTGGCCCGACTCGAGCAGATTCCCAAAGTCTGGGTCGGCATTCGCGTCAGCACCGTGCCCGATGCCTTGGCGGCGCACCTCAAACGCGGCACGCTCATGATCATAAACGTCGCCGAGAACAGCCCCGCCGACCAGGCCGGCATCGAGCTCTACGACGTGGTCCTCTCGTTCAACAACCGGGAGATCGACGGGATGCAGGCCCTGCTCGAAGCCATCCGCGATAACGGCCCTGACCAGCCCGCTGCGATCGTCGTCATCAAGGGTGGCGCGGAGAAGCAACTCACCGTCACGCCGATCCAACGCGATTTCACCGTTACGCCCACCTTTAAGTACGAGGAGCAGGAAGTGGTCGAGGTCGATCCGCTCCAGAGGTACTTCGGCCACCGCCTCAAGATCGGGCCCGATGGCAACATCCTGGTCATGCCGCAGGGTCGGCTCGACCGGCTCCCGGACGACATCAAAGGCTGGCTTGACGAAGTCCCGGACATTGACTGGCAAAGCTCCGCCGACGACCTGCCCTTCGGA
>SDBT01004031.1_pt1 | contig 25078 bp, 31 predicted proteins | sample 2277101 | NCBI WGS metagenome assembly SDBT01 (sample SAMN10404973, study PRJNA504765) | marine sediment metagenome | isolation source: marine sediment core GS10_PC15, 103 cmbsf | place: Arctic Ocean: Southern Knipovich Ridge | collected 2010 | reverse complement strand
TTATATAACTGTTGAATTTAATTTTTTTTGTATTAATAGTTCTTTGGGCTTTTGAAATTTTTTTCATCTTGGTATGATTTTTTTTTTTGGATAAACTTTTTGGTGGATATATAAAAAGTAGTTAGAATCCATTTAAAAAGATTGTGTTTTTGGGATTTTTTGTTAAAATCAAAAAATTGATAATAATAGAAACATTTAAGTATTCTATTATGTATCTCTTATGTATGGAACAAAGAACAACAATCCAAATTGAGCATAATACATTAGAAAAGTTAAAGAAACTTAGGATTACAAAGAGGGAGACTTATGATGAAATTTTAAATAGGTTGGTGGAAGAACATGCCACTAAAAGATAAAGAAGAAAGGAAGAGGTATAATAAAGAGCATTATCAAAATAAGAGGGATAATCCTGAGTTTAAATTAAAGAGAAGTGAATCTGGGAAGAAGAGTTATCAGAAAAATAAGGAGAAGATTAAGAAACATCAGCAAAAACCAGAGGTTAAGGCTAGGAGGAGAAAACAGCGTAAAGAGTACTACTTAAAAAATAAAGAAAATTGGAAGAAGTATAGAAAAAAGTTCAGGGAAAGCCTAAAAGGAAAAGAATATCATGAGCAATATTACTATGATCATAAAGAAGAAATATTAGAACAGCATAGAGGATATAATAAAATATCCAGGGTTAGGGAGAGAAAGAATAAAAATACAAGGGAACGTAATAAGAGACTAAACGTAAAATTGAAGAATAGTGAGTATGGTAAGGAACGTTATAAACTACCAGAGGTTAAAAAAAGAATAAAAAAATCCGCACAAAAGCCAGAGAATAAGACTAGAAAGAATATAACGGCAAAGGGGTATCGCAAGAAAAAGAACGAGGAAGAAAATAAAAGGAGAAAAAAGTTTAGGCTCCCTTTAATTGGAGAAGGGTATGAAAAAGAAAATGAATTATTTGTTCACGTTTGTAATTTGTTTCCACATCATAGGCCAAAACGAAATGATCATGAAGCTCTCAAAGATTGGGGGAGAAAAGGTAATAGAGATACAGCATTAGAACTTGATGTATATATACCAGAATTAAATTTGGCATTTGAATATATGGGAGAGCAACATTACAGATGGATTAAGTTTTTCCATATAACTAAAAAAGAATTTGAGAAACAACTAGTCAGAGATAAATGTAAAAAACGATTATGCAAAATAAAAGGGATTGCTCTAATTAAAATAAAGTATAATGAAAAATTATCGGAGCAACTAATCCTTACGAAATTGAAAAATTTTCCTTCTTTAATCACTACTCAAATGAGGGTAGTATGATATAGTTGGAGTAATCTCTCTAAAAAGATTGTGTTTTTTGGATTTTTTTTATTAAAGTTGGATATTTTAAAAAAATAGAAGGTTTTAAATACTTGGAATTATACCAATTAACATAACATTTTCGTAAATATAATAAAGTTTCAAAATAATTTGCGATAATACCCGACCGAGACCTTCGGGACTCGGATCCAAAAGCCCAATAATCCCAAGGTTTATTTCGGTAAACCGACTTTTTCTATACATCCCATCATCCCATCATGAAGGTATTTATCTCTGTATTTTGTTTTGAATTTTTATGAATTAAATATAGGAAAAAAACCAAAAAAAAATGATAAGAAATAAGAAAGGAGCTCAGATGACAGGTGGAGTAGTTCTTTTAATTGTTCTAGCAGCAGTAGCAGCATACATGTTTATACCAGCAGTACAAGATATCTTTAAACCAGGAGTAGCAGAAGATGAAGTGGCAGTAGGAAGATGTCCTTCAAGTGGTTTAACAGAAGTGACTCTTAATACGCAAGAGGCGCTAGCATCGTCAGCAACTAACTCAAATGTTAGTTATTTTGTATATGATGATGGTACATTAGTAAAAGATGGAAGTACTGGTTCTGATGGAACTGTGACTTTTGATCTAGCTTGTGCAACAGGAAAAACATATCAAATGTTGACTCTTAATGAAATTAGTACTGCAGCAGGAATTTATCCAATTACAACTGTAATTGAAGCAAATAATGCTCAAGAAACTATCAATTTGAAGACATATGAATATGGACAAGTTAACTTAGCAAATCTAGGAAGTTCAGTTGATCCAGCACAAAGCTATCGAGTAGCAGCAGGAACAGGAAAAACATGTGGATTTGTAGTAACTTTTACAGCTAATGAAAGTGCAGCAGCATTTAACAAACCAATAATTATTTGTGAAGCAAATACTTCAGCAATAGTTAAAGTACATATGACAGGAGTTACAGCAGTGCAAAGCAAGATCCCAGGAAGATTAGCAGGAACTGCAGGTAAGACAATGTGGGCATTCGAATACGACAAGTTACTTAAGAGTACAGATGCAGCAGTTAAAGTTAGTGGACAAATAGAATTTACATCAAGTAACACAATTGCTACAAAGGATAACATGAGTTGTATAATTGTAGATCAAGCAATGTTTAAGTTAGCAGACTATAAGACTTTGAGTTTAAGCGAAGGATTCGTTGTTGATGAAACAGAAAATACTGAAACTTTTGCAGACATTGGAGCACCAGATTCAGAAGCATTTGATCTAACAAGATTACATTTTAACGGATCTAGTTACTGTTAAAGAGCCTCTAAGAAAATAGGAGGAAAATTTATTTTTTCTTCTTTTTTTATTTTTTTTTAGTTGTAACTTTATATAAATACTCAACAAAATGCAAAATGTAAAACCTTATGTAAAAGAGATAACCCTTACAATAATCACTTTTATGTGGCTGTTGTTTGTAGCGACTAATGTTAACATTACATTAGGGCAAACATATTTGCATTTCACTGTAGGATCTTTGATCCTACTTATTATCGGAATAACAATTTTCGATAAGACATTAACAATTACCTGGCAAAAAAAACCAGGGGGAACCTTCAAAGCGATTTTGTGGGGGTTAGGAGGATGGATTGTCCTTTTGATCGTTTCAATACTTGCATTAAGGTTCATAGACCCAGCAAACGCAAATCTTGCGGCTGTTATGGGATTAATGGGGGCAACAACCCCGGCGTTGGCTACCTCGAAGATAGCCAATTTGTTAACATTTGGAGTAGCAATAGCATATATAGAAACACAATTATGGGCAAGGTTACTGGAGTTTTTCGCAGATCTTTTCCATATTACTATAACAAAGCAATCACTTAGAAAGATTGGAGTGTTATTTATCATAGGATTACTTTCATTAGCATTTGTATTTTTCCATTTAACAGCAAAAGGAATAACAAATACTTCATCATTAGCAGTGGTTTTTGTGATGATGGCTATCAGTTTAATCATGATCACAATATTTGGAGAAACAAGAGAAGCCGCTTTTATGCATATATGGGCAAACACAGTAGCTTCATATCTCATGCTCTTCGCTACGGGAATACTTCAAGTTTAACTAATTAAATAAAACAAAAAAATCAAAAAATGCCAAAAAAAAGAAAAACAGCAAAAAGAAAACCAGCTAAGAGAAAACCGGTTAAAAGAAGAAAAAAGAAATAATAAGTTAGAATGCCTTTTAGATCGAAAAAGCAAAGAAGCTTTTTAAAAAGAACAAAGTCTAAAGTATACAAAAGATGGAAAAGAAAGTATGGACTGAGAATACGTTCTAAGAAGAAAAAATAATATTCAAATAAATTAAATAAAAAAAATGAAAGAAAAAATGAAAAATAGAAATATTGCTTTAACAGCAAGTTTGTTGTTAGCAGTAGTTTTAGCAATTTTAGTTTTTCCAACAATCAGCGCAGCAACAGCAATAGTAACACCAGTGACTAGTGGAAACTATACAGGAACAGTTGCAATTAATGTAACTACAGATGGTTCAAACGAAGGAGATAATATGACCTGTTATTATAATGTTACAGGTGGAAATATTAGTGTATCTAACTATTTGATAACAATTGTAAATTCCTCAATAAATGATACAATGTTTGATGATTCAGCAGTGAGTATTTCAGCTTTAACAGATGCAACAACATACAATATTTCATGTAGTGTATTTAATGCAACTGGAGCAACACCACAAGCTTCAGCATCAGTAGCAGTTGTAACATTTGATAGCACAAACCCTTCTTGTACACTTACTGGAGACCATTTAACAATTCCTTACAAAGGATCAATAGCACTTTCTTGGACATCATCAGACGCACTATCTCTTGTTAGTACAGCAGTATATATAGATGGACCTCAGACACAGACAACTATAACAGATACAGATGCAAACGAGGTTAGAACACTAACATCTCAGGATACAAAGTACTTTGGTGATTGGACAGTAAACATTACCGGAACAGATAGATCTGGGAACACATGTATCGAATCGTTTAATTTCTCTAGTTATTTACCAGATGGAGTAGATTGGGTAGAAGAACCAGTGAAATCAAAAGATACAGGAAAAATTGCATTAGGAATAATAATTGTTGGAATAGTAATATATTTAGCATTTATTAAGAAGAAATAAAAGAGTAGGAATCACAGTAAGGTCCTACCTTTTTATACTTTATAGAAGTTGGAACAGAAATTGTAGAGTTAGATTTACAAATTCAAATTAATTAAATAAAAAATAAAAAAAATGAGTTTAAAAAATTTATTTAGCAGAAAGAGATTTACAGACTTAAGTATTTTAGCAATTACAGTTATGGCTGTGCAATTAGTGTTATCAAAATGGGTTTACCCATTATTTGGTCAAGGAGCACAACAGTTATTTACAATATCACCCCAAACAGCAATTACAAGTCCAACAATTGGAAATAAGGTATTAAGTATCTTATCCGGAATTGTGAGTTTTGATTTAGGAAACCTTACAATTTGGATATCAATGTTTATAGGAGCATTAGTACTTTTATTTGTTGGTTACTTTGTTTACGAACAGAAATGGGCTTGGAAAGGTAAGAATTTAACACAAAGACTTTGGGCTATATTACTATATGGTTCAGTAGCACTTTACGTATTCTTATTGGTAACTAAGATAGAAGCAGTAGCAGTATTAGCATTTCCGTTACTTATTGGAGTTGCAATAAACTACTTTATTATAGCAGTTGTAGTATCTCTTTTAGCAAGACAAAAAATATTTAAATTTTTGAGGGTTTAAGGAAACAGCGGTTTGCTTGGATCCTTGCCTCTTAAAAATGAAAAATATAGTAGTAGTAACTGTAGTTGGAATAATGATCCTGTTCTTAGTTGGAACAATTAGTGCTGCGGAAATCCCAACAACTCAAGGAGATGGATTTATCCAAAGAATAATCTCAAGTATCAGGTATGTATTACATCAAACAGAGATGTTTACTGTTTATGGAAGGGAGATGGAATGTAGTATTTATCCAGATACAACTGTTAATTTAGTAAATACCTTATTACACGCAGGAAGAGATAGATATTATTTTGATAAAGAAAATTCTTGTGGAGATAGTTTCTTTGTAAATTATTACAGGGGAGAGCCAGGAAATGATCAATACTTAAAGGAAATTTATTACAAAGATGGAAATGCGTATGTAACTGATGGTGATGGAAAGGGTAGTTTCTACAGTCCTGCTTATGTAGAATGTGATGCAAGTGCTTATTGGGATAAAAAGTGTTATGTAGAAGTTTATTGTTGTTCTCAAGGAGCATGCCAATCCAATAATGAATGTGGTTATAATGAAGAATGTGGTGATGGGCATATTACTAATCTATTTTCTAATTTAGGTGTTTGCATGAGTACTGAAATGCCTACTCATACAACAAAAGTTTATGAATGTTTTAATGATGGAAGTGTATCAGATATTTTAGATGAAGTTTCTTCAGATAGCATAAATTGGTGTTCTAATTCAGATAAAGATAATTATCTTCTTCCTTCTGGTGGAAGTTCAGGAGTTTGCTATACTCCTCAAAATCAACCTTGTTATGCTGTTGGGAATGGAAATGGGAATGGAGAAGGCGTAAGCACAGGAAATCAGAAAGGAATCAAAGCAGATGATATAACCACATTATCTGACAGTGCTCTAAAAAATTCACTTTGTGTTTCAGATAAAGATTGTGTAGAAGGAGATTGTTTAACACAAGATTACTTAATTGACCGAGGATATCTTACAGAATCAAAGGCAAAATCAACTTTAACTAGTTTTTGTTCAGAAGGAAGTATCATAACTTTAATTCGTATGTTTGCAAGTAGAATTGGATTAGCACCAGATGTTTGTGGTTGGTTTAGAGATGATTTAGATTCTTATGTTAATAACTATGGTTATTGTATCACAGAAATAGAGGAAAGAAATTTCTTAGAGGGTTTAGCATTCTTAGACATCACCGGAGACAAAACTGTTGATGGGGCGATTATTCTAGGAGCAGGAGTTTTAATTATTATTTTAATAATGTCAAGATTAAATTTTGTAAGGGAATATGAATATGTTTATTAAAAATAAAATGAATAAGAAAGGAATAGTTTGGTTTATTCCAGTTATAATTGGTGCTTTAGCACTTTTAATAATCGGAGGAGGAATTACTGCTTGGAAGCTTAGCCAAATTACATCATCAATTCCAACATGGGCGTGGGTTGGGATAGCTGTTTTGATAGTAATAATGATTTTACCTAAAAAGAAAAAATAAAATGGCAATAAAATATGATTTAAAGTCAGGAAAAAGGAAAGAATATGAAAAAATGACAAAAGAAGAAAAGCAAGAAGTAGATGAGGATATAGTAAAGGGGGCATTAATCTTTGCAGGAGTAATGGGAGGAATTCATCTATTAAATAAGTAGATAAATTATGAAATGGTAGCAGCAACAATAATGGTCGCGATTATAGCAGGAATATTTGGAGTGATAACTAAATCAAATATTTTATTAATTTTGGCGGGACTTATCTTCCTTTTTGGATTTATCCCAATTGTATCAATTCCTACCCCTGTTTGGATAGTTGTCGTTCTACTTATTATTCTTGTTATTGCGAAAGGAGGAAAAAAATAAAATGATATTCAAAAATAAATTAATAGGAGGAAATAAATAAAATGGCATCATCACTTTTGCATAGAGGAAAAGATAAATTATTGAATGGAGTTATTCTTGGAGCAATACTAGGAGCTGCAATAGTCTGGGGAGCACCAATATACAGTTGGTTGATTATAAACATCCCTTCTGCTTGGTTAGTTATAGGAGACTTAAGTTTACCAATTTATATTATTGGAGCAAGTGCTTTGATAGGATATATTGTTGATAGAGTATAAAATTAATAATTTTAAATAAATTATAGGAGAAAAAATATGGCAAAAAAAAGAAAAACAGCTAAGAGAAAACCAGCTAAGAGAAAACCGGTTAGAAGAAGAAAAAGGAAATAATTAATTTTTATTTTTTTATTTTTTTATTTTCTTTTTTTCCAAACAAAATAAAAAATGGTATTAAAAGACAGACTTAATATGGGAAAGTTTTTCCAAGCATTATTGCTTGGATTCTTAGCTGTGCAGATAATATCTTGGATAATCTCTTCTTTTTTTCCAGAAATAGAAATGTTTAAAGGAGGTCCAATGTTATTACTCTTTTTAGTTATAGTTGGAATTATCTCTCTTTTTGTTTTGGGTAGAAAATTGGGGCAATTAAATATTAAAAGAGATTTACTGTTTATCGTATTAGTATTTGGAGCAATTATAGTATTATTCATTTTCCTTCCAGATGTAATTCCTCAAATATTTTCAGCGAGTGGAGTAGAATTAAAAGAATTTCTCAGGGATAATGTAGCAACAGTTATTCAATTAGGTCCAAGAGGAATAGCAGGAGGATAAAATGTTTAATAAAATAAATAATCGGAGGTATAGAAATGAAAAATAAAAAAGCAAAAATTGATAAGAAGATTATGATTGGAATATTAGCAATTATTGGAATTGCATTCTTGTTTGTATTTGTAGGAAAGACTAAAATTTCAATGGAAGAAATGGGACAACCAACAGATATATCTGAAGGTGGAGATCAAAATCAAGGTTTAAAGTTGTTATTAAGGAATACAGATGGAGAATTAGTTGAAATTCCAGAATGGTTTGCAGCAGGATATGAAGTCCCATTTACAATAGTGACTCGTACTGCTCCAATTGCATGTACTTTAGCAACAGTAGCAGTAGATTGTACAGGATATACTCCAGCAAATGAAATTGATTGTTGGGAAGGTAAGTGTGTGCTTAAGAACATAGCTGAAATGGCAATTCAAGCAAGTGTAGAAAATCCACCAACATCAGAAATAACTTTTCAAAATGTTTATGTATCAAGCGTAATTGGTCCAGCAGGATTTGCATTTCCAGCAGATAATCAAGTTTTAAACCCAGGTGATCCAGCATATTATTTTACATCTAATTGGTTAGATATATCAGCTGTAACCGGACAGCAAGCATTCCAAGTAGAAGTTACAGGAACTAATCAATATACTGGTGCAGCAATTATAGTACCTAGTGCAACATTAAGTTTGGTATTTGAAGCAGACCCAACAGGATCATTTGATGTGAACATAGTATCACCGATTTAAAACTAATTAAATAAGGAGAAAAATAAAGAATGTTAAGTCAACAGTGGAGAAAATCTTTAGGAGTAGGAGTAACTGCGTTAACTGGATTATTGTTATTGGGAATATTGACAGTAGTGAATATTGAACCCTCAACTAATCTATTTAACACAGGAATTACTCCCTCATTAATTTTTGGACTTGCTAGTATTATAGTAGCAATAGCAATTTACAAAAATTGGATATAAAATGGTAGTAGAACTAATTAATCAAGGAGTAGGATATGCAAGAGTAGGTTTGGAAGCAGTTAGGGGTTTTTTGATAAAAATTGGGGGATTTTTACCTTGGAACGAGCAACTAACTTTAATGATCCTGTTTTTAGCAGTATCATTATTCGCAGGACACTTTATTGTCCATAGATTTGTTACTCGTCCTTTACAGCTCCCATATGTAATCTGGCTTGTAGTAATCGCAATTAGTATATTTTTAAATCTAATGTTTTTATAAAATGTCAAAACAAAATAATACCATCTTTGTGATTGTGGGGATTTTAGTAGTCGTTGCTTTATTAGTTGGACCTCAATTAGGATTATTTGTAATTAGTGGGGGTTCGATGACACGAGGTGTTCCGTCAACAGTTCAACCAGGGCAGAAATTTTCAGTTATTTATTCTACTGGTGTTTCTGGACAGTGGGGGGCAAGTATAGTAGATGATGTTTCTGGTGGATGTAAATTCCCAGATGGTTCAACCCAAATAAAAACTGTAATGTTATCAGTTGATGGAAGTTCAAAAACAGTTCAAGTTACAGCACCAAGTTCAGGTTCATGTACTTTTAGTGGGGATTATAAATTTGGAACAGAAGCAGTTAGAAATTTTCAAGACAAAACCATAACAATTTCGGCAGATATTGGAAACGGAATCCCTCCGAATGGAAATGGATTTCCAACTAACGGAAACGGAAATGGGGATGGAGAGGTAAATGGGAATGGGGAAGTACCTTCTTTTAGTCTAAATCAAACTTTATTTAAAGTGGGAAACTTTGATGTAACCATATTAATTTTATTAATTTCAATAGGAGGGTTATTCATAATTAAAATAATGTTTTCAAAATAAAATGATAACAAATAAATTTAGGGGAGGGAAAAAATAAAATGGTAAAACAAAATAATACATGGGTAATTGTGGTTATTTTACTTTTAGTTCTCTTCTTGCTCCCAAAATATGGACTTTATTTTATAATCACTGGGGCAGAAACAATTACAAGAGAATATACTTTGGTAGTTGATGCTGGGGCAAATCCAGGAATAAAGTATAAGGTATCAGGTGCTTCAGGGGATTGGGCAGCAAGTATAGTTGATACATTAAAATGTCCAGGATCTCCAGATATCACCAGGAAAGTAGTAATTATAAGTGATGCTGGGACTAGTTTAATAGTGACTGGATACCAAATGCCAAATGAGAATGGGATAACCTGTATACTTGAAGGAGACTATATGTTTGGAGATAAACCAATAAAAAGTTTTCAAACACAAGTAATCAAAACTAGATCATGTAATACAGAAGCAGATGTAGATTGTGATGGAATTATTTCAAGATCAGAACTTGGATTGTATATAAGCAAATGGTTAGGCAATCAAATAACAAGAACTAAATTAGGAGAGACTATTCAGGCTTGGGCAGGACAATAATGGCAGAAGGAATGGTGTTAATCATAATTATCTTGTTCCTTATAGGTGGGGCTTATTTTATGTTTAAAGGAGATAATGGTCAAAGTATACAATCAGAAGTAGAAATACAGAGTACAAGTGGAGAATTAATGAGAGAAGTTCCAGTAGAAGTAGATTCTGGGAGAAAATTTATTATAACATATTCTACAGATAGAACTGGTAATTTTGCGATAATAATTGAAGATAGTGTTTCTGGTGGATGTAAATTTCCAAATGGAGAAACAGATTATAAATCAGTAATGTTAAGTACTACACAACCTATAGAGATTACAGCACCAAGTTCAGGTTCATGTACTTTTAGTGGGGATTATAATTTTATATCTGAAGAGAGTGTAGAAGAAATAAAAGAATTTGGGGAACAAACTGTTAAAATAAAATGAAAAAATTATTTAGTTTAATTATTTTTGGAATCTTGGTATTATCATTAGTTGGGACTATTTCTGCTCAAGAAGAAATAGAAGTAAATCAAGACGTCCCTTTTTCATTAAGTTCTTGGTTTAAACATTTATTTGGAATACAAGACTTTTCAATAGTTGGAGATTATAGACAATGTGACAGGTATGCTAAGAAAACATTTACTTATGAACTTGGTGATGCAATGTCTGTTAATGCTGCAGATTATTGTGGTTCTGGTCATGGATTAATCAATTTTTATACTGGTGGATGGAATCCAGTTTTGGAACTAAAAGATAAAGTGAGCATATCTTCTTGTAATGTTCCTCCCTGTCAGATAGAAGTTTATTGTTGTGATTTTGATGAATGTAATAGAGATAGTGATTGTGAAATGTGGTATGGAACTGGTTCTGAATGTAAATCAAAACTAGCAAATGATCCGAACATAAATTATGCCTATTCAACTTTTAGTTATTGTACAGAACCAAGTGGGATAGAAGTAACTTGCTGGTATGCGAGTAATGGGGCATGTGAAAGTAGAACTTACCTCGGGGATGTATCTTGTCCAGCTACTTATATGGGTATAAATTTACATGATTCAAAATCGATATGTGAAGGAAATATTCCCTCAAATGGAAATGGAGATGGAGTATGTACTCCCACCACACATGCTTCTAAAAAATGTTATAACGAAGATGTTTACTGGTATAATTCTTGTGGAATGAGAGAAGAAAAATATAATGAATGTGGAAGTGTTGGGTGTTTAAATGGAGTTTGTAAAACTTCCGATGGAAATGGAATTCCAACTAACGGAGATGGAGAGGCAAATGGGAATGGGGAAGTCCCTTCTTTTAGTTTAAATCAAACTTTATTTAAAGTGGGAAACTTTAATGTAACTATACTAACTATCTTATTAATATTTGGAGGCGCATTTATAATTAAAATAATGTTTTCAAAAAAGAAATGAAAAAAATATTAAGTTTAATGGTCTGTATGATCTTATTAGTTGGGACTATTTCGTTTGTTTCTACAATGTCTCCTGAATCTTATAACGAACTAAGTTTTTTTGAAAGAATAAGATATGGAATTAGTTCTGGAAATTTATTTGGATTATTTTCAAGCTGGGGGCAAGCAAATGATTGTTCTGTATATCCAGATAGAGAAAAAATATTAAAAGCTGGAGATAGAGTAGATTGTGATGATTATTGTTCTTATGATAGATGTGCAATTGATTATTGGTACGATAAAATACAATATTTAGGTTCTGCTTCTCCAAGTTACTCGGCAAGTAATCCAAATTGGAATGTGCTTGTTGGAGGTTGGGAAAAAAATGGAGATGGAGCATATTTCAGAGCACCCTCAACTCACGATTATTGGTATGTAGAAGTTTATTGTTGTCCTGAAACTGTTCCGGACATATCAGACCATAGTACCAAAGCGTATGTTTGTGAAAATGGAGAATGGGATTATAAAAGTCGTTACGATTCTGACGAATATTGTAGATATGATAATACCGGAGTGGATTTGTGTTGGTGTGCTGATTCTGGTGATAATTTTTATGTAGATGAATCAGGAGGAGTTCATTGTAGAAGTTCTGCAAGAAGTAGTTGGTGTGGTTCATATGTTGCGCATGATAGAAAGGTGTGTACTTCTGCAGGGAAATTATATTGGTATGATAGTAGAGGAGATATAAATGATTTAATAGAAACTTGTAGTAGTAATGAAAGATGTACTACTTCTGGATGTGTTATTGATACAACAACACCTCCTCCTTCAGGAGAGTGTTCTTCTGGGCAAGAAAAATGTGTTGGTTCTGGATCAACTTCAAACCAAGTAGTTGAGTGTGTTGATGGAAAATGGGGCGTTGTTGGAGGAGTTGGATATGCAAATTGTGTTTCTGGAAGAATATGTAATGTTGGAGATAGTGGATCTAATGTTTGTTATCTTGCTCCTGTGACATGTGATAATGATGGAATTTGTGAACCTGCTCAAGGAGAAGATACAATAAATTGTTATAGTGACTGTTGTGCACTTGGTGATACTACTTGTTCTACACAAAATTTTTATAAATGTGTAAGTGGTAATTGGCAAAATCAAGGAAAAGTTAGTGGACAATGTGGATATACTGATTCCACTGGAGTTGGAACATGGAATTATTGTTCATCTACTAAAAAATGTTCAGAAGGAGAAGGGGATTGTGATTTTCTTGGAACAGATAGACAATGTGAATCTGGGTTGATCTGTGTAGCTAATGTTGGAGCAAAATATGGTTTTAGTTCTGGGACAGATGTTTGTGAGAAAGCAGAGACCGTATTAGAATGCCAATCAGGTGCTGATTCAAATGGTAATGGTCAAGTTGATAGAAATGAAGTAGGCAGTCAGATAAATAAATGGTTAGGTGGTCAAGTCACAAGAACAAAGTTAGGACAAACAATTCAGGAATGGGTTGGAGGATGTCAATAAAAAATGGATAAAAAAAATCAAAATATAATTTTATGGATAGCAGGTATAGTAATCTTTTTAATAGTTGTAACTCAATTTCCACTCCCAGGGTTTCCTTTTGCCATAATAACTAAAACAACTTGTGCAGAAAAAACTCTTTCTTACTGGGATATGGAAGGAAATGTTTTGGATACAAATAATTTGAATAACGGAGTAAACAATGGGGCAGTATTTGTTCCTGGAAGATTGGGCCAAGCAGGTCAATTTAATACTACAACTTATATTAGTTTCCCTTCTATTTCAAGTGAGAATAAAACAATAATTATGTGGATCAAAAATTATTCTACAAGTGCTGATTGGTATTTTGCATCAGAGACTAATGGAGTTAGTGGTGCTAATGAGATTATTCCTTTAGATTCTCAATTTGGATTAGGGTTTAATGGTTCTGTTGATGAAATTGTTATATTTAGTCCTGCTTTAACTTCAGAAGAATTGTCTAATTTTTCTACTGGAATAAAAGCTTGTTATACAGTTTCATATGAAGAAAATGTTTCTTGCCAAGATGTTGCAACAGAACAGGTTACTGATCCAGGATATGGTTGCTTAAATTATTCAGGAGATTTTTTCCCTAATTGTGATTATGAGTGGATAGATGCTTCTCAATATAAAATAGAAAATAATTTATGTGAAAGACATTTTTATTGTGAAAATCCTTGTTTAACTACTGGAAATTGTTATGTAGGCAATCAAGACTGTGTAGAAAGTTTAGTTTATGATTGCTATCTTGTAACAAATAATATATGTGTTAAAAAAATAGATTATCCTAGTTGTGTAACTAATATGTCTAATTATGAAAACTTAACAGTATGCCAAGCAGATTTAAATGTAACTACAACAATTCCTACAGGCACACCTTCAATAACAACGGAAACTACAATGGAGTCTATAAAATCTAAATTAACCGGAAAGGTATTTGAGGTTGCGGGTTTTGAAGTTAAATTATTCCACCTACTAGCCTTATTGGTATTAGTTATAATAACCTTATACTTTATTGGGAGTAAAAAATAAAATGATAAAAAAAATAATAAATGAAATGAAAAATGAATGGAAAAGAAACAAAATCGTAACTGGGTTTATGGGATTAGTTCTTGGATTAGCAATATTAACTTATCTAAAACCTGCATCGACTTCAGGAATATTAAATTATATTGGTTTATCTATAATTAATTTCATAATTCTTGCTATAATTGTTGTGGGGATATGGTGGTTTTATTTGAGGAAGAGAAAATGAAATATAAATTATCAGATGCAATAGAGAATTTTATCGGTGCAATCTCAGCAACGCTTTTCTTTTTTGCATTAAGAGGAGGAACTCAAGGACCTTTCATAGATTTTAAAGTTGGAATTGGAATAGCTGTATTATGGTTCGTTTTATTATATGGTTCTTTTAAAAAGAGAGGAAATGGAATACAAAGTTTCGCAATGGCAATTTTGATTTCAGCAGCAATTTGTACATATCTTTCAATTGCTTTTGGATTAGCAACTTGGACGCAAATGAATTCCTTAACTTTGTGGTTTGGTTCACCCGCTCTCATCACAACGCTTATGGCAGTTCCAGTAGCATTATTATTTGATAAAATGAATATTAAATCTGTACTAAGCAGGTATTATGTGAGGAAGTAAGATGGCACTATATCGTACAATCGGAGCTTTGGCAGCATTATTAGGAGTAAACATAGCAGTTAGGATTTTATTTCCTGCCGTATCAGATAATTTTGTAGGATTTAACATGGTAAGTGATTCAATAATGGTTCTTGGTTTACTTGCATTCTTAACCGATTTAAATATCCTAAAGACAAATGGGAAAACTTTAAAAGGATATCTCAAGATTGGAGTATTAGCATTAGTATTCGGAACTCTTTGGGAGGTTCTCAGTTTTTCATCTTTATTTTTTGGTAAATCTTCTGTGTTTATAATTTCAGAATGGATTAGAATAGCTCCTTTAGTTATAGGATTGATTGGGCTTCCAGTTTTATGGATAAGTGATAGAGTTTCAAGAGAAAGATTAATATTTGGAATAAACTCTATTAAATGGAGGGGATTAATCTTTAACTTTATGTTTTGTTTAGGATATACAATCGTGGCATTAATATTGTTAGTCCAGGTTGGATGGCTAACGATTTAAAAAATGAAAAATGAAAAATCAAAATACCCTATTTTACATTATCGGTGCAATAATTTTAGTGGCACTTATCATTTTTTCACAAGTTCCAAAAGAAACAGGAATGATTAGTTTAACTCCACACTATTATAAAGATGGTGTTGAAGTGATCCAAAAAGGATTTTTTGGATTTACTATTGTAACTCCAGATGGGGGAAGTTACGACCAGATTTCATTTGGTATTCCTGGAAATGCTGTGGGAGATATTTCATTCAGTGATATCCAAATAGCTGATGCTTACCCTTTGATATTAAAAAATTCTTTACCTTCAACTACCCAATCATTATCTGTAGGACAATCAAAAACATTGTGGACTTCTAATCTTATAGATGCAGTTCAGTTTGAAGGGCAAATAATCAATTTTTGGGTTGAAGTTTCAGCAGTAAATGATTATACTGGAGAAACAGTTTATTCTCCAAGGGCTTATTCTGGAGAGATTGGGTTTGAGGCCGAAATTCAGGGATGGGATTTATCAACTGCAATTTATGAGGGAGAAATTCAAACTTTAGATAATGCGTATGCAAGAGATTTATTCTTTAGACCAGATGGAGTTATATATTATGAATTAGGAGACTATGACCACAGAATTACTAAGCATAGATGTACTATTCCTTGGGAGATAACTAGCTGTAGTTGGACTGGTGGGACTATGGATACCCCAACTATAGCCTCATATGGTATATTTTTTAAACCGGATGGAACTAAAATGTATGTAGCATCTGTTCTCCCAGACAGAATTTATCAGTATTCTTGTTCAATTCCTTGGGGATTGAATTCATGTAGTCTTGAAACAAGCATGTCTGCTAGTCAAGATATTTTTGATTTATTCTTCAAACCAGATGGAACTAAATTATATATTATCTCTGGGAGACTTCGGCAGTATTCATGTTCAGTTGCTTGGGACATAAGTTCATGTATTGATGATGACATTTCTTCCTCTACACAATTTGTTTATTATGAAACAAACGATTTATTCTTCAAACCAGATGGAACCAAATTATACCTTCTTGGTGGTGGTGCTGATTATGTTTATCAACATACCTGTTCAGCTGCATGGGATTTATCTTCTTGCTCTTATGATGGTATTTCCGTCCTAGCTATGGATAGTCGGCCATATGGTTTCTTCTTCAAACCAGATGGAACTAGAATGTATATTATGGGGATGAGTAGTGGAACTATTAGTCAACATAATTTAGGAGGATAAAAAAATGAAAAATGATAATACAATATGGATAATCATAGGAATAGGAATTTTATTACTTGTAGTTTTCTCCCAAACAGATTTGCTTAAAACATTTGAAACACAAGAAGATTTCTCAATTAAAGTTCATTATTATGATATTAATGGAGATGAAATATTCCTTCAGGCAGATACAGTTGGATTAGATAAATTATCTTTTGGAGAGGAAGTAACAATAGAAGGATCTGGATTTTTCAGAAATTTAATTTCACAGGTCGGACTTTTTGGAATTGTGAGTACAAATACAAACCAAGCATTTCAAGATTGGGGGGATATTCGTTATCGATTTGGAGATGGAAGGTGGTATCATAGCAATAGTCAATCAACGCTTGGTATAGGCTCCAATACAATGGCAGGAGGAGGAAAAAATAGAGCGTGGATAACTTTCGATTTATCTAGTATCCCAAATAATGCTATAATAACTGGTTTGAATTTTTGGGTTTATGTAACTCAAGCTGGAACAGGGGGAAGTGGAAGTAATTGCCCATCAAATACTCCTAAAATAAATATTTATAAGGTTAATGAAGAAACAATTAATCAATATCCAACTAGTTCTGATTCTGAAGAACAGGCTTTTTTTGATCAGTTAGATAATGGAATAAAGTATGGGGAGATTAGTCATATTATGGCTCAGGATACCACACAAGCTGGTATTGGTTGGAAATATCTGGTTTTAGGTAATTCAGCAAACTCTGAAGCACAAAGTTTAATTGATGGTAACCCAACAGGACTTTTTATGGTTGGACTTAAGGGAGACATAGAATCTGATGGAGCGAATTGCTATATGTGGATTTCTGAGTCTACATTAAGAATTGATTATGATTATGAAGAGTGTATAACTCATTCTACATATAGTTGTTATTCAAATGATGTTTATTGGTACGACGGCTGTTCTGTAAGAGAAGACAAGAGAACAGAATGTGGTTCAGATTATTATACTGGGAGCAATTATTGTTATTCAAATGATGTCTACCGAGACAGAGTAGATAATGGATGTTCTGGTTCAAGTTGTTATTCTAATACAGTAAAAGTAAAGCAAGCAGAATGTGGAGTGCTTGGATGTTCAGGCGGAGTTTGTAATACTTGTGCTCCTTTAACTTGTGCTGATGTGGGTTCAACTTGTGGAACTCCTGGAGATGGTTGTGGAGGAACTTTAAGTTGTGGAACCTGTGGAACTGGATTTGTTTGCCAAGATAATATTCAATGTGCTCCTGAAGTTGCATTTATTTCATTTGAGATTACAGTAACAAATGTAGGAAATGTTGACTTTAATGAAGTTAGAATAATTGATATGCAAATTGTAGAAACAGCAGACAATTATCAAGGAAGTATAGATTTGAATGATAGAAGAACTATAGAAAGAAATACTAATTCAAAATGGTATTCAAATCAAATATCAACAAAGAATGAATGGGTTGGTTCAACAACAAGATTTAAGGTATGGGTTGCAGGAACAAATTCATACACTGGATTAGAAGAAATAAAAACAGCTTATGTGGATATAATATTATAAAATGAAAAATAAAAACACAATCTTCTACATTACCGGTGCAGTAATTTTAGTAGCACTAATTATCTATTCCCAAATCCCAAAAGCAACCGGCGTGGGAATCACAGTTCATTTTATTAAAGATGGGAAAGAAGTGTTTCCGCAAACTAAAGGATTCTTTACTATAGTGACTCCCCCAGGTATAGATGTGGATTATGTTTATTTTGATATTTTTGGAGTAAATGGGGGGGAGACACCAATATCTAATATTCAACTTGTAGCTGGATGGCCAATTGAATTAGATAATTCTTTAAGTGGAGTTTCTCCGCAAACTTTGGAAATTGGAGAAAATAAATTGTTATGGACTTCAGAATGGATAAATGCAACTTTACTCGAAGCATATCCTCAACCGATAACATTTTGGGTTGAAGTTTCAGCAGTAAATGATTATACTGGAGAAATAATTTATGCTCCAAGAGCGTATTCAGAAGATATAACTTTTGGGGCAGCAGTAAGTATTCTCCAAGATGGAGGCTTCGAATTAAATACCCCGCCTACAACTTTTGAATATTGGACTAGCAAAAAAAGGCAAGGTGATAGTAAGGATTGGTCAACTATTGAAGTTATTAATGAAGACTTTTTTGGAAACACACCAGAAACAAATACTATTCTTAAGCATACAACTCCTACTTCTTATGTTCCATTCGTGACAACTAGGAATTTGATTCCAGTTGAAAGTTTAGCAGAATACACTCTTTCAGTTTATTCAAAAGCAGATAGTGCATTAACTTCTTCACAATTTATTGTTGAAGCATATGATTCTGGAGGAGTTGAATTAGGTAGTGGAAATATGGAAGGAATTCCACATTCTTCTTATGGGGGTTATTATTATGCACATTATTTAATAAATACTGTTTGGGAAAGACATTCAATAACATTTACTACTGGGAGCAATGTGAAATACTTAAGGGTGGGATTTTCATCTGGAGCAGATTTAATGAGTCAATATTTAGAAAATGCAAGGTTAGTACAGAGTTCCCCTCCTAAAGAATGTTTTAAAGAATGTTCTCCTGGTTTTACTGTACCTTGTGGAGTACCGTGTCCTTAAAATGAAAAACGAAAATACAATATTTTATATTCTCGGTGCAATAATTTTAGTAGCACTTTTAATTTCTTCACAAGTTCCAAAAGAAACAGGAATGATTAGTTTAACTCCACACTATTATAAAGAGGGTGTTGAAGTAATTCCTGAGCAAAGATTATTTTCAATAGTAACTCCACCAGGAGGGAGTTACGACCAAATTTTATTTGATGTAAATGGGGTTGCCACGGGAGATATACCATTTAGTAATATTCAAGTAGTTGATGCTTATCCAATAGTATTTAAAAATTCTTTACCAACAAATTTTCAATCTTCAAACCCTGGGCAAAGTAAAAAGCTTTGGGGAGAGGGAGATTATGTTGCAATGGATACAGTTCAGTTTGAAGGGCAAACAATCAATTTTTGGGTTGAAGTTTCAGCAGTAAATGATTATACTGGAGAAATAATTTATGCTCCAAGAGCGTATTCAGGAGATATAACTTTTGAACCAGAGATTTTGGAATGGGGTTATGAGACTAGTTATCCAATTGTTTTATCTAGTACTGACGGAATCTTTTGGGACGGTGTAAAGTGGACTGTCGCAGGAGTTGGAATGGTAAATTTTGTTCCAGGATTTATTGTTGAAGAATATGATTTTTCTTGGAATTATATCCAGAGTTATAAACCTGGAAAAGTTGGATGTGTTAGTGGAATGCACAAGAAAGATGGTCAATGGTTTAATTACGATATATGTGATGGTTATGTATATGAATTCAACAATGATTGGAGTTATGTGACTAATTATTATATTGGGGATATTGGTGGTTGGATAGAAGGAATCTTCTGGGTTGCTCCATATTGGTATGGTGTTAGTGATTATTCAAATGCAATCGTTCAATTTAATTCAGATTGGGTGTATACGGGACAGAATTGGAATATTGGTTCAGAAGATTCTTTGCCTAAAGATATTTACTGGGATGGAGCAAATTGGTGGATGTTAGGAGCTTCAACAAAAACTGTTTATAAGTATGACTCTTCTTGGAGTTATACCGGTGAAAGTTATCCTATTGAATTTGGTTTTGGTGGTATGTTCAAAAAAGACAATAAATGGTTCACTGTAGGAAATAAAGAAGTTTATAAATACTTTGCGGGTACATTGTAAAATGAAAACAGAAAATATAATATATTGGTCAATAGCAGTAATAGTTGTTTTGTTAGTTGCATCTCAACTTACAATCTTTCCTCAGTTTTCGATAGTTACCCCAGATGAAAAAGAAGAAAACTTATATGAATATTATGATGAAGGAGAGATGGGAGAAATAAGTTTTTATAGAGGGGCAAGAGCAGGGAATGTATTTACTATTGGGGCAGTTGGTCCTAACGAAGACTTTGTAATAGATTCAATTAGTGTCAAATTAAAAAGGCAGGGGACTCCTGGAGAAGTTTATTTAAACATTTATAAATCTGGAGTAGACGGAAAACCATATGGGGGATCTTTAAGTTCCGGAAATGTACAAGGAAATGATTTATCTAATTTAGATTTTGAGGAAATAAATATTGATTTAGAGAAGACGGTTTTAAGTAAAGATAAGAAATATGTATTTTTACTATCTATAACAGGAGGAGATGAAGACAATATGGTTTGGGCTAGGGTATTCAATGATAATCTTTATCCTGGGGGTGATGCTATTGTTAAAATTGAGGAGGGTTGGAGACTCTATGACTACTTTGATGTGTTGTTTAAGATTTATGGGAAAAGTATAGAAAATGAAAAATAAAAAAACATTAAGGTTTATGTTAGATATAGGTAAATATAAGAAGACCCTTTTACTGGCAGTAGTTGTTGTGCTAGTAGTGAGTTTACTAGACATTTGGAGTGCTCATTCTGGAATATTTGGTTCTGTATTAGATTATACTCTTGGAAATTTTGGAGTTGTAAATTGGTGGCAATTATTCTTTAAATTTGTATTAATAATTTTTTTAATCCCTGCAGTATTGTATTATCTTTTAATTAATAGAGATTTTTCAGAATCAGTTGGGATTTTTGGATTTTCAATCATTCTTTATTTTGGAGGATTAGCTGATCTATTTTATTTTATTTTCCAAAAAATTCCTATTCCTGAAACTTTAGGGTGGTTAGAAAATAGCCCTTTCATTAATTTTATAAGTACTACTCTTTTAGGATATTCAACAGTAACGAACATTTCACTATTAGTAAGCGTAATTTTATCTTTTGTTATAGCTTGGATATTTGCTAAGATGATGAAGGAAAAATTCTAATGAAAAGGAGTATAAAAGGATGCTTTTGTCCAAAATGTGGGAAGAAATTATTCAGAAGAAAGGTAAAAAGAAATGTTCCAACGACCTGTAATTATTGTGATTTTTGCATCCAAAATCCGAGAGAGGTTTTTATATCAAAATCAAAATATTTAGAGAAACAGAAAGAATTAAAAATTAGTCCTACATTACAGTAGTATTCCCAAAAATTCCTATGAAAAATAAAAAAGCCAAAAGCCTAATAATCTCAAGTATTATCTTTTTAATAGTATCTGTTCTTGCCTTATCTCCTTTATTTGTTTTTGTTGATGCAGTGCAAGTAGAATTAACAGAAGATGGCAGAAAGGTAATAACTAATGAGGGAGTTTCTATATCAGCCAAAATAGTTGAACATTGTACATATAAACCAGATACATATGAGAATGGGAGTATATGGAATGATGGAAACAAAATTTGTGAAGCAGTCATACAAGGATATAATCCAAATAATTATGTTCTTACTGTAGATCAACCAGGTTCTGGATTTTCTAAATATTTTATGTTAGATAATGAATCTCTAATTAAAGATGGATACGAATACTATTTTTCTAATCAATCTGAATTGTATAATGAAACAGTATATAATCTAACCGGGGTTGAATTTATTGAACCTGATGGAACTCCCGGTCTTAGATTTGAGGAAACTTCTACAATTGTTACAAGGAGAAGGTTTGTAAATTGGACATTATTAGCAAAAGATGCTAAGGATACGCCTGCCCATAATTCTACAGACTTTGCTTATAAAGTTAAATTTGAGATTCCCCAGTATTCAGATGCGACTTATAATTTCTCTATAAATTTTAAAAAAGATGGAGCAGATAATATTCCAATATTTTTAGATCCAGATATCACTGCTTGCGGAACCTTAGGTACTGAAGGAGCAGTATATACTCAAACAGCAAATATAGTAGATAATGGACTATCAGCCCCGTGTATTTGGATAACTGCAGAGAATGTAACTTATAGTGGAAAAGGGTATACAATTAGAAGTACTAATAATGAACCAGGAATTTATACAGAACAGTTTAATACAACAATTCAGCATACTGATGTATCTATGGGAGGTTCTGCTCAAGGCTATGGAATCTGGTTAGCATCTGGATCACATAACTCTACGGCTTATAATAATACTTTAAGTGATCAATATTTTGGTGTAATGTCTTCTGCTAGTCATTATAACAATATCACAAGAAATACAATAGATTCTAACACTGTTGGAATTTATCTAACAAATTCTGATTCTAACAATATAACAGATAATGTTATGGGAACTGGTGGAGGTTATGGATTTTATGTTGTATCTGGTTCTACTTATAATTCTATATCTAATAACACTATTGATAGTTATAATTATGGAATTTTTATTTATACAGATGCAACAACGTCTCATTATAATTCACTGTATGTGAATGATATTTCAAATATAGTTTATTGGGGGGTTGCACTTTCTTCAAATTATAATTTAGTTGAAAATAATAATATAACTTCTGGAGAAAGAGGAATATTTACTGGAGTAGGAGATTACAATAATTTAACTGGGAATATATTATCAAATCATTCACCATATGATTCAGGATCAAAATATGGGATTGTCTTTGAATCTGGTTCAAGTTATAATATAATTGAGAATAATTCAATAACCGCGAATGATCAGGCATTAGTATTGTCTCAAAGTGTCTATAGTAATGTTACAAATAATACAATAAATTTTGGGACACATGGAATTTTTATAACTGATACTAATAGAAGCATATGGATAAATAATAAGGTTAACAATCAGACAGATAATTCTTTTTCTATAACTAGTGGAAGTTTGTATAATATAATAATAAATGCTACAACCTATATTTATTCAGATTCAGCTAGTAATGGAGCAATTCGTATTGATGGAGTGTCTTCACATAATATCTTTCAAGACAGTTCTTTCACAACAAACCAGACTAAATTTATTTCTGTTATAGGATCTTCATTAAATAATACTTTTTTGAATTCCACTTATTCAGCAGTGGAAGTTGTAACAGCTGGTAGTCAACTGATAAGAAAACGATATTTTGATGCCCAAGTTAATTATACTCATAATTCTACAGCGGTTCCAAATGCAAATATTACAGCTTTTAACACATCAGGTAGTGCACAATTTTCAGTTTTAAGTGGTGCTACTGGAGCAATAGCTCAACAAAGTTTAATTGAATATATTAATACAAGTACCAATACTTATTACAATAATTATACAATAAACGCAACATTAACTGGGTGGAATACAAATAGTCCAACTAGCCATGTATTAAATATAACAGCCAATACTTTACAACAATTTAATGTTGCTGATTCTGTTTTGCCAAGTACAACAATTGTTGATCCAAAAGAACAAACATATGCTACAAATGACAGTTTAGCATTAAATCATATTACAACAGATGCAGGAAGAGGAATAGATTCATGTTGGTACAAAATTATTAATTCAACAAGTGATTTATTGGTGGACAATGTAACAATTCCTGGCTGTGCAAATATCACCTTTAATATTACCCAAGGGGCTGGGACTTACAATCTAACTTTGTATGCTAATGATTCTGCTAATAATCTTAATTCAGATGAAGTAGAATTTGCAATTTCTCTAACTGGTCCTGCAGTTGTTCTCGATGCTCCTACAGATAATTCTTACTTAAATAACGGGACAAACGTTTATTTTAATATGACCCCAACAGATCCAGATGGAATAAGCACTTGTCAATTATGGGGAAATTGGACTGGAACATGGCATAAAAATTATACATGGGTAAGCCTCACAAATGCAACTATGAATTACACCACCAGAAATATTTCAGAGTCTTCTTTTATTTGGAATACTTTGTGTAATGATACAGCTGATAATGGTGCTTGGGCACTAAATAACTATACTTCAACAATTGATGAAACAGATCCGAATGTTACAATAACCACAACAAATGCCACAAGTGTCGTTGGTTTAACAATAACCATAGATTATAACATTTCTGATACACATTTAAAGGATTGTTATTTTTCTTTGAGAACTTCGGGGGGAGCTTTTCATAATTATATAGAAAATACATCCCTAGTTTGTACCACAACTTCAAGAAGCATATCAACTCTGATACATGGAACATTTGTATTTCAATTGTGGGGGGAAGATGAAGCAGGCAATTTAGATTATACTAATCTAACTTTTATAACAACCACTGCAGGTGGTGGAGGAGGTGGAGGTGGAGGAGGAATACCTGTTGGAGAAGTTACAGAGGAAAGGACATTTTGCGGAGATGGAATATGTCAAATTCCCAATGAATATGGAATAAATGAAGATTATTGGAATTGTGCTTCAGATTGTCCTGGGTTTGATTTTGATGCCTTAATGTTCTCTTTCACTAAATATTGTTGGGATCGTGATAATTCTACAATATGTTTCTGGTCCCAGATGTTATTTGCAACAGTGCCCGGGGTTGAAGAAGGGTCAAATGTAACTACCATGAAAGATGGACAAGTTTGTTTCCAAGGGGTTTGTGAAAGACTTAGTGGAAAAACAGTATTCACAAATTGTTTGGATGGTGATCCCTTGAGTCCATGTTTTTTCAACGCAAATTTAGGATTTTTGGTTTTGTTTGGAACTGGAATTGGATTATTTTCCCTAACTTTTATAAAAGTAAAAGTTCCAGGAAAAAAAGTTAATCCTTATTC
>SDBT01004030.1_pt1 | contig 25086 bp, 25 predicted proteins | sample 2277101 | NCBI WGS metagenome assembly SDBT01 (sample SAMN10404973, study PRJNA504765) | marine sediment metagenome | isolation source: marine sediment core GS10_PC15, 103 cmbsf | place: Arctic Ocean: Southern Knipovich Ridge | collected 2010 | reverse complement strand
ACACACCTTCTCCATCTCAATACTGAATTGAGCCTTCTTGGTCAATTCCACTATTTCCAACTGACTGGAAATGGGCCTATCCGCTGCCTCAATGATCTCCAGAAGAGTGATTTCTTTTGCTGGACGAGCAAGAGTGTATCCACCCCTTGGGCCTCTCTTGCTCAGCAATAAATTGGCTTTGACCATTTGTTGCAGTATCTTGAATAAATACTCAAGTGGAATATCATATTCTTCAGCAATTCTACTTGCCAGGACGAATCCTTCACCGCCCTGCTCTGCTATGTATGCTGCTGCTATCAAGCCATGATGTGCGGTTGTATTCATCTTCATTTCCAATTCTCCCAATATGAAGGATCTGTATTTTTGACCAGTTTGGCAAAATAAGGATGAAATGCAAGGTTTTTCTGTTTCTTATTGGTGCTGTTGGTGAATAGTGAGTAGGGAGAAACCACGTTTTCCTATATCCTCACTCCCTACCCGTATCACCTTCTCCTAACCTTTTCCCTGTTAAACTGTGACTCCTGACTATCGATTTTGTCGATAGGGTGTTTTCTGTTTGGAGAAAAATAGATTTCTGAACTATGACACCTACCACACATTGTGATGTTGTCAAGTAGGGCAAGAACTACTCCCTGCTCCCTACTGGGAGAAGGTAGTTTTAGAGCAGGGTAAGTTACTTTCCAAAGGCATACATGTGGTCAACAGTCCTGACATAGAGATTGTCATCTACGATGGCAGGCGTTGCCAATATCCGCTCCTCCAAGTTATTCTTCGCTAAAATATGCAACTCGTCTCCGGCAGAGAACACGGTCATTATCCCTTTCCATGAGGCAACATAGATCTTGCCATTAGAGGCGATAGGCGATGAGTAGTAAGGGCCAGGTGCCCCTAATCGTTGACGATATAGAAGGCTTCCACTGTTGGCGTCCATGCAGGAGACAATTCCTCCGTTCTTAACCATGTAAACCCGTTCTTTATAGTATAGGGGAGAAGGAACCTCTGGTACGCTGCTCTTCTCGTGCCATAGAACATGTGTTGCTGTAACATCTCCTTCGCCGCCAGGTCTGATTGCCATCAAACCATGTTCTCTGTAAAGCGACAATGCCAGGGCTACAGCTCCCTTCCATTCGTTTGAATCAATTTGACCATCTCTGTCCTTATCCATCTTCCCCCAAAATGGTTTGATGTGTACACTGCTACCAGACAAGTCGCCCACTTCGGGACGCCTTGCAACCGCTAGATCACTCGGAAATTCGTCTCGGCTCACTTTACCATCATTGTTCTTGTCATATTCTTTGGTCAGCATCTGGAAGTCAGGCAAAGGCACTCGAAACTCAGGTTCTCCGAAATTGCTCCACGCTCCTACGAATAGCGTATCTCCTCCAACCACCGGAGTACTTGCCCCTCCTGTTGCCGCCTTGACTGTCCACACAAGTGTTCCATCCTTTGCAGAATGAGCCACTATTTGATCCATGCGGTGAAAGATTAGCAGATCTCCCCAGGCTATTGGGGTCGAGTAACTTGTTGCTCCGAATTGGGACACCGAAGGCTGGCTATATCTCCAGACTGTCTTGCCATCCTGCCGACTTACTGCCAATATGTTAGCACTACTCTGTTCATCACGATTAACAACAACCAGTTCATTCAAAAGCATCAGTGAAGCTCCGGAGCCAAATCCACCTCGCATATTGGGAATAGGCAGAGGAACTGACCACAGCAACTCTCCCTTGAAATTGTAGGAGAGCAACCCATATGACCCAAAATACACATAGACGCGTTCACCGTCTGTTACTGGAGTTGCAGTGGCAGGACTGCTAATTTGATGAACTTTTTCGATATGCTCAGTGGGTACGGCCTTGCACCACCGGATACTTCCACTGCTCTGATCAAGACAAAGGACTTGAAGCCTTTGCTGTTTCTTGTCGAATCCAGTCAAGAAAATGCTATCCCCCCAAATACATGGAGAAGAGTGTCCATACGGAATAGACGCCTTCCAAATCAGGTTCTTTTTTGGTCCGAAGGTGATAGGAGGGTCCGTGTCGGAAGCAGCCACACCTGAGCCATTTGGCCCGCGAAACTGTGGCCACCAGATATCACTGTCTGCTCTTGACCAGTTGACGAAGAATACTAAGAACAACACTGCTGACCGAACAACTGCTGTAGTCTTGTTATATGGCTTCATGTGTTCTCCTCTTTAGACTGGGGTCCAATACAACTACTCTATCTCCGCTTAGCAACATCACTGAAATTCTTTTCTGACATTGATCACACCCCTTCAAATTACTTAAGCTTCTAAGCCATGGAAGGGAAACACTACGCACCCCATTCTATTAGAACGAAATGCTGCCCAGAACAGTGTTTATTCTACCACACATTGTGATGTTGTCAAGCAGGGCAGAACTGCCCCTCCCTGTCCAAACCTATCCCTACTCCCTACCCCTACATCCTTCTCCACACCATTTCCCTATTAAACTGTGACTCCTGACTATCGATTTTATCGATAGGTGGTTTTCTGGTTGGAGAGAAATAGATTTCCAAGTTATCTCGACTGTCGATAGTATGACAATGTTGGCAAGTAGGGAAGACTCCTAACTGTTTTCCTGACTCCTGACTATCGATTCTATCGATAGGTGGTTTTTCTGGTTGGAGAATGATAGAATTCTGAACTATGACATCTATCACACCTTGTGATGTTGTCAAGCAGGGCAAGACTACTCCCTGCTCCCCTGTACATACGAACTAACAAATGTGATGCATTTATTAAATGCTCAGAAAGATAACCACTCGGACTCAGGTTTATTTGTTAAAGGCAAGAGTAATAAACCACTTTCTCCCTTAATCTATTCTCATCCATTTTTATATTCCGATTGTTAGGTTTCAACATTCGTCCCATGGTTGCTTGAATTGGTTACATGGAGAACTTCAAGAAGTACCATAATAAGAAAGAATGCTCCAAGGAAGAAAAAGTAGTCTGTCATCCTATAACTCAAGTGGAGTATATGTAACGCGGCACAGTGCTTGATATGTTGCAGCTTGCTGGTATAGCCTTCTGCGACAACCAATTGCCAATGGAAAAGGTCCTTGTAAGTAAAGTATATCTGGGCTGTGGCAGTGAGAACTGAAATGCCAAGGAAAGTCCATGTCCAACTTAACAGGGTGTAGAATCGCTTTGGTAAAGCGAGTTTGTCTCCTTGTATGCAAGCCAAGTACCAAGTTGCACCTATCACCGAAAAACTTAGTGATATTAAGTACTTCAACAGTTTTGTTCTTTCTGTGTATTTGGCAATGTCGAGTGTGCGGTGCTTTGGGAAATCCGGCCATCCCAACACCCCCCAAGATAAGGCAAGCAAAATGCAAACTAGAAATCCAATGAGAATGACTGAAAAGACCATTATTCTTTGCCAAAAAATGGTAGTTTTAGCATTCATCTGCATATTCCTTCGAAGGCATAAAATCTAACTTTCTCCATATGACATCAATAATCCTACTAAGTTCTCCCTGGGCTGTCAAGAATTCCCACCTTCAAAGCTACTTTGTTGAAAAATTTGCATGAAAACATGGCTTTTTGTGCCCTGTCTTTCTGCCAACACCTACTTTTGCATAGACCATGACCGCTCGCACCTTCATAAATCCAAGTTTTTCAGCAATCGTCACTCCCATCCCCTACCATCAGAGCTTCACACTTCCAGTATATCTAAATACCTACCTCCCCGATTTCCCCTTTTTCCAACATAACAATTTTCTTGCCGAAGAAAAATAGATATCTGCCTACATCCCCTCCTACTTCCCCGGTGCCATTCTAACGAGTTCCCTTTCCCATTGGCATATTTCCCCGTATTTCCCGAGAAAGCCCAACCAGGAGTCACCGGGAAGCCCGGAACACCCCTGTAGAAGCTATCCTGCCCCCTACCCCAGTTATCATCCATATTTTCCTATTTTCTTACTGACCCTCTCCTTCGCATACTTACAATAACCAGCATTCTGCTCTAAATGCTCTGAGACGGAATATGTTCAGAAACTGCTTTACCGCCTGTATTTCCTCCGTAACATCAAACCGCCAAAACCGAGAAGTAAAAGCGTTGTAGGTTCAGGGACTGTTTGTCCTACTGCCGCCAACCTCCCTCCATTCTGGCGGGCATAGCCCGAAGCGAGTGTCTCATATCCATAATACTTCGGTGATGGGTCATAGTGATTCGACTCGAATGAAAATCCCGAAACGGTCTGTTCGGGCGGTATGCCGCTGTCAAAGTCATCCCACGATGTAGGATTTGTGTAAAAGGAGTGGCTGATGTATGGGTCGAGGTTACGGGCGTCATACTCAGGGTATACTTCGGTCACGGAAGTCATCTGCCTAACCCAACCCGGGTACTCGGTAAAACTGGAAGTTGTACGGCCAGTACGAGCGAAGGTTGTGTAGACCGAGAAGTGCCAGATTGGCGAGGTGTCTACGTTGGTGAAGGAGTACTCATATTTGTAGGAATCGCTTCCGATGTCAGTGATGGTTTCTGTTACGGTCAGGGGTGATTCGTACATGTATTCGACCGATGCTGACGCGACCGGCATTTTCACGAACAAAGTCCCGGCCACCACCAGCCAAATTACTATTCTCACATTTCTCATCCCCCGCTCCTTCCAAATTAAGTTCTATTTTCCTTGTTGAGTACAATATACCGCCTTCTCACTATTTTGTCAATAACAGGCTGATTTGACTACCACCTACCCCATTTCTTGAATTTTCTTATTTTCCCCTTGTCCCTACCGTGATTTTCCCTACAATAGAGTTGAGTTGAAAATAGGAGACTATAATGAAAATAACTGTAAGCAAGCAATTTGAGGATCTCATCTTTCCCCTCACTACAGAAGAATTGGCGGTTTTAGAACAGTCAATTTTGAAGCATGGGGTGAGGGATTCTCTAAAGGTGTGGTCTAATGGGAGGGATTACCTTATCGATGGTCACCACCGAAAAAAACTAATAGACAAGCACAAGATCACAAAATACAAAATCACAAAATTAAAGTTTGGCAGTAAACATGAAGTAGTTAACTGGATACTTGACAACCAACTTGGGAGAAGGAACTGTACACCTGAAGGAATTAGTTTTTTGAGGGGATTGAGATATAAGAATGAAAAACTACAACATGGTGGAGATAGAAAATCAAATACCCAGAGTGGGAAGTTGATCACCTCAGAGAGATTGGCTAAGCAGTACAAAGTTGGAAAAAACACAATCCTTCGGGATGAGACATTTGCTGATGCTGTTGAATCTATTGTCAAAGTATTTCCTACTCCCAAAAAACAGAAGGACATCAAACACAAAATACTGACTCGCCAAATAAACTTATCAAAGAAGGATATAGTCGAATTGTCAGAACTATCCCCAAGGTATATCAAGCAAGTCTTATCAGGCAAGAAAGAACTATGGCAGGTCAAATTAGAGATAGAACAACGGAGAAAGAAAAGGAAGAAAAAACCTGTCAGGATTATTTTGCCAAAAGAGATAAAGATGTACCATGGGGATTGTGTTGCTGTGATGAAAAAGATGAAAGCAAATACTTATTCTTCAGCAGTATTAGATCCTCCATATGGTTGGCCTCTTGGTAAAAAGAAAAATAATTTTACTCCTGCTGAGATTGATAGATATGGGCTTATTGAGCAGGCATATTTTGTTGGGGATCGTTCGGGGGCACTTAAGGCCGGGCTTTATGATTTGTCTTTTGAAGGAGGAAAGAAATTTCAGAAGTGGTGCTCAGAATGGGGTAAGGAGTTGTTGAGGATCATGAGACCAGGTGCTCATGCCTTAGTGTTCTGCTCAACAAGATCTCTAAATAAACTCACAAATGGAATGGAGTCGAGCGGATGGGAAATCAGAAATATTCTAACCTGGAATTTCGGTACAGGATTTCCAACTTCTATATCAGTATCACAACAGATCGATAAACTGAATGGCACAAAAGGAAAAGTCATTTGTGAAAATCCCAATCGTAAAAACAGACTGAATTGGGATCGTAATGACAAGAGCATAATTGCTCCTGCTTCTCCTGAGGCAGAACAGTGGGAAGGATGGTTTAACAATATAAAAAATAGTTTTGAGCCAATTTTGTTAATCAGGAAACCATTGTCAGAAAAGACAGTAGCAGAAAATGTGTTAAGGTGGGGGACGGGAGCATTAAACATAGATGCTTGTAGAATATTCAATTCAGATGATACTCAAAATAAGGATAGTAGATTTCCATCAAATGTAATATTGAATAGTGAAGCAGAGGAAGAGTTAAATAGGCAAGCAGGTCTAAATGTTGCATCCTATTTCTACTGCCCTAAACCCTCCGAAAGAGAAAAGAATTTTGGCTGTGAAGATACAGGAAATACACATCCCACAATAAAACCAATCTCAATCTGCTCCTATCTTTTGAAATTATTGAATCCACCTGATGGAAAAGTCGTAGACCTTTTTTCTGGGAGCGGGACAGTAGGCATGGCTTGTGCTATGAATAATATGCAATATCATGGTATTGAGATTGAGAAGGAATATTACCAGCTGGCTCGTAGGAGGATCATGGCTGCATATCGACAGCAACAGGGGAAATAAGCAACTACACTATTGTTACTGTTTATCCTTCTTGATTTCATTCCTGTTCTTACACAGATTATCTATGAGACTGTAAGCATGTTCAAACAATTCCTCATATGTCACTGGTTCATCACCACAGAAATCTTCTCCATTGACCCATCTGATGAGGTCCAAATCAAGCCAGTTGATTGGCTGATCCATCCACACTTCATCCTCATACCAACTATCACCAAATAATCGTTTGTAAATGAAATCAGTGAATTTTGTTATTTTATCTTCATCTTTATTAAACGTTGCCCACACCATCAGTTTAGCAAGCAAGATCTTATCTTTCTTTCTCAAACGATGCTTATCATATATCCTCGGTTTTTTCTTTTCCTCTTTGTTTCTGAGTACCATCATCTCTTCAGCAATTTTTGCCTCTTGGACAAAAACTTCAAATTCTACTATTTCAATCATTCTATTTTTCCTTCCAAAACAAAATTAATATTGTTCAATCTTCTCAATACTCACAACATCTTCAGCAACTTCTTCCCTAACCACTGCATTATTAATCACCAACTACTATAGTTGCTTGTTCTTTGATATTCTTATTATGTTCAAGAACACCTCTTAATTGTGCCATTGCCTTTTTAACACCTGTGATATTTTCTTGTTCAACACGTCTTGATGCTATGATTTGATAGGTGCATTCAGACGGATGAGCAGTTCTAATACCAAGTAATGTTCTATCGTCCTTTCCCCACATAGACAAATCATAGTAATATTCACCATCAGTAAGGTGGTCGGTATCCATATGGAGCGGTCCAGAGCAATCATCATCAAAATATTCTTTTATAAAAGCAACTGCTTCTGGTGTGTCAATATTGATGGCATTATCAAACTGTTGTGCCATATGGTAATTCCATTGTCTGCTAACCTTAACCATCGTGATTCTCCTAAAATAATTACAACATTATTATTAACTACTACACACCTACACAGGTGGCAGTTCCTTTACGACTACTGGTTATCAATTTTCACTTTGCAAGCATATTGTATTTCCATCTCGCTCAATCATAAAATATGTAAGATCAAAACAAGTTTGTTGATACTCTTCCCTAAAGTATTCTTTTTCTTCCCCATTTTCATCGGCGGCAAACATTCTAAATACTGCTTTACCATATCGTGTTTCTGCTTTGAACTCCCAATATTGTACATTTGTTGTTGCTCCATAGCTTATAATTTTCAACATGAAATCTATAAAGCCAGTATTTTTCAAAAGATAGCAAATACCTTCTGAAAAAATAATATCAGGCCACGCCTGCTCACTATACCCTGTAAGACTCCCATGAAACTGCTTTAAGTCACTTTCGATTTGTTCAATTCGTTCAATAGTTTTACTCATTTCTTACTTCTCCAACAAATTTAACTCTTTACGGTTCTAACGGCGGCGCGACCGTTAATAAACATCCTTGTATCCACTCGAATGCCCCACCATGGGTGATACTATCAAAAAGGGGACTTATTCAGAATCGTCCCTAACGAAACACTCCCTACCAATCAAAAGGAACACCAATAAAAATTATTTATAGCCATCAAAATTTTTCCATTTGAGAATGTATGTGTTGTACCACGGCCACGCCAACTTATCCAATCGACACTTATGAACATTGTAAAACTGTGTGTCATCAACAAAGACTTTATCGTTAGGGAACAGTACCTGATAAGCTTCTATAATCTCATTTGTCATTTCATCAATAGCTTCTTGTATCTGTTCCTCGTATTTCTCAAGCAGTTGTTCCTTTTCCTCACCTTCTAACGCATCACCCTCCCTTAATACTATACAGAACTCTCCGTCCACGTCCATCTGTACTAGCAAATCCTCGGCAAGTTCTATGTACGGTTCCTCACGCTCCCAGCACAACTGATGGTCTTCATCATCGGTGATGTAATATGACCCAATGTCATACTCGAGTTTCGATTTCTGTTTACTCATTGTTTTGCTCCTTAATTCTGTCATATTCTTCTTTAGTGATTTCTCTTACACGGTTTCCTTCGTATCCATACCAGGTTTCTTCTCCTCTAACACTTTTGTGATGTGTTAGTCTGCCTTTTTCATCATATTCATTCCAACATTCATCTCCACTAGAGTCATTGTGATAGATCACATTATTGTTCTCATCAAATGTTCTCCAGCACTCATACCCATCATGATTCTTATAGTAGATTACATTTCCATTACTGTCCCGTTTTTCTAATACTCTTTCTTTCTCACTCATTTTTACATCTCCTAAAAAATATTATTATTCTGTCACTCTTACTTTGTTAGTATCTTTCGTGTTAAATTTACTCATCAAAACTTTCTACATTATACCATGCAATTTTTCATCAGACGGGCTTGCACACCATAGAAATGAATAACTACTTCTATGGTACACCATAGAAACGAAAATTTACTTCTATGGTACCCAGACAAATAATTTTTCATTTTGATGGGACACATAATGTTTATTTTTCCATTGTTATGCATGATTTATAAAACTTATACTGTTTCATTTGAGTTATGTGATTTGCTGGAAAAAATATTTATAAAATTACGATTTTTTCCTTGACCACCACCTTACGTTTTGTGTTGTTTCTAATTTTTTGTTCCGAAATTAACATTCCTTCTATATGTCTCCAAGTGTGGCAACAACCATGGGGCCATCATTGGTTCATCTTCCACTGCTCTTTGATTTTTGTTCTTCATTGCTAAATCTCCAACAACCTCATCAATTTGTTTAAGCCTGACATACAGGCAGACTGTCTCTGCGGTAATCAACATCCTTGTATCTACTCGAAAGCCCCCACCCTGGGTGGTACCTATATATCGGGTATTTATCGGACCAACTTTGCGATATACCTCATATTATTTTTACTTTTTCCCACAAATCCCCCACTTACGGCACAAAAAAGCAGGTTTTGCCCATCGAAACTTATCACAGAAACAAGAAACACGAATTTACCTGTCGTGATTACAGATGGGATCCTTGCCGGTACAACAAGAAACCCACCTGCACCTAATGCAGATGACACCTGATGGGGCTGCGGTACATTCTTCTTTCTCATCTGTTCTTGTTTCTTCGTTTCGTGAAAGCTAATCTGTATTCATCGTTTATTTTTCCACCATTTTCTAATCGATCCACAATCATTCGATAGTAGTCAGGGTGAAGTTCGCAAGAGATAAAGTTTCTTTTTAGGTTTTTACACAAAACAAGTTCAGATCCACTGCCGCCAAAGAGAACAAAAACATCATCATTTTCTTTCGTACATGACTTAATAAGCATTTCAACGAGATCCAATGGAATTTGGCAAGAGTGAAATGTTTTATCTTTAGAAACATTTTTCACTAGGTCAAAATAAAACCAAGAATAAGGCATACGCCCTTTCGAACCTCTTTCCAATTGTTTAATAATACGTGGGTCAGTGGGATTCTTATATGGAACGGCCACCTGGTCTTTGAAAAAGTTGTTATTTTTGGTCTTTCGAGCATGCAGTATGCTTCTATGGGCAGTTGTGAATTTTTTTGGGCTGTGTCCAATGTTTGTATTATATGCCCAAACATAGTCGTGTACATCGAAACTATTTGCATCTAGATAGTTTACCCATAGGAAAGCATTTTGTTTTGGATAATTGATCATAAACAAATTACCACTTGGCTTTAAGACTCGCATACTTTCTTTTGTCAGACCAATATACCACTGAATATAGTCATCCCATTCTTTCGTGTAATTCTTACCAGAGTATTTTATTCCAACGTTATAATCGGGGTCGCCATAAACCATATCTATACTTTCGTCAGGCAGTTGTTTTAGAACTTTCATAACATCTTCGTTGAACACTCTGTTGCGGAGATTATTTATACATCTGTTCTCAGATGTTTTATCTATTCTTGCTTTTTCTTGGGACCTCAGTAGGTCCCCTGATACTGCATTGTTCGTATTCATAATTCTTAACCATCTTTGTATCTCCTATTCTTCATCACGAATATTTCTACAACTAGAGAAATTCTTACAATTTACTTAATTTACAACTATCTCTACTGACGCACACTGCCATCGATAACAATGCCGCCACACACCAATTACTTCCTAATTCTCATCAGCCATCTTCTCCAGAGTATCTCTGATATCGAGGCCGCCTTGGACCTCATTGCCCATGCAATCCCATCCTGGTGTCTGTTGCCGTGCGAACAGTTCGATTCGTGGGACATTGCCAAAAAGTTCAACAATGTCGTCTCTGATCCTATCCGGTTTCTTGCTGTGGGCTTCGATGGGAGACTCAATAAATGAGCGAACTGATCTACTCTTCCGTGGTAATGGTCTGCCTCTTGTAGCCAGCAGGCAGAATTCATCATTTGCCCTTGTGTAATAACCCATCCCCATGAACCAGCTTTTTACCTTTTTGTTCCTTTTGGCCCACAAAAATCCTTTTGTTTTATATGTGAACCCCCAAGCTTCGATAACTTCCTTTGTTTCATATAACAAAGGCCAAGTACCCCAAAGAAACAAAACGGCATCATCAGCTGCTATTTGAGATACCGGCAGTGCCTTTATCTCATCAACACTCATCACATCGTAATGGCGGGATGCTGACTTACCCTCACCTTTTTTGCTCCAGCATTTGTATGGCCAAGCGGGATCAGCCAGAATGACTGAATACTTCTTACGACTACATCTTTTCACATTTTCTTGGGACCTCAGTAGGCCCTCTGATACTACATTCTTCATATTCATAATTCTTATCCATGTTTGTATCTCCTAAACTTCATCAAAAACACTTCTACAACGGGAGAACTTCTTACAATTTACTTAATTTACAACGATATCAATTGACCACACGGCCAACAGAGCCACTCATTTGACCAATATCACGGTGGTCCCCTAGTTTTGTTGCTGTTTGATGTCGCACTCCCCTCAATCATGCCGAGTCCCTTCTGGCCTGGAGCCTTTCGATAGTCTCCTTGACCCTGTTCTCGGCAACGGCGAAGGCGGCTTTGTCGATTTCAATGCCTATGGATCTTAATCCCAGCCCCGACTGCAAAGCGGCTATTATGGTGGTTGACGAACCTGACATTGGGTCAACCACCAAACCATTCCTGGGGCAAAGGGCGCGTATGTAATAAAGAGCCTCATCGACTGGCTGCTCCCAACGATGATGTTCTTTGGCCTGTCCCCCAGAGAAAACATCAGTAAAGGGACGCCAGTACTTGTCCAACGGAGGCTTGTAGAAGATAATTATGGGTTTCCATCCTTGGATCATTTGAGAAGGTCGTACCAGCTTAGTGCATCCTGAATGAAGAGCGGCGGCCGTCCACAGATACTCCAAGTGCTCGGCCAACATCCTGTACACATCTGGTAAATACATGTTGCCACTATAACTGACTAATAATCCGCTGGGTTTTAAGACTCGATTGGCAAATCTGGCAAGATCAGTCCATAGGGGCAGAGATTCTTTGCTGTAAGGTGGATCAGTGAATATCACATCAACAGACGAATCCCCAATCTCCTGACACTTCTCACGAAAATCACCCAGCAACAGAGTGGCCTGGCCCTGCTTGAAATCCTCATAGTCGTTGCTTCTCAAGTCTTCTTTGGCTTTCTGACGTGCTGCCTGCTCCGCCCGTTTAATGCTAATACCCCTATTTGGGAGTTTATCCCCTGCCGCCTGACATGCCTGGATAGCTCTCTGTGTCTCATTGCTCGTAGTTGCATATATTGTCGGACAGAACTTGGGCTTGGCCTTCGCTTTTCGCTTCTTCCCATCCTTCCCAACAACGGTATCGGGAAGATCTACTGTCAATTCGTTGACATTAGCCTCTTCGATCTTTTGTCGGATGCATTCGTGTGAAACACCCAATTCTTCGGATATCTGCCTGAGACTCTTGCCTTCCTCTCTCAACTTGAGTGCAAGGATCGGGACCGCCCTCTTATTCTCAGAGACTATTTTTCTAATTTGTTGCGGAGTCAACTGTCTTCGGTGCAGATTAAGATCCTGAGCCAAATCCCATTTCTCATCCTCGCTCAGGCCTGACGCAATGATCGTCGGAACAGACTTTAATCCAAGTAGATGTGCTGCTCGAATTCTGTGTGCGCCGTCAATTACGTTAGCTGATTCATCAATAAGGACCGGAACCATAATCCCCCGCTGCCGAATATCAGCCACAAGTTCATCAAATACCTGTTCCTGCATCAATGGCAGGGAACTTGTGTACTTGAGTGAATAGGCCATTTTGCCAATTCTGATTGTTTCATAGATTTCCCTCTTGTCCGACTTTTTCTTTTTTTCATTTTTCTTCGCACCCATAGGTACTCCTTCCAGGGCCCAATGCCCACTGCAACTCAATTTCATAACTTGATGCCTGTTTGCCGAGCAGGAAATGCACTCTGGAGGGAGGAAATGGAGTCCATGAAAAAGGGCACGCAGACCTACTCCTACAGAGTACATCTGCATGCCCTAAAGGCAGCTCACCAACAGCCCAACAAGAACTGCCGGTGCTTTTTGCTACGTCAACATTTTGTGTATTTCAAAAACTACTACTTCAACAACTGCTACTTTACTATCTTCAAAGCGATTATCTAAATCATAGATAATCATAGTTTTTTCTCTTTCACTTTTCAAGTCTTATCTCAAAAACCTCTCCGGGCCTAAAGATATTTTGACCGGATCTCGATAGGTACATGACGCACGACTAAATTGGGGATGTAAGAAGCTTACTGTCGAGTAAAACAATAACTATCGAATCTTTTCGATATACAGGTTCAGCATCATTGTTCGACAGGATGATGCTGGGCCTTTTCTTGTAAGGAGAATATTATGTGTGAAAAGAAAGATTTACAATTTACCTGTCGTGAGTGTGGCTCTGACCAACTTGCCTATCAAAAGTATGCCAAATGCATGACACCTGTATCACTACTGGAGAACAGCAATATTGAGTATGGCCAGTCTATCTTTGATGAGGCTTACTACCTTTGTGTTGATGAAGGTTTTATTTGCCTGAACTGCGAATCTCTTGTTGACCATTGTGGTTGTCTAATGGAAACGGAGAAGGAACTTATTGACTATCTGACTATGGACCCACAGGTTCGTGAGCAACAACAGCAGGAGCATGATGAGTGTGTAGATGCCCTGAGCAGCGAGCAAGAGCAGAAGGAAATAGAGCAGGTGAACACGTCGGCAACTATGGACATTTTTGAAAAAATGACGATTAATGAATAGAGGAGTTCAGCAGTAACTTCTTGAATAATATGACAGCAGATTTTGGGGTCTGTAAGAATTGATAATCATAGGCAAGTAGTTGTAATAATAAAATAATTCAGAAATTACGATATATCGAGCAAAATAGAACGTTGTAGTAATAATCTTGCCTGGACCCAGGGTAGCCTAAACTGCCTTGGGTCTTCTTTATGGAGCAAGATTATGACTACAGAATTAGACCATGTAAGACAGATTGCAAGGAAATTGATTGGATTAGGATGGAAGATTGTTCCAATCAAGAAGGGAATGAAATTCCCTGCACACATCAAACAGTGGCAAAAGCTCAATATCACAATTGACCAAATTGATGAGTATTTCCAGGGGGACTGCACAAATATTGGCATTCTGACTTCCCCCGACACATTTGTCGTAGATCTCGACATGAATCCTTGGGGAAACCTGGATTGGAAGGGAAAGACAGAATATCCATGGGGAGATGAGGAATGGGAGGAACTCCCTGAGCCAAAACAAAAAAAACATCGTGAGCATAAATACCTATATGATTATGAGCAAAAATATGGCAATACAAACCACTTTGAGAACGGTCAGGCAAGCAGTCCTAACACATATCAAAAATGGCTGGATGAGAACAATGATGGAAAGCCGTTAAATACACCCACATCGAGGACTGGCAGTGGTGGGATGCAAATCTTCGTCAAATTGTCTGAAGGGGTCACTCTGACCCAAAGCTCAAAAAGCATTCACCCATCAATCGATACACGGACAAAGGGTGGACAGGTTGTTATAAGCCCTTCTATCCATCCCAATGGTAAGAAATACGAATGGTTAATCACACCCGGTACTCCCATCATAGACTGCCCTGAGTGGTTGCTTGCAAAACTCCAGGGTCCGAATTGGAGAGATGAATTTCGGGAAGTTCAATACCCTGATGAGCAAATCGAAAAGTTGTGGGAAGAAAGAAAAATAGGCGGTGCGGCCAAGGAATTAGCCGAAAGTGATGGTTATATTAGCTCGGGTGCTGGTAGAAAGAGAGCATTGTGCAGTATAGCTGGATATTGGTCAAACCAGAGATATTCAGGCGAAGGACTCGTCAAGAAGGTATTACCTCACCTGAGTCGTATGGAGCAGGATTCATCTGATCCAGTCGATGAGAAACGGGTTAGGGCAATATGTAGGTGGGTTGATGGCAAAAACTGGGGCAGAGTCGGCAAGGCAAGAAAATCACAAACTACCGATATCCTTGATGAAGTGTTTGGTTCGTGCGGTGATTTTCCCATAGATTCACTCCCTGAAGTGGCACAGCAATATGTTGCTAACAAGAGTGAGCAGTTGGGTGTGCCCTATGGTTTCTTCGGAGGAGGGGTATTGTGTGTTTTTGCCGGTGCAATAGGGACGACCTACGGAATACAACTCAACAATAGTTGGCAGGAACCCTGTATACTGTGGCATGTGGTGCTGGCCGAAACCGGCGTCAGAAAGACTTCCTGCTTCAAAGCAGTGTGGAATATAGCCGGGGAGAAGGAACGACAGCTTAATCAGCATAATAGACTGCTGGAAAAGCTGTATCAAAAGGAAAAGGCAGTCTATGAAAGGCAAATCGTCCAGTCCAAGAATGACGATCAAGCACTTGGCGACCCCCCAGATGCACCCTTAAAGCGAATACTGAAGATTTCCGATGCTACGTATGAATCGATAGCTCATATTCTAAGCAATAGTTCCAGTGGGACTTCGATCTTCAGGCCCGAAATATTAGGCTGGATCGAAGGGTCTTCACAGTATGCAAAGGGTAAGAACGGCTCCAGGGCTTTCTATCTTGAGTCGTATGATAGTGGTTCCTACACGATGACTCGAGTTGGAGCAGGAGAAAAATACATACATCGTAATCACCTGAATATATGGGGCTTTTCACAAACAAAGAGTTTTAACCGAATATTGAGCAATGAAGCAAACGTGGATGACGGTTTTACCCCACGATTTCTCATTTGTAATCCAGGACCCTTTCCCATCTCATCAAATGACATTGCCAGCGATACTGACAGCCTGGAGAAGCTGAGATCCATCTACTCCGACCTTGTAGATATCGAGCCTGAGTATAAGGACAAGCAAAAGAGAAATCCCATCACAGACTACCTGAGATTTGACAAGAAAGCCCAGGAAGAGTGGGGGAGGTTTCACAAACATTATGAGGAAGTTACGAATAAGTTTTTTGTCGGGAAAAATCATCCATTCATGCCTTGGTGGAACAAATATCCAGGGCAACTTGCCCGACTGACCCTGGTCATCCATATTATCAGGTGGAAAAGTGGGGAAGCAAGCAGTCTTGACATAGATGCTGTCAGTCTCAAGAAGGGAGTATCGTTGGGGAAATTCTTTCTGTCTAATGCCTATCAGACTGTGATGGGGAGAAATCAAAAGAACAGTCCTTTTGATGATATCCCACATCAGAAGGAATATCAGAAAATAGTTCGGTGGGTGAGGAATAATAAACTCCCAATGGACATCATGAGAATGATTCGAAACAGGTGTTTCAAGAATAAATCAGATGCTCAGGTGGTGTTGGATGAGTGGGTGAATTTGGAGATTGGAATCTTAATTGGAAAGGAGAAAACTCAATTTGTCCCATTGTGTTCTAATGCTTGAATTTCCAGTTTGCAGCAACCCCGAAATCGTTTGCGTTTTTTGGCAAAAACATCAATTTCTGGGGTTGGGGGTAACCAGTTTGCAGTTTGCATGCACTAGATATACATATAGTAAAAACCTTATTATTATTAATATAATAAGGGTTGATTGTTTTTTTTACACAAAAATGCAACCGATTTGCACATTGATGCAAACTGGGTTTTTTGCAGATAAATACACCTCATGCAAACTGCAAACGACTGTTGAAAAGGCAGTCAATGGGTTGATTATTTTGCCCGAAAAAAGAAAAAACACAGGCAGGAGCATCAGGCAATTTAGTGAGTATTGTGGTGAGAAAGAAATGATATGTGAAGGTTGTTTAAGATAAATATTTTTCAAATATAGGAGAAAAGAATTATGGCAAATTTAGGTAGATGGAAAATCAAAAGTAATAGTAAGAATAGATCTGGGCAGTTCTTGAGGGTCAAGCCTGATTGTAAGTTGAAGGTCAGACTACTTGGCCAACCTGTCAAGGTTGTGAGGGTCTTCACCAATGACAGGAAATGTATCGTCGTTGACAATGAACGTATAGGCCAACTGCTAAAAGACAAATACCCTGGCAAAATCGGCAACGTATCAGTCAGGTATACTTCCTGGTGTATTGACAGGGACAGTAACACTATGAAAATCATAGATATGCCGAAATCTGTTGCTCAAACAATTGGCCGTAGGAAAGAAATAGTCGGTAAGAAAATATCTGGTCTTAAAGAGGGCTGTGACTGGGCCATAGGTACAAACGGCAAAAAAGGCAAGGATGTTCGGTATGAAGCAGCCTATATTGAGGAAAGTCCCTTGACCCATCAAGAGGTGGAGATGGTAAAAGACAGGATGGCTGATAAAGAGAGCTTCGACCTTACAAAGGTCTTCAAATCTCATGGTTTCAAGGAGGCAGAGGGGAAGTTGTTGGGTGGTGTTAGTTATGAGAAGGTTATAGCCTGATAGCAGTTTTTCTTCTCATCGGCAAAAATAAGTAGGGTTGAATGGGATTCAATAGGTTGATGGTGATTGCCGGAGGGCAAAATAACGAGCACAGTGGCTCTCAGATTGAAAAACTTTGGAAATAGGGTTGGGGTGGGGGAAGTCAAAATAACTTGATAGATTTAATCACAGTGGGGCATGGGAGCAGTATGGGAAGGGGTAGGGGCAGTAGGATATTGAATCCGGGTGACTCCGAACAATCGCTTCACATAACCAATTGTAAGAAATAGGTTTATATTATAAACAGCTTCGGTGTTTCGTTCTATGTCTCCATAATGACACTGATTTGCTTTATTTCCAGCCCTCTTTTGAGCTTGAACTGCACCCCTATCTTTACGATACAATAGGTATCATGAGAAAGACATGGATCTACAAAAGAAAAGGTATCAAAGGCTGGTGGGTAGGTTGGTACGAAAGCGGCAACCGAAAAGCCAAAGCATTGCCGAGTAAAAAACTGGCTGAACATTTTTGCCAGCTAAAGTATAGCCAACTCAACTCTGATGTCTTTACAGGTATGGTCGTCGCCGATTGGCAGCAGATGATAGATGAATACCGGGAAGCTAAAAAGGTCCAGGGTGTTACAGAAGGAACACTTTATGAAATAGCATTGTCCCTGCGAAATTTTGAACGGCTGGCTGGCAAACTTAACTCAAGGCAACTCAGTCAAAGTATGGCCGACAAGTTCATATTGCAAAGAGGGACTGAAGTGAGTCGTCCAACTCTCAACAAGGACATCAGGAATCTAAAGACATTTATCAATTGGTGCAAGAAGAAACGGTACATTAACAATGAAATCGAACTAAGAGAGCTGAAAGAAGAAGAAAAACCAGTAAGATCGCTAAATGACGCCGAGATTAAGAAATTGCTCAAAGCAACTGAGCCATACCCAGCAATGAAAATTCGTGTGCTATTAGCATTGGCCACCGGTCTGCGTCGTGGGGACATTAATTCGTTAAAAATCAGTGATATTGATTTTGAGAAGAACTGCATCACAACTACCAGCAGGAAAACCAAAAAGAGCATGGCTTCGCGTCCTGTGTCAGCAGAAATAATGTCAGAGCTTTCAAAGTATGTTTGCAGCTTAGATGTTGGCCAGGAGAAATTGTTTCGCACTAAATTCAACCATAGAAAATGGCGTAAGATTTGCAAGGAGGCCGAATTGACTGACTTGAAATTTCACGATTTGCGAAGGACATTCTGTTCTTTGTTGGCTCAAAATGGAGTTTCGACTGCTGTCACGCAGAGACTTCTGGAACATTCTTCGCCTAATCTGACCAACAAGGTGTATACCAATGTTGACCCTGTCCTGCGTCATGCGGTAGAGCAATTGCCGGTTGGTAACTGGTTAAAAAGTAATTGAGGTTCATAACTTGGAGATCGTTGGTTCGAATCCAGTCCCCGCTATTTATGTAAGTGCTTGTAAAATAAGAACTGACATTTTTTTATGCGCAAATTTCTGGTTTTCTTTAGGGGTTCATATCGAGGTAGCGGGGCTGATAATACTGTCAAGATCCGTGTATTTGAATATGCGGGTGGCGGACTTGATTATTTTGACGGCCAGATCGATGATGTCAGGATTTTTGACAGAGCGCTGAGCGAGGCGGAAATAGCGGTAATCACTCAATAAGACGGCTGGCCTGCTTGCATAACTAAGTGTGGGCTATGCTTAATCTGCAAAATACACTGTTGCGTTTGCCTAAGTCGATGGCTAAAATAGTCTTCATCGTTGGGTGCTCCTAAATCGAATTTATGTCGATGAATTTTGTGGCATCCCAGTGACGACCAGGTGGAGACTATAGTACTCCCCAAAACCATGGCGCTCCCCCAGGCAAAAATAAATGTGAAAGTAGAAAAGGATCTCGGTGAAAAAGAGTTTACAGAACAGAAGATAGTTTTTAAAAGCGACAGCGATTTCCATAGCGGTTACAGGTTTGTCCGGATGCTCGGAAGAATTGCGGGGTTTTGGGAGCAAAGGTGGTAAGCCTAACCTGCTGTTTATCATGACTGACCAACAGCGGTTTGATGCACTGAGTTATGCCGGTAACAAAACTCTGAATACGCCGAATATGGACCGGCTTGGACGAGAAGGAGCCTGGTTCGAAAACACACATACACAATGCGCTGTTTGCGGTCCAGCCAGGGCATCAATGCTTACAGGTCACACGGTGGCAAATACCAAAGCTATTTCAAACAAAATGGCGTTTCTTCCGGAAAACGCCGGCATTATGCCTATGAAGACTTACGACGAGGTGTTAGCAGAAAACGGATACGAATGCGAGTATTACGGCAAGTGGCACTCGCCGACCTTCCGGGCAAAAGTCTATAACAATCCGGTAACGATGGCAGGCATACGCAAAACAGAATTGGGACCGGGCCATAAAGAAGCATACATGCAATATCTCAATCCCCTGTATCCAGACAGAAAGCTCAAAGAGGGAGAATTAAAGGATACGCTTACAGACAGGCCCTATTTGCCAGATCCAATTGATAAACGATTTGACCTGAAGAGCAAGGGTAAGGATTCAAAGATCAAAGTCGGACAATCGGATATTCACGGGATTACAAAGATACCGGCTAAATACCATATGCCGGCTTTTGAAGCAGGCGAAGCCCTTCATGCATTAGAAAAACTAAAAGACAAACCGTTTAGCATTACCTGCTCATTTCATCATCCGCATCCTCCTTACCTTGCTACAGAGAAATATATTAAAATGTATCCTCCGGAGAAAATGGTTCCTCCGGCAAGCATCGACGACGATATGGCAGATTCGCCATATCTAAATATGAAGAAAAACACCCGCAAGGACTATTCCGATCCGACAAAAATCCAATATTTCATCTCGGAATATTACGCCCTGGTTAACGAAGTTGACGATCAGGTGGGACAGCTTTTAGACAAGCTCGACGAACTTGGATTAACAGACAACACGGTGGTTATTTTTACCAGCGATCATGGCGAAATGCTAGGAGACCACGGGATGAAGGGTAAATTCTGTTTCTATGAAGCATCGTCTCATGTGCCGATGATGATCAGGTTTCCCGGAACTAGGTGTCATACGCCATTTGTGGCCATTGCTGCACCGAAAGTTAGCCTTTCCACTTGTAATACTTCGCACGTAACCTAAAAGGGTGATGCCTCGGCCTTCCAGTCGTTTTCTGATCGATGCTGTATAGGCATAGACATGATCCGGCAAAGGCCCTGGTCCTGACCGGACACCCGCTTTCTTTGTTGCATCTAATCCTTTCGGTGTTGTATGCCCTACAACTTCTTTCAGTTCTATAATGGAGTCCTGTCCTATAAGCCTCATCGTTCCATCCACTCGTTCTACACGATATGACTTTGGTGTTTTTTTTATGCATTTGACGCCATTTTCATACTCAATTTCATAGCGACCTGTTGTAAACACAACATCATATCTTTTTCCAATTTCCATTTTGATTTTCCGTATTCATTCGACACGTGAGATTGAAAGTGAAGACAATTCGCCAGCGCTTGCAGATTCGACTCGGGCGGTTATAGAGACGATGCGGCACAACACCGTCTTGAGGTATGGCATGGGGTCTTCTTCAGTTGCTCCTCCCTTTTCCCACATCACTTCAAAGATTTCTTTGCTTGGCATGTCATTTGGCAATTTATACAGCATCCGACCAGCCAAGGGATCAGGAATCCATTCGGCATCAAATGCCCATACCCTGTTTTTTACTGTCTTGAACATAGTGAAGTCCCTTTCTCTTGCTCAAATGGTATCTGAAAAGAGGGAAAATGCAAATCAATTTTTGGACTGTTCATGGGTAGAATGGTTGGTGTTCTATAAACTGGAGAGAGGGCTAAAATCTTCCAAACATCGCATCTCGTTGTGCCTGTTGGACAATCTTTCCGTTAAAGCCTGAAGAATTCATAATATCAATGTGTCTTTTGAATTCTACAGAATCATTTCTGATACGGGCATTGACAGCTAGTTCTGCATTAATGCCCAACAAAGCTCTTGGTAAAGTTTGGCATATCTTTCTTACAACATCTAGTGTCAATCTTATGCCATCTATGTACTTTAGGTGCTCACTGAGACAATCTTCAAAATAATCACTATATATAAGGTCCACCCATCTTGCATAAGTGCTTTTCCAGAGTGAGTTGCATGCCTCTATCTCTTTTTCAGTTGCAACACCTTCTATCGCATTTACCGGAAGAGCCATATTATTTCCCTTAGGAACCTTTAATTCACCCGGATCTTAAATTTACCCCTATTTCAAATCAAACACTGTTTTCAGATCCACCCGTTGGACCGTTCCGACATCCACGGTCTTTCCAGCATAGCTGATGGTGCAGTTTCCCCCGTTTCGGGAAAGAATTGAACCTGAGATGAGCTTTCCATTCTTCCATTCCATATCTACCACAAACCCGCCTCTGGCACAGAGACCGCTGACGGATCCTTCGCTCCAGGCTTCGGGAAGGGCCGGAAGCAGTTCAATGCGGCCGAGGTGGCTTTGCAGCAGCATTTCGGCAATGCCAGCGGTGAGGCCGCTATTGGCATCCATCTGAAATTCCCTGCCGCCCCTGCCAAGCAAGCTGGTTAACAAACCGCGTCTCATACTTTGGTCGATGTTTTGCAGGGCCTTATCCCCCCGGCGAAGGCGCGCATTCAGGCCCGTATCCCAGGGGGGAACCCAGCCGACAGCTTTATTACCTCTGGCATCGAGGGATTTAGCAGCAGCCTGAAAAGTTTTAGGAGTATCCGTGTTTATCTGTCGACCGGGGTAGAGGCCGACAAGATGCGAACGATGACGGTGGCTGGGATCAACTTCCTTGTATTCTCTCGGCCATTCCATAATACGACCGTCTTTGCCGATGGCAGGCCCCTGCAACTGCTTCCGTGTGGCAGCTATTTTCTTCGTATAACCATCTTCGATTCCCAGAACCTTGGCCGCTTCAAGAATCTCGGTGAATAATTCCCACACGCACTGCTGGTCGTAGGCCGGTCCCATGGACAGACCGCGTTTCGAGCCGTCCGCAGCGAAGAAATGGCTTTCCGGCGAACTCGCGGGACCGCTAACCAGCTTGCCGCTTTTGGGGTCGGCGACGAGCCACGAAAGCCAAAACTCTCCGGCTCCCTTGAAGATCGGCCAAACACGACGAAGGTAGGCCTCATCAAGCGTAAAGGCATAATGCTCCCACACCGGTTGCAGGGCCCAGGCTCCACTCCCCGGCAGGTATCCCCATCCGTTGTTTGGTCGCGACCAAGTGTACCCGAAGAGGTTGGTCATGCCATGAACGATCCACCCTTCGGCTCCATGGCCAATCCGGGCGGTCTGCTTGCCATATTCGGCGACAATATTCATCAAGTCGACCAACGGCAGCGTACATTCCGACAAATTGCATACTTCAGCGGGCCAGTAAATCATTTGGACATTCAGGTCGAAATGATAATCTCCGTTCCATGACGGCTTAGTGCCGCCTATCCAAAGACCCTGTAGGTTGGCTGGCATGGAGCCTGGACGAGAGCTGGAGATCAAGAGGTAGCGTCCGTAGTCAAAAACCTGTGTGATCAAGCCCGGGTCATCGGATTTGTAAAGCTTTAGGCGGACGTCTGTCGGAAGAGATGCCTTTTCGGCATCCGGCGTCCCGATCTGCAGCTTAACGCGTTGGAACAACTCTTGATGAGCGGCGATGTGCTTGCTGCGCAGCTCGTCGTAGGACTTGCCAGCGGCAGCATCGAGCTGTTCGACGACCGTTTTCTCAAAAGAACTCTTGCGAAAATCCCTTGGGCGGGGCTGATAGTCGGTTCCGCAAGCGATCAGTAGTGTGACGGAATCAGATCCCTTGACCTGCAACTTGCCACCAGATGAACTGACGCTACCGCCCTTAGTCATCGCCTTGACCTGCGCCATGTATTTCATACCATTGGTCGTACCACGCGTCCCTTGCAGTTGCCCGCTAATGACCAGACCGTCGGTGCCTAGACTTTCCGTCGTCATGAATTCTTTCCGGCCAAGGTTTGCAGAAAAGCTGATCTGCCCCGGCTTATCGGCCATGAAGCGAACCACAATGACCTGGTCTACGGCACTTGAGAATACTTCGCGGCGGAAAGTGACATTATCTTTGACATACGTAACGCTAGCCAGTGCTTGGTCGAGATTGAGGCTACGCCGATAATTCGCGACCTTCGATTGGTCTGCCGACTCAATATTTAGATAGCCAAGGATCTGCGAGTTGCCAAAATGTCTGGCGTGCAGCTTGGAACTTGGGTCGATAATTTTCCACAGCAGTTTTTCGGCCTCGGCCGTCTTTTCCGCAAACAGTAAACGACGTACTTCCGGGATCCGATCTGTCAGATTTTGTTTTGGGGGATCGTTAATCGGAGCGCCTGACCACAGGCTGACTTCATTCAGCAAGATTCGCTCATGCGAAACGCCGCCAAAAACCATCGCTCCTAATCTTCCGTTGCCAATGGGCAAGGCGGTCTTCCAGTTACCGGCTGGCTGGCGGTACCACAAAGTCTGCGGACTAGACAGGGCTTGCACCTTACCCGTGTCCCGGTCGTTACTTAAACCCATGGAGGCCTGCGATGTGGCCCCACAGATTATTCCTACTCCAATCAGTAACAGTACTGCAGCGTTGCTAAATATTTTCATTTGTTTTTCCTTTCACGTGTATCCTCAACCCACTCGTTCAGCGTAGCGAGCATTTCATGGGCCCTTTCGGGCTGTGCTTTTGAGAGATCGTTTCTCTCGCCCTCATCCTGATCCAGGTTATAGAGTTCAGTCTCATTCTGTTTAATATAATGAACAAGCTTCCAACCGTCTTTCAGAATCGCCTGGCAGGGCTGTCTTCCATGCCCTTGCGGGTGCGGAAACCACCAGGCAAGGAAGGGTCGGTCCAGTGTCTTTTTGTCGCCGCTAATCAGTGGAACGAGAGAGAGGCCATCGACGGTCTGCTCTGGCAACTGCTTGCACCCGGTCAACTCCAGAAGCGTGGGATAGATATCCATAGTAATAACAGGCTCGGATGATTTAACTGTAGAGATATTGCCGGGCCATGTTATGAAAGTTGGTATCCGGATCCCGCCTTCATAGTTGAAACCCTTACTCGCGCGAAGCGGATAATTGCTCGTCGGCCTTGATTTGGGCATGCATGATCCGCCGTTGTCCGAGGTGAAAACGATGATCGTGTCTTTGGTCACTCCGAGCTCATCCAAAGCATCTATCACCTTGCCGACATTCGTATCAACGCTTTCCACCATGGCCGCATAGGTCGGGTTTTGCTGTCTTAACGGAACTTCTTGATTAAACCTCTCGGGTCTCATCTTCAGTGGAGTTGTGCCATACATTCGTTTCTTTTTTGCCTCGTACTTCTCGACCAGTTTCTTCGGGGCCTGGATCGGTGTGTGGACCGCGTAATGACCAAAAATGAAGAAGAACGGTTTTTTGCCTTCCTTCACCGTCTCCCTAATGAATCCGATGCCCTTATCGGTCAGAGCATCGGTTAAGTAATCACCCGGCTTACCATCCTCCAAGTCAGGCACATCGGCAGTAGATGGCTTTTTCTTTTTATACGGGAAGAAATAAGATGCAGGCAATCCAGCCCTGGCTGTTGCCATCTGCCAATCGAAGCCATGCTGTTTGG
>SDBT01004029.1_pt1 | contig 25105 bp, 50 predicted proteins | sample 2277101 | NCBI WGS metagenome assembly SDBT01 (sample SAMN10404973, study PRJNA504765) | marine sediment metagenome | isolation source: marine sediment core GS10_PC15, 103 cmbsf | place: Arctic Ocean: Southern Knipovich Ridge | collected 2010 | reverse complement strand
CCAGAATAAAAGTGATTGACCACAAGCGGCAAATAAATCTCTTTGTAATATCGGATCACTTTCTGCGGATTCCAGCAATTTCACTCGCCACTGAAGATTTTCTATTGGATCTTTGGGAATAATTAAACCAGTTTTTGGACAAGTCCAATGTAGAGGTACATCTGGAAACGGGATTTTTAAACTCGGTTTTAATTGTTCAGCAACTTCAACCATTATTCTTTACTTAATCCCCCGGCCTGAGCAATACGTTTCTTTCCGAGTTCTGATACCCGTTCTGCAGTCGTCATTTTTCCGTCACTATCCCCAACAGTTACTGGTGCACGACCTTCCATGCGATCAAACAGCATACCCATCATAAATTTATCAGCATGATAAGTTGTGTCTACTGGTGAACCTTCTACAATATTTGTTTCTTTATACCCCAATGCCTTTTTCCACATCAAACGAGCCAATCCTTCAGCTTTAGTGGCCATTCGATCTTCACCAGTTACAGGATCAACAACTACTTCAGTTACTTCCTCTGCAATCTGTCTTATGAAAGTACTTAGAAGTTTACCTGCCCTGGTCTGTTTCCCCCTTAAACTTAATTCTTTTTTGTCTTTAGCCATTTTTATACCCAAGAGCGTTTTTTAAAAATTCATCGTCATCAATAAACCCCATTCCAACATTACATCTAACACAAAGCAGCCCCCGAACTTCTCCAGTTTTATGATCGTGATCAGTATGAATTTCAGAGTATGGAATCGCTTTTCTACAAATAGCACAGCAACCATTTTGATCTACATATATTTTAAGATGCTGGTCTGTAGTTAAGCCATAAAAAAATTGTAATTTATATTTTCTCCTTGTTTCTGGTGTTTGCCTTTGTCGATATCTTCGATTATCATCTGCTGCACATTTTTTACATTCACTATTTATACCACCTCTTTTTGTTCTGTTTTTAGAGAATCTATTGATAGGCTTAATCTTTTTACAGCGTGGACACTTTTTTTCTGCCATCTTTTATTATTTCCCTTTTTTTGCATCACGGAGTTCCCGTTTTAAAGCCTCTGTGTCAAATACCAAGTACAATATAGACAAGCGTAAACGCTGCAAACCATCTTCAATTGATTCTATTAAACCGAGTGGTTTCATGTCAGTAAGATTTATCAGCGTCTCTAATTCTAACCGTAATTTAGCTTTTTCTGTCATCTGCATATGTTAATCTCATTTAGTAGTTCTTTACAGACATTTATCGGAATCACAACTGTTAATCCGTTGGTTCCCCGCCGCCTACCAGCCACTATTCCAATTACCTTCCCGTCCGTATTAAAAACTGGTCCACCACTATTCCCTGGATTCCCAGCAGCATCGCTGGTTATTAATTTACAAATTCCAAAATGCGGAATTTCTCGCCTAAGCCCAGATATAATTCCAAATGTAACTGTATTAAACAACTCTTTACCAAACGGAGATCCAATTGTAAAAACTTTGTCACCAATTTCTACAGAATTAGAATCTCCCAGTTCAGCTATATTCTTGAATTCCTCTCTGGGATCAAAAAATATTAATCCACAATCATTATTTGGATCTGCTACCGAATTAATAGCCTCATATATTTTACCAGTTGCAGTTTCAATTTGCAAATTAAACGCACCCTTAACTACGTGACTGGCTGTAAGAACTATAGATGGGCCAACAATAACACCTGACGCTGACCCATTACCGCAACCTACATAAACTGTTGAAGCAATTACTCGTTTAATTATACTCGGCAATGATTCCCGCTGTTCTTCAACTAGTTGAAGTTGCCTTGGAGCTATAGCACCCAATAATAAAGATACTACAATAATTAAACAGAGTAAAGCATATTTTATTAATCGTTTTAGCATTAGGCCAACTTTCTTATACGAATATTCTTGGTACCAGTATCACCTTCGAGATATAGTGTGGTTTTGCCCACTGGTATCTTAATAACAATAGTTACACCTGCTGGTGCAATCCATTCAACATTCGCTGCTGTCGAGGTAACACCCGTTGTACTCGCTAGCACACTTGCACCAATACAAGTAAGAGCATAAGTAGCACCAGCTACAACAGTCAGTGTTACATCATCACCAGCAGTACCAGTAGCTACTGTTAATCCAGATGCAGAAACTGGGTCAGTTGTATTAACATCAAATACGACCCTATTCCCAGAATTATCAGATGCGAAAACTTCTTGTCCCATTATTTATCTCCCAAATATTCTATAATTCTTTTAAGCGTGCTGACATCATCTCTGGCTAAACCAATTAGCCTATTGCAACACGTACACAACAAGCCTCTAACCTTTCCTGTTTTGTGGTCATGGTCAACAGATAACCTACGTATGCCCCATTGATTTTTAGTAGTTTCAGGCTTCCCGCAAGTCATACAAACACCATTCTGTTTAAAATACATTCTATCATAATCTTCTATAGTTATATTATAAAGTTTTTTGAAATGTGCTTTTCGGTAAAGACGCTTTGCTGCTTCTGGATTTATTTCTTTCCTCCATCTTTTACGATATGCCTGCCTGCATTTTCTACATCGGGCGGCTATGCCACTTTTATTCCTTTTATCACTAGGAAAATATTTTATAGTTGCTGGTTTTTCTTCACCACATTTTGTACATTTTTTATTTAGCATTTAAACTATTATCTATCCTTATTTTATTCATACGTGCCCTGGCCTTCTGCAATTCGATGTCACTCAAGTCATTTACCATCTTAGTTGGGTCCATTAAATCTTTTCCCTGTCTTATAAATTCGTGAAGTGGCATGTCCTTGTTAGTTTGCTCCCAGATCGCTTTCAAATCCCTGGCTTGTTTATCTTCAGTTTTCGAGTTACACTGTCTCATTCGTTACACTCCTCTGGTATAACCATTGTATTTTGCACATCTGTCAAAATCCGTATATTGCGAACAGCACCCAGATCAGTAATATAGATTGCCATAATGTCAAGACCCCACCCTCTCGCAGCCTCTTTAATCTTCTTTCGCACGCAATCTTCAATACCAGCAATATCCTTACAATCATCGTAGATATTACAACTTATATAACGACTACAGATCCCCAAAACTAATGCCTGGATTGTTTCGTCATAATCTTGAACCCTCAGAATTGCCTGAACTGGGTCTTTTATTCTATACTTAATTGCTGCACCAAGACACATATTTATGCCATCTTGTGTGAGCACACTCTGCGACTGTATATTTTTAATCTGTGGTGTAACCGTTATAATGGTCATAGTCTGTATAATAGGCACAAACATATACCAGCCGGGGAGTAAAAGAGAATAATGCTTTCCGAGAGTCGTCCGTATCCCACCCTCATCAGGCTCCACCATCATTAATCGTGGTACAAAGCAGAATAACTTACTTAATAGCTGTGTCAGCCACTGAATGAGAAATACCCCCTATTTTTACTGATCTTTTCCCAGGAATTCGTCTGTCAAAATTGGTGTTACGCCATCTGGTGTGACATCCCAAGCTTCAATATTCATATGACCATATATTTCTAAGTCCTCTTCAATGGCTTTACACACATCGACCAACTCACCATCTTCTTTAGGCATTATTATTCCTACTCCTATACAATAACCTGCATATTCATTCGTGCAGAGAACCTTTCCGCCCCACTCATATCAAAACACTCACATAAAGCGTTATAGACGTTGGGGGTATCTAAAAACAATGAACCTTCCTGTAATAGTGCAAGCCATTTTTGCTTGGCCTTATCTTTGCCTAATATAGCCACATCCTTGCGAATCATCATTTCTTCTCTGAAATAAGTGGATATTGCCATAATACACTCCTCTATACTTATACACGGGGGGCATGGTTTTATCTGGTCGGAGGCTGAAAATTCTCAAAAATTTTTAATATTTTTTTGGTGGGGGCTGTCTAATCTGTCTAATTAGTCTAAGTAGGAAATTGAGGTGGCGTGGATTTTCTAAGAAGGGTAATCTGGGACTCCACCGTTATCAGACCAAGGGTGATACCCCGCCCCCCTGCCCGGTTGACAATGAGCAAGACAGCCATCGTCCGATAACCAAAGAGCGTTGCTGTTTATCTACTTATACATAGACCATGCCAGCCAGTTTGTCTACACGTATGTAGTCCGATAACTAAAGAGCATCGCTGTTTGTCCCATAGTTGCGTCCGATAAAACCCATCAATGCACACTAATAATAAAATGATGCTCGAATCACTACACCTAACTACACCAACAGTAAGCAGTTACCATGTTATCAGTCTACAATGCTAATATCATCTATTTGTAATCGTTATAACCCCACTTATCAGGATCAATTTTACTAACAGGCAGGCTGTTTGGGGGGTCTAAAACAACCAACCACCCCAGCAATTACCCAATTATGGCTAAATTAGACTACCATCGACTAAATTGTCCACAGCATCGACTAAAATAATTGACTAAAACGGGACAGCTAACACACTATGCACACGGTACTTATAGCAGTTTGACTAAATGTCCATAGATATTGGTCTACCAGCCTCTATATATATATATTTATTTTATACTTGACATACCACTATTAATATGTTATACTTTAATTATTGTATAGAGTAGTTTATAAAATAACTATGGACACTATGGTAATCAACTACAAGTACTTATACAATAGATAGTTAGCTGTCCATAACACCACGATTATTTTAGTCCTTTGTTATGGACACGTTTAGTTAAACTAATATAAACACTTATTAAACAAGGAGTTAAAATGGACGAACAATCAAAACGTAACGCATTAGCAGCACTTGCAGCACAAGGTAAGAAACCTATTGAACAAACCAGAATTGATTGTGGTAAATATGGTTTATCAATAGATAACTTGCGAACTGGGCTTAAAGAGTCTAACGGGCGATGTGCTATTTGTGATAGAAAACAGTATTTAGTACTCGACCACGACCATAAGACTAAAAGAGCAAGGGGGTATATCTGCCGGGGCTGTAATAATAGGTTGGCTGGGCTTGACGATAAGAAGTTTATGACCGCAGCGACCAGATATCTAAAAAATCCACCATTGGAGCAATTTTATACTTGACAAGAGTATATTAATATGTTATACTCTGTATAGTTAAATCAAGGAGAAATAAAAAATGACTGAATTAATTGTAATATCAGTGGTATCAGTGATTGTTGTAGTATCAGCCGCATTTTGCTTCGCCTTGTATTGTGTTAATGAAAGTGACGGTGAATTATGAAATGTCCAGAATGTAAGAGTAAACGGTCATTAGGCCATACTGACAAAGAACTACGACAGCAAAGAATACTATATTGGCAATGTCATAATTGCGATCATCGTTGGGAATCAAATTTTGCAGAATACAATAAAGCTGGCAAGTATAACCTTGTTGTTAATCACCTTGAAAATGAAGAAACAGAACTTATCTGCCCCCAGTGTAACATAGAATTGGCAGCAGAAGAAAATCCCCCAGCAAAACAATTTTATACTTGACAAGGTATATTTGTTATGCTATACTTAAATCATGGGTAAGAAAATAAAAACAATGATACTACCAGAAAAATATTGCAAGGTGTTGTGGTATACGCTTTGGATTTATCTGGCTTTTATGTAATTTAATAAGAGGATCAAGATTATGGCAAAAGTAAGAATCGAAGAGGGTCACTGTCCAAAATGTGGCTCGCAGGATTTAGAATATGGTGATTCGAATTTAGAATATGGTGATTCTGAACCAAAAGACCAAAGCATCCATTATCCGTACACTTGTTGTAATTGTGATTTTGATGGTGAAGAGGTGTATTCGATGGAATTTGCTAAACATGTGTCAAGTGATGGTTTAGAAGTTTTTCCGGCATAGGCACCTAAAGCCCACACCGCCCATACTGGTTTACGCTGGTTCGATTCCGGCAGTGGGTTTACTAATCTCTTATTGGAAGGGTAAGAAAATGACTATTAATTGCACAAAACACACAAAAAGTAAATGGGAGGCCATCTTTAATGAATCACAAAGTGTTTGGCAAGTATGGCCAATTAAAAAAGGTGTAGGCAGGATTTGCACTATTCTAAATAGAAACAAAAAAGAGGAGAAAGCCAACGCCTACCTCATAGCCGCCGCACCTGATTTGCTGGACGCTTGTAAGCAGGCTGTATGCGGCAATATGGGCTGGAAGGGTAAACTTCGTCAAGCCATTGCCAAAGCAGAAAGTGGGGGCTAAAATGACTGTAAAAGAACTAATTCGAGAACTGCAAGCCTTTGATGGAGATTTATATGTCGGAGTCGAGGCTGAATATGATTGTGGAATGGCTATTGCTGGCGATACGGTAGATGGTGTAGAATTCAAAGGTGGCAAATGTGTTTTAATCAGCAACGAGGGCTAAAATAAAACCTTTATTTAAGGAGGATGTAATGGAATCAGAACAAGTAGACATAATAGCAAGTGGATATGAGTGGATATGCCCAAATTGTGGTCGATACAACACTTGTATAGAAACCTTAGAACATGTACAATGTAAAGACTGTCAAAGAGAATATGAAGTTGGAGAGGTGCTACATGCAATAGGATAAAATTGAACCAACAAACTAAAGGGGATGAAAATGTTAAAGTATGAGATATTAACAGAAAACAAGAATTACCAGTATATTGAGTCGGCTGTAAGTAAATACTTTTCGGGATTCTCTATTGTAGAGCAAACAGGATTCTGGAATAGATGTCAAGAAGAAAGCCTAAATATTACTATCATTGCCGAGAAGTCAAAACGCCATCTTATTAGACATATAGCAGAGAAAATCAAAAGCTGTAACGAGCAACAAAGTGTAATGATCGTGATCAGTAAAGTAAAAACAGTATTTATTTAACCTTTTAGCTACCAGACGTGATGAGGTGGTCTTGTTGTGTCCAGTTTTAATCTTTATTAAGTGAGGTGCTAAAATGATTATAAAAGAACTTATTAGACGATTGCAAGCGTTTGATGAAAATCATGATGTAAACATAGAGATTGACGCCGAGTGTGGCTGCTTAAAATGCGAAAGTAATATCGAAGACGTTCAATTCAAGAATATGAAGTGTGTTTTGTATGGCCAAACAGACTAATTAAAGTATGGAATAAAATGAGAATATTTATATCAAAATCTGGCAAAATCGAAGTCTTAAGCTGTTCGCATCGGGTGTATTGTGTGCTAATACTTAAAATATCTATGCCGAAATATCTCCGTAGCAATGTTAGAGTGATGATTTATAATAATGCTATGGGAGTTGAAACTAAACAGGATAATTTAACCAGTACACAAAAAAGTATTGTGCGGCGGCTGTATCGTCAACACAGATGTTTTGATTTCGCCGCAAATATCAATAATAAAGAAGTAATGAGCATTAAAAACTTATAGGAGGGTATCATGAAAAAACTTGAACGGTTGCGAAAAGAGGCTTTGGAGTCTTGTATTTGGAGAAAACACAAAATGCGGTCGTTCTCCAGAAAATACCGGCATTGGTGGTCGTCTGAATGTAAAGTATGCGGTAAGGGTGTGACAGTTGTTGACGACCCAGCCCCCAATGGCATAGAGATAAGCGGCGAAGCCGTAGCGTTGTATTGTACTAACTAAAAAGTTAATCTTTTTATGAAGGATAAAATAATAAAGATTGTACTTGACAAGGGTGTATTAATATGTTATAGTTAAATCGTGGATAAAAAAATTTTGAAACCAGAAATTTATAGGAGAATATTGTGGATGATTACACAGCGGTATCAATCGCAGAAGGTTTTTGTGAAGGCGAAAACGCAACAAAAGAACAGCAGATTGAAGCTTGGCAGCATCTAATTAATACAGGCTTGTGCTGGACGCTACAAGGTTTTTTCGGGCGAACAGCACAAGGCTTAATTAATGAGGGTGTCTGCCAGCCAGCAAATTGATTTTATCCTTCTTTGGCAGTTTGCCAATTCTGCCCAAAAATTGGCGTGTTATTATGCCATACTTAAATACTACTCTAATTATGGAAGGAATCAAGATTATGGAAAAAATTACGTTTGAGCAAAGCCAACAGTTACAAGAGGATATAATAACGCATTGCGATGGTTTACCACAACAGCTAATTGACAATTTGTGTAATATTGTTGCGGACTACCACCGTAAATCAAGCATTGTCGCTCTGATAATGGAATATGGGTATATTGGCGGTGCTCACCACAAACAATGGCTAATCGATCAAATTCTTAGAATAGCCCTCAAGGATGAGTATGAAGCTTTCATTAAAGAGTTTGAATGTTGGGACGCTGGCATTGCCCCGTAAAACATTGGCAATAAACCCACAACTTAAACTATAAAAGGATAGAATAATGAACCATACAAAATTGTTAAAAGAATTTACGGCGGGGTGGAAGCATTTTTGCGGTTGTATTGATTTTGGAAGCAGTAATTTAGATGAGGAAGCGATACGATTCATGTGGGAAATGCCTCAACGAATATCTCGATGTGTGAATAATTTCGACACTTTGCTGGAGGCTTGCAAAGCGTTAGTTAATGCACCAGCAGATAATGCCGATCATCATCATCGAGCAATTATGGATGCTAAACGAGCCATCGCCGCCGCAGAAAGTGAGGTATAGGAAATATGAAAACGTGTACAAAATGCGGTAATGAGTATCCAGCGACAACGGAGTATTTTTCAGCACATAAGCACACCAAAGATAAATTACACTCTTGGTGACGGGTCGGAATTTTCAAGAGAATATTGATTTTAATTAGAAGGGATAATATCAAATGAAACGTGTAATAGTGGATCTTGATAAAAAGGCAAAGAATTTTGCTGATAAGTTCATAGCTCAAGAGCATATTAAGAACGCCGAGATACTTGCTATGAGGATACTCAAAATAATTAGAAGCAGCAAAAAGAATTTACAAGAGAAATATGGAGAATAATACTGCAATGAAAAACAGTGCTAAATATCAGAAGGAATATTATCAGAAAAATTCTGAAAAGATAAGAAGATATTATCAGATGAATCAAGATACTATACTTCGGAGAGTAAAAAAACACTATTACAAGACACACAATATTCGGCTTCAAAAAATGAGAGAATATTGTAACACTATTAAAGGGCGTTTGCGGCGTACTTATGGTGATATGAATAATTGTTGTAATAATCCTAAAAATAAACGGTATCACCGTTATGGTGGGCGGGGGATTGAATTAAAATTTACTTCTGATGAGTTTGTAGATTATGTTGTTAATGAATTACAGATTGACCCAAGAGGATTAACAATAGACAGAATTGATAATGATGGGCATTATGAACCGGGTAACATACGGTTCGTAACACGGGTAGAAAACAATAAGAACAGGTAAAAGTATGGGGAATAAACAATATTTAGAACATAGGAGATAATAAAAATGGATACTGAGGAAGAAAATGTCTTTCCGAGAATACACCCAACTGACAAGGAGCTTGAATTATGTAGAAAATGCAAACATGCTTTTATACGTTGCTCTGAATGTTGTTTGTGCGAATTGGGGAAGGGGTCAAGGGGAAAGTAGTGATTATAATGGATATTATAGCTTTAGCGATTATAGTAGTTATGGTACTTCGGACTCATAAAATGGCTATGACCAGCATAATCCTAATCCAATTCATGAAATTTTTAAATTTTGTTAAACACCAACCAGATATTAACATACCCCCCGTGTATAAGTATAGAGAGGTGTATTATGAAAAGAACTATTGATGAAACAAAGAAAAAGAACGTAATGAAACGTATAATTACAGAGCTTGAAGAAAAAGTTTATAGGTGCAGACATCAAGATTTCGAGGCATTAACAACAGTTGAAACGGCTAAAAAACTGGGAATTTCAGAGGCGGGTGTACGGCGATCTCTACGGAATTTAATAAAAAAATGCCCACAGTTATTCCCCTTATTAACAAAACAGCAGGCTTTTATTCAAAAATGTATATGCGAAAGAGGTCTAACCCACGAAGAAATCGCTGCGTTACTGGAAGTTAGTGAGAATGCACTAAAGGCCCAAATAATAAGGCTAAAGAAAAAGGGCATATATCTCGAAAAGCCGAGAAAGACTGTTCAATACGGCGAGCATATGGACGCACAAGTTAAAAATACATTTTGATTGGGGGGTTGGCAACGACAGCATCGGTCAACAACCATAAATTATAAATAGCTGATTTTGGGCTGACCCCTCTTTTGTTTATAAAAGGAAACTAAAATGAGTATACAAAATCTTGAAACTAAAACAGACGCAATGCCGTTAAAAGAATTTTCAGAATTTCTTACTGAAGAATTGGGTGCAATTAGGACTATACTTGATTCTAAATCTGCTGATTATTCTACTGATGCAGATAAACTTGCAAACTTTAAGTTGCAAGCCCGTATGGACGGGATTAGTCCTATTGAAGCGTTGCGGGGGAATTGGCTAAAGCACCGGGCATCTATTGTTCAGGGACTAAATGAACTTGAACAGGGAAAAGTCAGACCATTAGAATGGTGGCAAGAGAAGTTGAGGGATGACAGAAATTATAATATTCTACTTCACGCCCTAATACAGGCAAGTTATTTTGGAAAAACTCGTGAAGAATAAGACCTGTACCAAATGTGGTGATGAGCACCCGGCGACAACAGAGTATTTTCCGCCGCATAAATGGACTAAGGATAAGCTGGACTCCTGGTGTAGATTTTGTCATAGAAAAGCCAGCAGAGAATGTAATAAGAAATATCGGCATACTATTAAAGGGCATTTACAGAATATCTATAGTAGCATGAAACACCGGTGTAGCAATCCTGATAATAAAAGATACAAAGATTATGGTGGACGCGGAATTAAATGTTTGTTTGAATCAGTTGATGAATTTCGTAATTGTGTTATCGGCTTGGGCTATGGTGCTTATGAAAAAATAAAAAGACTACAGATAGACCGAATAAATAACGATGGGCACTATGAACCAGGTAATATCCGGTTTGTAACCCGAAAAGAGAACTGTAATAATAGGAGGAATGTTAGATGAAACTATACTTTTCTCATAAAATTTCTGGCGGGGGTAAAACGACTTCTTTCACCAAACAGCAGAAGAACTGTGACGAAGCTATTCTGGTTGCAAATATGGTTCGTATTGCTCTGCCCCCGGTAGAAGTTTATGTTCCCGGCGAGCAAACTGAAGAATTTGTTCGCATAGCTTATGCTAAGAAATATTTAACTATTAAACAAATCCTGGATGTTGACTGCACTATTATTGATGGCTGCGATGGTGTGATTGTCTATAACCCAGGGGACGGTGCATTACAAGGTGGTCGTTTAATAGAGTATAATCACGCTGTAGTGACCCAGAAACCAGTCTGGATGTTTAGTAATGTTGAAACTGTAATCAATCAATTGGCTGAATATATACTACACGTCTAAACTCTTGGAGTTATAAAATGTCGAAAGTATTAGCAATAGGTGATATTCATGAACCTGTTTCCCATCCAGGATACCTACAATTCTGTAAAGATATTTATAAAAAGTATAAATGCAATGCTGTTGTATTTATGGGAGACGTGGCCGATTTCCAGGCTATTAGTTTTCATGTTAAAAATCCGCAATGTCCTGCACCAGATGATGAATATATTCTTGCTAAACAAAAGATACGTAAATGGTGCAGAGCATTTCCGAAAGCAAGAGTGTGCATTGGCAATCATGATGAACGTGTTATTCGATTAGCAGAATCAGCAAACATACCTTCTAAATTTTTACGAGATTATAAAGACATCTGGAAAACGCCACAATGGGATTGGCGGTATGACCATATTGTAGATGGTGCTTATTATTTTCATGGAACAGGGCTTGGGGGAGTACATCCAGCTTGGAATGCTGCGGGTAAAATGTTAATGCCAGTAGTAATGGGACATCTTCATAGCAGATCAGGTGTTAAATGGAGAGCCAACCCATTAAAACGAATTTTCTGTGTTGATGTCGGATGCGGTATTGATGTTGATGCTTACCAGTTTGCTTATGGTAAGCACATCAAAGAGCGTCCTATACTTTCAGCGGCAGTAATTCTGGATGGTGTTCCGTATCACGAAATTATGCGATGCGGAAAAGGTGAAAAATACCACAAATTAAAATTTAGATGAAAAATAAGGGAGCAAAAATGCTATCTCAAAGACCTGTTGAAAAAATAGCGATTATAGATTTCGATGGAACACTCTGTAAGTTTGCTTTTCCCGATGTAGGGCCAATTGAGCCAAATGTATATGCGGCATTGTGGATGCTGCGGGATGCAGGTTATATAATAAAGATTCACTCCTGTAGAACTGCAACATATTGGGGTAATGATGATGAGCGTAGAATTCATATAAAAGCGATTGCGGATTTTATGTTGAAGTATGATTTGCCACATGATGACATTATCATAGACCCCGTGATGAATAAACCAATTGCTGATGTATATATTGATGACAGAGCAATCAGGTACGAAAATAACTGGTTGGAAATTGCAAGAAAATTGTCAAATGGCAGTCAAGAAGGAAAATAATAACAACAGGAGGAACAATGTTAAAGAAATCTGATATAAAGAATATAGACCTGTTAATTGCAAGAAAAGAAATCAAAAAGCGTTTTAGTGCAGTTCTTACAGACCTGCGGAAGACCATTGAAAGAAATGGTTATGCCGTACAGACCATTGAGCGTTTTAGGGGGTGCTTAGAAAATCCGGGGGGCAGCGAAGTTTCCCGATTACCACTTTTCTCCCCAACATCTTTTTCACTCAAGCACCACCATAAAATCTACTGCATTTTGTGCGTGATTAGTTATGGGATGCAATTATACTGGGCACTATGTGCAGGAGATAAAAAAGTTATAGAATCACTTCCTGGTATCCTGGATCAACTCGAAAACTACGCAGCAAAGGGATTAGCTGCTTTTAAAATTGCTGGAACCAGGTATCCTGATGGCTATTACTTGGTAGAAATTTAAAATGAAAAAACTCAAAGTACATTATGCTTATAAATACCTTTCTGATATTGTCTGTGGTATAAATTTTGATTACGAGAAAGTGTGTCCCACTTGTAAGTGTGTTATTGAATCTGGTTTACATAAAACAACTTTTAATAAACGGGAAGTCACCTGTAAAAAATGCAAGAAAACAAAAATATACAAATTAAGCAAATCCTACGGCAAGTAGGCTACCCCACAGAGGTACTCATAATTGATTTTGAATCATACTATGATTCTGATTACACCCTATCAAAAATGAGCACCATAGAGTACATCTGTGATCCCCGGTTCGATTTTACTGGGTGCGGGTTCGCAACTCTACCGTCTGAACAATTTGATAAACCGGAATTTATTGCAAAGCCTGATTTAGATTGGTATATTAAATTATTGCAAGAACAGCACGGTAAAAATCTGGAGCAAGTGACAGTTGTCGTAAAAAATGCGAAGTTTGACATAACAATCCTGGCTGTAAAATTTGGGATAATCCCGCCACACATAATTGATATTGATGATCTACTCCGGCATTACGACTCTCGTATGTCCCACAGGATGAAAGATGTGACTTCTATGTTTGGACTTAAACCAAAAGGGCAGACAATAAAATTCAAGGGGCTTCATTATGAAGATATGGATGGTGAAACTAAGACTGCTTTGGCTGAGTATTGCACTAATGACATTGAAATTGAGAGATCGCTTTTTACCATTCTCATCCCCAACATTACTAATCCTAAAGTTGAAATTGCGGTTGCTCGCCATACGTTGGGCCTGTACCTACGCCCTCGTTTTCGTTTTGACTTTGATAAAGCGAAAAAACTAAAAGCCACTATGGTGCTTACACTGATGGAAATTGTACAGCGAACAGGATACGATAAAAAGTGTCTTGGTAGTAATCTTGATTTCGTTAAAATTCTTCAAAAAGCACTACCAGAGGGTGAGCAGGTTCCAACTAAATCAGGCAAACCAGGTAAAAATATGACTAAATTGCTTGGTAAACCCAAAGTTATCCCCGCTTTTGCAAAAGATGATTTGGGATTCCAGGAATTACTTGTTCATTCTGATGAGACTGTACGCAATCTCTGTACAGCCCGGCAAGCTGTTAAATCTTGGCCATTGCATACAAGGCGAATATCCAATATGGCCAATCAAGCTGAATGTTGTAGCGGATTATTGCCTGTTGCCCTGCATTACTACGGGGCACATACCGGAAGATTTAGTGGGGGAGAGAAAGTAAATCTCCAGAACCTTGGTGGTCGTGGCCGAGCAGGATCAGGCACACACCCGTTAATCCAACAGATACGAAGTTTATTGGCTTGTCCCGATGGTTGCATTTTAGGAATAGCCGACTCAGCCCAGATCGAAGCCCGGATTTTAGCGTGGCTTGCTAATCAAGAAGATTTAGTTGCCGGGTTTGCGGCTGGCGATGATATTTATAGTGTGTTTGCTACTGAACTTTTTCAATGTGTTGTCCGCAAAGCAGCAGAGAGTGACCCACCCGCTATTCAGAAATTTCTTAAAATTAAACGTGGGTTTGGTAAGGATGCAATACTCGGTTGTGGGTATGGAATGGGGACAAATAAATTTTTTACTAACTGTGTTGCTAATTCTGATCTGCGGCCCATGTTTGACAGTGGTGAGTATGACTGGGATTTTATTAATCACCTTATTAAAACTTATCGCACTACTTACAATAAAATTCCTGAGTTCTGGATGGCTGTTGAAAAAGCATTTAAGTGGGTAATTAAATACCCACATGAACAGACACAAGTTTCACGAAAATATGATGGGGGTGGCAACGCTGCTGGATTTCGACTGGCATTTTTTAATGAAAAAGGTACAGTTCATATTGTATTACCATCGGGTAGACACCTCACGTACCGTCATTGTGCCATGAAGCGAACAACTATGGGTTCAGAGATACGGTGGCAGCACGGTTATCTGTGGGGAGGCAGTATAACGGAAAACATTGTACAGGCAGTCGCTCGTGATTTGCTGGTGTGCTGGATTTTAGAAGTAGAAAAAGCTAATCTTCCGGTAGTATTACATAGCCACGATGAGATAATCTGTATGTTGCAGAAGAATGATGTACACGGTTTGGATGATATGATCAAAATTATGTCGGCTGAACTTGAATGGGGAAAAGGGCTACCATTATCTGCTGAGGGCTGTTTGACTGAGGTGTATAAAAAGTAATGAAAAAACAAACTCGCAAACAGAAATTTGGTGATTTATTTACAGCTTATAAATGTATTAAGGAAAATAAACCAATGAAAAGAGATGGTGCAAAAGACGGCAGTGTGCCTACACATTCGGTTGTAGTCGTTCCAGAATATCCAGAATCTGAAGTTCTCAAATTTTGTCTGGACTGGTTGCGAAAACACAGGATTTTATGTAATCGAAATAATACAGGTGCCGGTAATGTGGGAACCAGTGGTTTTTATTCATACGGAATCCGGGGTGCCGGTGATGTGGTCGGTCTAAATAAACGAGGTGTACACTTTGAGATCGAGTTTAAACGTGGCAAAGGTGGGAGATTATCTATAGGTCAGCAAAAACGATTAAAAGACATCAGAAAGAACAATGGAATTTATTTAGTGATCCATGGCACAGAGGAATTGGAGTATTACAATGATAAGTACCATTACTTCGACTAAAATTTGTTCTGCGTGTAAAGAAAAGAGGCTATTAGACTATTTTTATGCAGATAAAAGAGCCTCAGATGGGCTATGCTCCCAGTGTTCTATTTGTATGTGCAAATCTACACGGAAATGGCAAAAAGAGCATCCTGTCAATTTAAAGAAAAGCATTAGTAAATATAGAGAAACAAATAAAGGAAAGCAAGCTAAACATAGAAATGCTTTGACATATCGACAATCTATTAAAGGTTATTTACAAGAAGTATTCCACCACATTAAAGATAGGTGCAATAATCCCAATACCTACAATTACAATTGTTATGGTGGACGGGGCATACAAAATAAATTTACATCACTTGATGACTTTCGTAACTATATTATCAGCTTGGGCTATGACACTTATGAAAAAATTAAAGGATTACAAATAGATAGAATAAATAATGATGGGAACTATGAGCCAGGCAACATAAGATTCGTTACTTGTAAAGAAAATTGTAATAATAAATGGAGAAATAAATAATGAAAAATTACTCTAAAGAGTTTCGGCTAAGAAATTTATATATTTCTATTGGGACACACTGGGAAGATTGGGCATTGCCATTGCGGATTTCTTGGTACAATTTCAATAAATACTGTCTACACACTATTGACATTTTTATAGATATTTTATGTTTTACAATTAGTGTTGAAATTTTAAGGGAGGAGATAAAAAATGAAAACTAAAAGAAAATGGAGATTATCAGCATCATTTATTACGTGTTTCAAGGCGTGTGCTTACAGATGTAATCTCAAATATGTAGTTGGCCTACGGCCCATTGAAGGTACTGATGCACAAAGAGTGGGTACCAGATGGCATAAGATTTTGGAAATAATGGGTATGAAACCTGGTAGTGTGTGTCCTGTCTGTTCTGATACTCAGAAAAATTCAGACTGCCCTCTTTGCGAAGGTACAGATATTTTATCTGGTGATATGATGGATGCTGTAATCCGGCACCTCAATAAAGCCTATGAGACTGTGCCGTTATCAAAAACCAGGGACGAGTGGTTGGCTGAACGTGCAAAACTACTGTATAGTCTCTGCGGTTATAAGTGGTATTATGTAGATGATAAGTTTGAGGTAATTGCTGAGGAAATACGATTTAGGCTACCAGTACGAAACCCACGAACCGGACGAGCACTACCAAATGTTGTTCTTGATGGAATGATCGATAAAATACTACGGAGTCCAAACGGAATTTATTATGTAGGAGAACATAAATCCACTGCTAAACCCATTGATCCTGATTCTCTTTATTGGAGTCACCTTAATCTTGACACGCAGACCAGACTATATGTACTTGCTGCACGACAGTTACAACTGGCTGGTGAACTTGAACCCTATGGTATCAAGCCAACTGATCCTCTGATTTCTGGTGTGCAATACGATGTGTGGCACAAGCCACAGATCAGCCCAAAGAAACTCACCCAGGCTGAGAGTAAGAAGTTTGTGGCTGATGGCAAGTATATGGATGAGGAATTTAATGTGAACATAACAGATATTGCGGGTGAATTTTTAGATGGTGAACCACAGTCTCTTATTGAAGTAAATAACGAACCAGCAGAAGTAACCCCCGGAGCTAAAGAGGGGACATTTGCAATCAGAGAGACACCAGAAATGTATGGTGCCCGATTACTTAAAGAGATCAGTGAGAATCCAGAGAAATATTATGCTCGCAGAGAAATTTCCAGAACAGACGCAGAGATGGAAAAATTTGAGTATGAGATTTATAATATCTACCAGACAGTTAGGTTCATGGATAAAAATAATGGCTGGTGGATGGATGAGCACCAGTGTGAAGCAACTTTTAGGTGCTCCTATATCCCAATCTGTTACAACAATGTGGATTTGAATGAAACCCCAGAGCCAGAGGGGTTTGAAAATATATTTAAGGAGAAAAAAAATGAATGAGGCACATGGAATACAGTTGTCATTTACAAAATTAACGGACGGGACTTGTAATGTGTTTGCAGATATGCTTCCGCATCATGCTGACGACTTATGCTTAGTTGCGGAGCAGGTACATTTTATTGTAACCAAGCTATTTGCTCAGGACGATGACAAGCACACACTTTTTAATGTCCCTTATGAGGTGCTTAAAGAATTTGCTGAGGATATATTAAAGGAGAAAAAATCATGATACAAAAACCAACTAAAGGAACTAAAAAAACAGCAACACTGAGGAAACCACCAATACCCACAGTCCAGACTGCACCCCCAGCCCCGGCTAAGAGATACGAGATTAAATCCTACGCTGATGTTAAACGTGGTGAAAAGATTATTGTGTATGGTGACACTGGCATAGGTAAAACTTCATTAACCCTGCTTGCTCCCAAGCCTGTGTTCCTCGACCTGGACGAAGGTGGGTTCGAGTTACGCCACCCAGTTACAGGTAAGAAACTTGATCATGTTCCCGATATTAGAAAGTTTGCTGATGTCCGGGATGCTCTGCAACAAATAGATTTATTCGATGATTATGAAACGATAGTCATAGATAACGTCACTGTCCTTCAAGACTGGGCCGAACCGCATGTAGTAGCTACAATTCCGACAGAAAAGGGTTCAAAAGTTACTAATATTATGGGCTATGGATATAATAAAGGTTACAAGCATCTTTACAACGTAATGAAAGGGCCACTCCAGGATTGTGATGAACTAATCAGACGTGGTAAAAATGTTATCTTGATTGCCCAGGCTGCTCTGCGTAGTGTCCCGAATCCGAGTGGCGAGGATTTTCTCCGAGCCGGACTGAGATTACACGCTGATAAAAGCTGGAATATAGAATCACTTTACTGTGAATGGGCTGGCCATGTGCTACGTGTAGATTACAATGATGCTTTTGTAAGTAAACAAAAGAAAATCAGTGGTGCAACAATCAGGGCCGTGTTTGTACAGCCAGAGCTTCACTTCCGTGCGAAGTCACGAACGGTTCAGCATCCTGTGGTGTCATTTGATGATCAGAAAGATAGTAGTATCTGGGAGTTTATATTTGGGGGTGCAGAATGATAGTAATAAAAAGGAAACGTAATACAGGAAAAACTACTATATTACTACATTATATGGTGGTGAATTCTAATAGCTTTTATGTGGCGAGAACAGAAGATTCTGCTAAACGTGCATGGGAATTTTCACAAACACTTGAATTGCATCTGGATAGGTCAAGATTTGTGGGTGTGTCCAATGTTGATCCAACATGGAGACAATGTGGATATAAAGTGCTTGTTGATGATGCTGATTGCATAATTAAACTCAATTCTAAATTGAGTTATGAATTAATGGCAATGGCAGACGTAATTACTGTTTCAGTGGGGGGTGCAGAATAATGACATGGGAAAAAGAATTTATTTATGTACGACAGTATGAATTTGTTTCATGCAATCAGCACGGTGACAGATTTAAACGTACTCCACCAAAGCAACTGAAAGTTGCTAAAATAAGTTGTAAGACAAATGACACCGATGGAATGCAGAAACTTATTTTACTGAGCCACACATTAGATGTTCCTGTACGATATGATTTTGATGATGGCATGGTGCACATAAAAATTGTTAGTGACGAAGCATTGAGGGGGTGTATATAATGTTGCAAACTAAACACAAAATGCCAGGAAGAAACGATCCATGTCCCTGTGGTTCTGGTTTAAAATCCAAGCACTGCCATAATGACCCAGTAAAAATTGATATGGTAAACCATGCAGCAAACGTAGCAATGAACCACTTGATTCAGTGTGAACGAGTTAAAAAGGGATTGATCTGCTCGCATGGCGTAGCAAAAAATGAGAAATGTGCTGACTGCTCTGATGCAGTCAAATTAAATGCAGGGGGTTAAAATGCCAAGATTCCAAGTTAGTTTTATGATAAAAGATTGGGTACAAGTAAGTGTGGATGCAGACGATGAAAAATCTGCAAAGGAAAAGGCAGAAAAAAAATTAGAAGAAATTTACTCTGCTAAAAGTGGAACGGAGTGTATTGACGGAACAACAACATATATTGGTTGTTTAAATGAATCTGAATTAGATATTAATTAAAGGAGAAAAAGTTATGTTAATTGATCGTGAATCAACCTTTAGGGGAAATATCATTGACCACGCTGTAAGTCTTACTAAAAATGAGTTTCCTCAACTTGTGTGTCAGTTGGACGCTAAAGAAATCTATGACGAGGAAGAAAAAGTATGGGTGGATTGGTCTGATGTTGAAGAAAATGAGATAACAGCTTATCTCGTACTGTATGGTGGAACAGGTGAGACACTTAATTGTACCCAGGTTAAAAAGGCAACCGGATGGGATGGTCTTTCATTCCAGCAATTGAATGATATGGATCTTTCGGAAGTTGTCGTTCAGTTCCGTACTGAAAATAGAACTTACGAAGATAAGACAACCCTGCAAGTCACATGGTTCGATGCTGCTGATGCTGAACCAGGTCGCTCGGTACGCAAACTGGATGCAAGTGAAATGAAGGCATTGGATGCAAAGTACAAGGCTATACTTCAAAACTCCGGTAAAAAAGCCGCCCCGGCAAAAGCTGGAGCAGGAGCAAAACCAGGTACAGTAACGGCCAAAGGAGTTAAGCCCACAGGGCCAAAAGGTCCAGTAAAAAAGAAAAGCACTGCACCAGCAGCACCAGCAGCACCAGCAGAAGCTGATCCCTCTTTACCAGCCGGACATTGCACGAAACAAGAAGCATGGGATACGATAGTTGAGCTTAAAGATAAGAGTGTAACTGATGAAGCAAATGCTAAAGCTTATCTTGATGCAATTCTTGAAGTGAGCGGTGCCAATGATCAAGATGGACTTACTGATGAGCAATGGTTTGCAGTCAAGGAGTTAGTTCTTAGTAAAACAGCAGTGTTTTAAAATCTGTCTAAAATATAACTGGCGGCGGCACAGTTCGATGACCAAGCACGGTGAGTACACCTGCCTGCCAGTTTTTAGATTAAAGGGATAATGTGATGTGTGATAGCTTAGATGATTTGTTCGTTACTGTGGATCCAGATAATCCTGATTACAAAAAATTTGGCGTGGGGTATTGGGTAGATGAACCTATAGAGGGTGAAATAACTAATGAGTAAGAAAAATCTTACTGACATACACAATATATTCGTAGCCAATGTTTTAACCAAAGCTATGATCGAGCCTCTTGCTGACGATCTCGGAGTTACTGTAAAAACTCTACAGAAACTTGGCATTGGAATCAACCCACTTTCCGGGGCTTACACATTTCCTGAACGGGATGATCAGGGTAAAATTATTGGAATATTACAACGATTCCCTGATGGTAAAAAGATGATGCTAAAATCATCTGGCATCATACCAAAATCCAAACGTGGTTTAACTTATATTTTAAATCCTGAATTTAAGAAGGGCGGTAGTAACTATGCATCAGGACAACATAACTGGGAACGAGTTTCAAGAGCAGTTTCCTGTCCTATTTGTGGAAAGTCAGATGGATGTCTCGTTCCTGCTGGAAATCCAGCCAACCCCCAAGCCGTTGTGTGTGTTCATATATCCGAAGGATCGACTAAAGAACTTGAACTTGGATCTCTCCATATCCTACGGCCCGAAGGAAATCTTAGCGGAAGTTTGCACAGGATCTTGCCCTCCAGTAATCTCCCAGTTGTGGTGGTCGAAGGTATGTCAGATACTGCGGCGGCTGTGGACCTTGGGTTTGTGGCTGTGGGCAGACCATCGGCAGATGGTGGTAAATCCCTGCTGCCTGCCTTGCTCCGAGGAAAACAAGTAATTGTAGTTGGTGACAATGATGCCGGTGCTGGTAAACGTGGTATGGAGTCTACATTCTTAACGCTGTCACCGATTTGTAAATCTGTTGCTAAAATTTTACCACCACCACAGTTTAAGGATTTGCGGCAGTGGAAAAATCAGGTCAGTCTTACTGAGGTATCTTTTTTAGAATGGGTGCTGGAATATGGTGACACTGGTGGCGATCCTAATATTTTAGAAGATGAGGTTGCTCACACTATTGCAAAAACATGGTTAGATAGAGAGAGGTCACAAGATGAATTGCCCACGATACGCTGCTATAAAAGTCAGTGGATTCAATATACAGACGGACACTATTCAGACTGCGATAGAGAAGGGTTTAGAGGTAGTATTTATCATTTCCTCGCAGAAAAGTTATATCCTAAGACAGACGTTAAAGGGGGAATTAATCTGGTACCATATAAACCTACCAGAGCCAAAGTATCTGACATCATTGATGCACTTTCAGATTGGTGCACTATCGAAAAGGATCCACCAATTTGGCTGCGGGATTTGGGACTTCCCGCTCCGGCAAATATCGTAGCTTTTAGGAATGGGTTACTTGATGTAAATGAGTATGTCCAGGGACGGATAAAATTCTATGACCCGACACCTGCATTGTTTAGTTTTAATATTCTACCATATGATTTCGATGAGGATGCACACTCAGATCTATGGGAACAATTTTGTAAGGATATATTTAACAATGAAAAAGATCAGATTAGATTATTATCTCAATGGTTTGGATATAACTGTGTGCCAGACATGTCCTATGAAAAACTCATGCTCTGTACAGGTCGTCCTCGATCCGGCAAAGGCACAGTCCTTAACACTCTTGCTGCTATGCTCGGTAACAAACAGTGTGTATCTACCAGTTTCCAAACACTGTGCACAGAATTTGGTTATCAGCCCCTTATGGGTAAACTTGCTGTGTTATTGGGTGACGCTAAAGTTCCTCGTCAAAAAGAAGCTGAGGCCGCTCTGGAAAAAATTCTGCAAGTAGTGGGTGGAGATCCCGTAGGAATTCGCAGGATGTATCTACCTTATCTCTCACAAGTCTATTTACAAGCACGATTTACAATCGCTATGAATGATCTGCCAAATATTCCTGATCAAGCAAATGCACTCGAACCGAGGCTTAATATTCTTTCCTTCCAGAATTCTTATGTTGGCCGAGAAGATTTTTCTTTGAAAAGTAAATTACAGAATGAGGCCAAAGAGGGGAAGCTAATTAATTTTGCACTCCAGGGATTAAAAGATCTACGACAGAGCGGCGGGTTCGTAACACATGAACCAGCGAAATTGTTACTAAGACAACTAAGGGAATTAACTACACCGGTATCAGCGTTTATATTAGACTGCTGTGAACTTGAACCACCAGGTACACGACCAGAGGAAGAATATTACACACTCATAGATCATCTTTATGAAGCATGGGTACACTGGTGTATAGAACAAGGCCACAATAAACCAGGAGTTAAGAATCAATTCGGACGATGGTTCCTGGCTTCATGCCCCACTGCTGCACCAGCCAGAATTAGGTTGGGAAATAGGAGACACAGAATATATAGAAAAGTACGTCTGGCCGACTGGGTTTATCAAGAGTATCTGGGGATAAAGAGATGAATGATAAGAAAATGGGTAATTCAGAATTAAATTACGCTAAAAATCTTGGTAAACAAATAGCTAAGGGTGGTATTTTATTTTGTCCATTATGTAAAGAAGAATTAACACTTAATTATGGTCCCGATGATCAAGATTTAAGTAGCTGGGGAGATTATGAAAACACTCTTTTCTGCCCGCATTGTGATACCAATATTGATTTAATAGTATCAATACCGATTAATCAAATAAAATATGCGGATTCAATTTTAGGAGATCCTTAATGAAATTTCAAAAAATAATTACAGGGCTGTGTGTAATTGGCCTAACAGTAATACTTGGTTGTAGCTCATTTCAGGATGCAGTAACACCATGCTATATTCCAGAAGAAGTTATAAAATCTACTGGTACTAATCTCCCTTTAATTTCTGGGATGCCATATACTTCTTTGTTTGATGCAAGACATGTAAAAACAAAACTGTATTATCAATATTTACTGCATAATAACTTAATGACAACAAGCATCCAGGCATCAGAAATGTTCCAGCAGAAAATATTTTCACCATCTGGCCCTTTGGCTCTTTTATTGCCAACTGGTCTTGGTTTAACTCTGGGGACATTGCTACTCTCAAAGCCTGAAGATAAAAAGAAGATTGTAGAACTGGAAAAGAAAATTAATGGTAATGCATAATAAAGGAGATTAGAATGAATCGAAGAGGATTTCTAAAAACAGTGCTCGGTACAACGGCAGCATGTACTGCTTATCCTGTTAAGTTGCTGGGCAATGCCCGTGTTTTTAATCCAGGATCTTGTTCTAATGATATTAATTTTAATAATATCAAGACAACTGGGACATTTAATGAGTGGATCGAGTCTATTAGAACAGAGATAGAAAGATTATTAACTCGCACAAATGATAATTGGGACACATACACAGTTGAAACTACATGTTGTGATTGGGGATATTGTAATCCGGGTGGGCATAGAAAATCTATACCAGCCGCGGCCATTGCAATAAAACGGAATGGCCAGGACGTAATTTCTTGTAGCTTCGCCAGAATGGAATTTGACCATAAAAACTTTGGTAAGGGTGATAAAAAGTATCTAAAGAGCCTTGTTAGCGTGAGGTTTATAGATATGCTGTGGAGTATAGAAGCTATGCGTGAATGTGACTTCAGGCTACTGCGAAGATTTGACCCGAAGCATAAGACTCCTGATTGCTGTTTACATTAAGGATAAAAATGCACATAAGAAACCGTAACGAGCTAATAGAATACTTAGAATTACATGCTCCCTCTAAAGCGATTGCTCGTGCTTTACAAGAGGGGCAGGTTGAAAACCTGGGAGCGTTTAAACAGATACTCCCAGTTTTCCAATATGGATTTATTGTAAAAGTAATATCCAGATTCAATAAAACTTGGTATGTTGCTATTTACGCATCTAATATCCATGAATGGAGAGCACAAATAATTGACACTGTTCCCTGGAATGAATGGATCGGGGAGTTTATAGCAAATAAACTTTATCAAGGTGACAATCCCGAACAGTACAGGGAACAAGCCATGAAAGGAGAATGACTATGCCTGGAAAACCAAAAAATGTAGACCTAATAACACTCAATGATATTCCGAAGTTGATTCTGGAACTCACTGGGGTGACAATTTGTAGGGCCACTGTATACAAATGGGTCAAGAGTGGTAGGAATAATTATGTCGGTGGAAAAGCAACATTAAAAACAACCAGACGACTGGGGCGACATTATTCTACTAAGTCATGGGTGCTTGATTTTATCGCTGCAATTGGCTGATGAGGAGGAGACAAAAAGATGAGTAAAAAAATGACCCTGCGTGATGTGAGTATGCAACCACTAACGGCGTTCAATTTAATTGAAGAACTCCAAGGAGAGAATGAGTCCGAGCGTAGAATTCTCATTGCTTATGCCAACACATTGGAAAGCTGGAGAAAAGGCTATAAAGAGCTTGAAGAACGCATTGAATTTGCGATTGATTGTTTACCAGAATCACCAGACAAAGCGATGCAATTTCTTACCCCCATTCTTGACAAAAAGGAGAAGGTGATGAAATCTAAATGCAATCAAGCAAGAGATTGTTTTAC
>SDBT01004028.1_pt1 | contig 25106 bp, 16 predicted proteins | sample 2277101 | NCBI WGS metagenome assembly SDBT01 (sample SAMN10404973, study PRJNA504765) | marine sediment metagenome | isolation source: marine sediment core GS10_PC15, 103 cmbsf | place: Arctic Ocean: Southern Knipovich Ridge | collected 2010 | reverse complement strand
TAGTCCAGGTAATTGGCGCTTACAAAAAGTTTCTGATGAACCTATTTCTTCTGAATTAATAGAAGATATAGCACTAGAAATTATTGAAAATGTTAGAGAAGATGAGCATTCTTTCATAGAAATTGAAAAGGAAGGTGCTATGGTAGCCCAAATGCGAGAATTTAGAATCGTGATTACTCGCCCTCCATTTTCTAATGATGTAGAAATCACAGCAGTACGCCCTCTTGTAAGTTTAACTTTAGATGATTATTCCATTGATAAAAGACTCCGAGAACGTTTAGAAACAGCCGAAGGAATACTAGTTGCGGGTTCACCTGGAGCTGGCAAATCAACTTTTTCAGCGGCCTTAGCAAATTATTATTTAGACCATGATAAAGTTGTAAAAACTCTAGAAAGCGTAAGGGACTTGCAAGTAAGGCCCGAAATTACTCAATATACTAAATTAGAAGGAAGCCTTGAAAATTCAGCAGATATTTTATTATTGGTAAGACCAGATTTTACAATCTTTGATGAAGTTAGAACCACAAAGGACTTTGAAATTTACGCTGATTTCAGATTATCTGGAGTTGGGATGGTGGGCGTTGTACATTCTTCTAGCGCGATAAATGCTATTCAAAGATTTATTGGCCGAATTGAACTGGGCATGATACCCTCTATAATTGATACAATAATATTCATCGAAGGAGGGGATATTGGTTCTGTATTAACCTTAAAAATGACAGTAAAAGTCCCTCATGGATTTAAAGATAAAGATCTAGCACGCCCCGTAGTGGAAGTTCGAGATTTTAATAATGGTAAACTTTCATTTGAGATTTATTCTTTCGGACAAGATGTTGTGATAAATCCTATTAATCCAATAAGATCGAGAGGATTACCAAGAGATTATGAGAGATCCAAAGATTTTCCGTCCAGAAGGCGAGGGGTGTCTAAAAAGGAAAGAATAGAACTCAATGTAATTGTTGAAAAAGAGAGATTAATTATGAGAGCTACTCCTGAATTTGCTAGCCAAAATATCGAGATTTACGCTGATCATGACCTAGTGTTCATGGGCTCTTTGAGTAGAAAAAGTGAAATAACTTTATCATTACTTAATAAAGAAGGAAGAAAAATTCTTAAAGAAATAGATAGAAATAAAGATATTTATGGAAGAATTAAATAGTTAATTTATTAAAATTTTATGAAATAGAGAGTTTCGAATTTAAAAAAAATATTAAATTAAAAAAAATTTAATCTTTTTTCAAATAATCTTTTACTTTTTCAACAAGTGGAGGAAGTACATCTATAATATCGTCATGAAATCTTAAGTCTGCTGCACCATCATAAGGGGTGTCCCCTCTATTCAAGATGATTAATTTAGATCCTGATTGTTTAGCTATTCCAGGCATGTTTGCAGCGGGTGTAACTACTAAAGAAGACCCAATTACAAAAAAAACATCTGAAGCTTCAGATCTCCTCATCGCTTCATACATTTCATCTTGAGGGAGAGGGTCTCCGAAATCTACTATGCTATTAATTAATCTTCCGTTACAATGTGGGCAATCCGGCTGGCCTTTCTTAGCTCCAGCTTGTCTCATTCCCCTGCCCCATATATTTTTATCCCATCCAGCCTCTTCGAAAAGCATCTTTTTATTACAATCTAGGCATTTCATATAATAGAGATTTCCATGGAGCTCTGCCATTATTTCAAAAGGAATACCTGATTTAGCATGAAGGCCATCAACATTTTGCGAAATCAAATAGTCCAATTTACTAATTTTTAAGAGATCTACAATAGAAAAATGGGCGATATTCGGTTTTACGCTGTCCCATGGAACGGATTTTTGGGGAGGAAGCCCAGCATCTCTTCGTGTCCACACTCCATCAGGACCACGGTAGTCAGGTAATCCAGAATGAGTGGATACACCTGCCCCCGTAAATATTACAAGCTTTTCAGATTCAGCTATCCATTTCGCCGCTATATTTATCTTGTCTTCTATATCTTTTTCCATATTAAACACCATTTTGGATTTTAATATTATTATAGACTTAAATTCTATAAATATTAAAAAAAAAAATTATTCTACTTTCAATAAGAGCTTCACTTTTTCAACGATAGGAGGTAATACTTCAGCAATTGACTCAGAGAATCTTAAATCAACGGCTCTGTCGTATGGAGTTTCACCTTGATTTAAAATAATTAATTTTGCACCATTCTGTTGAGCAACTCCAGGCATACTTGCTGCAGGATAAACTACTAAAGAAGAGCCTATTACGAAGAATACGTCACTTTCGGCAGACCTTCTCATCCCTTCATTCAACTCATCAGCAGGGAGAGGATCACCGAAGTTTACAATGCTGTTAATTAATCGTCCTTCACAATCAGGACATCTTGGATGTCTCGCTCGTTGTTTTGATGTTCTGAATCCCATTCCATGTAATCTCTTATTCCATCCCGCTTCTTCGAATGTTAACTTTTTTCCGCAGCTTAAACATCTCATGAAGTAAAGATTTCCATGAAGTTCTGCTAATTTCTCAAATGGGATGCCAGATTTTGCGTGAAGCCCGTCAACATTTTGAGAGATCAAATAATCTAGTTTTCCCATTTCTAATAATTCTACTATTAAATAATGACCTTGATTTGGTTGTACTTGATCCCACGATGGAGATTTTGGTGGGGGCAATCCCGCATCTCTTCTTGTCCACATTCCATCTGGACCGCGGAAGTCAGGTAATCCGCTATCAGTAGATATACCTGCACCTGTGAATACAACAAGTCTTTCTGATTCTGCAATCCATTTTGCAGCTAAATTAATTTTTTTTTCTAGGTCTGATTCCATATTAAAATTTTTGTTTTAAATGGTTAATAAACATTTCTAAATTACTTTCGAGATTATATGCTTTTATCATTATGTGGGGGTCTAAAATATTATCTAAGCTTCTTGAATCATGCGAATCGCTTCCGATTGCTACCAAAATATTATGTTCTTTTAATTTTTTGAAGAACATCTCATTTCGACGTGAATAATACTGGGGATAACGTGAGTTAAATTCAAAAAATATATTATAGTCTTTCAAAAACTGTATCAATACATTGAGCCCATCATAGAGGAAATTAGATGGATCAAAATGAGCTAGACCAATTAAGGGAAAATCCTTTAGTGGTGATACAGAATTTTTCCATTGGTCAATCAAATTTCTAACAAAGGCAATACCCTCAGGAGTCTCTAAATATTCGAATAAAATTATTTCAAACTTAGTTGGATTAATTAGTCTTTTTATATAGTTTGCAGAACTTGATAGATCTACTTCAATTCCTTTAAAAAGTCTTAAATTTTTATGGTTATTAATTAAAAATTCTTGGCATTCAGAAATTTCATTTAAATAATCTTCAATTTTTTCTGTTGAATCTAAATTAGTCATTATTCCTGACTTCCAAGAATTAGTAAAATGGTCGGTAATGGCAAGATAATTTATTCCCAATTCCAAAGCTTTATTTACTATATCTTTTATTAAATTCTGACCATCGGAAAATAACGTATGAGCATGCAGATTTATTCTGGGTAATTCCATTAAATATCAGAAGTTAATCTTTATTATATTAGTTTTTGATTTAAATAAATCAGTAACATCCCACTAATCAAGAGACACACTGCTAAAAAGAATAGACATACATTAAAGAAATAATCTGCCGCGTTATTCCCAATAATTATATTTCCTATTGTTATTTGTTCAATAGAAATTATATTCAATCCAAATAGATAAAGTAAATAGAATATGAAGCCTGAAGAAACTAGCTGGAAAAATGCTATTACAAAATTAGTACTATGAATCATTTTTGTTCGGCTCTCATCTAATTCAATTATTTGGCCAACTCCAACGTTTATTGCTATCTTTTCTTTATCAATTCTTTTAACTAAAAAATAAGCAACTTCTCTTAAAGGAATTATGTCAAGAAAAACAGTACCTAAAGTAAAAATGCAAATAATAATTAAAATTCGTAATAATACTGTAGTAAAGAAAATGTCAAATCCATGAATAGGAGTTTTTAAAGTGCTCATATTATTAATGACCCAAATAAAAGTTCCTATCAGAATAATGGCTAAAAGTTTTATACCTGCTAAAGTTATGACAATCGAATAACGATCAGCAATCGTAAGCAAGTAATAACTCATTGCAATAGCGAAAAAAATTATTCCTAAAATGATTGCAGTGGGTTCCAAAATAAATGCTAGAAACAAGCAAGTAGAACCTACTATTATCGGGAGGTATGGAAAAAAGGGGGCTTTAAAAGGGCGAGCAAGTTCCTTTCTTTTGTACCTTAAATTTACCGAGGCAAAATTAACGAAGGCTAACCCAAATAAGTAAATAAAAGTTGTAATTTCTGCGGTAATTCCAATATCAGCAAAAGTTATTGCTAAATAGGTAAATAACAATGCAACAACAGTAGAGACTATGAGGGCGTTTGTAGGTAAATCAGAATTTTCTTTTAATTTAGCTAATTTTTTTGGAACATAGTTATCTCTAGCTAATGCTTGTAATACATTCACTGCTGACCCTATGGCAGCATTCATAGCAATTAAGGTTGATATTAATAAAGCTACACCCATAAGATAATAACCAAATGGACCTAATATATCTAATAACACTTCTCCTAATAAAACTGGAGAGTCACCTAAACTCTCGGCTCTAGTCCCGAGATTTATAAGAACCACAAATGTAATTGATAGATAAATTACTAATGTTAACAAAATCGCTAGTATATTAACCTTGGGAATATTTTTGGAAGGATTTTTTAAATCTGCATTAAAATAAGCCAAATTTGAGGTGATTGATGTGAAAAGAATAAATAATAGAGCAAACATTTGAAAAACTCCGAAAATACTTGTTCCAGAATAAATATAACTAGGATCATACCCAGAAGGATTTGTAATTGGTGAGATAAATAATCCTGATATAATAAAAACTATAAATATTGAAATGAGGGTGACAGTTAAAATTAAAAAGGTTCTCATAGCAAATCTCTGAGTTCTAAAGAAAACAATACTAATGAATAACACCGTGAATATCGCAATAGACAGAACCGAGAATTGACGAAAAAAGATTTCAATAGTTAAGGCAAATACCTGTGCAGAAAAGGAACACATTGCTATATTTGCAATCCACAGAAAAAAACCTATAATAAACGCAAAAAATCCACCAACCCCTTCCTTACTAAAATTATAATCTCCTCCAGCAAGAGGTAAACTTGTTGAAAGTTCAGAATAATTTAACGCTGTTAAGAATATTAATACTCCTCCAAGTAGCAAACTGATCATTACACCAGGACCTGCAACTTTAATACCGGTACTTAATAAGACAAAAATTGAACCACCGATCCCACAGCCTATCCCATATAATACCCCTTGAGATACAGTGGATTTTTCAGGTTCTGGTTTTAATTCTCCTTGAGATTGTCTGGTCAAACCTTACATCATTTGAAATGTATAGTTTTTTATTTCCTAAATTAAAGTTTACCTACTATTATTAAATAATTTTAGTTTTCATGACTTCAGTAGATGAAATACTCCTGAAGCTATTGATGAAACAGCAGCGATTATTAATAACCAAACTATAATGGCATTATCTATATTACCAAAACTTAAGATAGCTACAACCCATATTACAAAAAGAATTCCAAGTCCAATTAAAATTCCACCAAAGAATTTGGACGCTCGATAAATAAAGGATAATAACTCTAATCTATGAATTCTACTCTCTTTATCTCGTATCTCTTTTTCTTGTGATTCTAACTCTGTTTTTAATTTTAGAAATATTGCGCGGGAATCAGTTATACTTTCTTCAATAATTTCCTTTGTTTTAACTAACCTTTCATATTCGGGTGTAATATCATCAATTTTTTCTGTTAAAGCGACAATTCTCTCTTCCCGTTCTGAATATTCATTCGTTGATGTATCGATCGCATTTTTTATATCTTCCAACCTTTTTTCACTAACTTCTATCAAATTTTCTTTACTCGTAACTTGTTCTTCTAAGGATTCCAAGGAATTAGATAACTGTTGTATTCGAGATTCAATTCCAATCATTTTCTGCTGTTTTTCTGTAAGCTGAACTTTATATTTTTCGAGAAGTTCTGCATATGTCTGCTTTTGCTTTTCCATTTCAGGAAAACCCTCGTTATACTCTTTGCTTAATTCCTCAAAATTTTTTAACCTTCCTTCTTTTTTCTCGAGCTGTTCATTTAAAAGTTTTATCTCATCCTCTTTAGCTTCAATTAAATTATTAGAATGTTGGTATTCAATCTTATTCTTTTCAATAGTGACTTTTATATTCTCATTTTCAGTTCTAAGGCTTTTTAATTTTTTGTCAAGAGTCTCTGCTTCTTCTCTCTGTTTTTCTAGTTTACTTTCTTGTTCATCGATATCTTTATTCATTTTTAATATTTTAGCTCTTAACTCATCTTGTGTAGCAACTTTTTCCTTAATACCATCATTTAGAACAATCAAATCAACTTGACGATTGTCATAAGCTTTTACTAATTGTTCGTTGTTCCTTAATAATTCTTGATATTCCTCATCTAATATCTCTTTACTTTCTTTTGTAATTCTTTGCTGTTCTTCCAAATTTTTAGTTTCTTCGATTTTACGATTGTAATTTTCTTCAAGTTCTGTAATTTTTTCTTCAATTGCTAAAAGATAATCCATTTTGTCGGCAATTTTTTTATTAATAGAGTCAAATTGTATTTGTGCTTCTATAATTTCTTCTTTTATTTCATTAACATCTTTTTCAACTTCATTCTCTTTTTCTTCTTTTATTGTTTCTTCTATATCCTCAATAGAATTTTCAAATGTTCTTAGCTTTTTATCAATCATATCACGAGAATCTTTTGCTTTAGATAAGAATTCTTTATCTACTTTTTCAACCTCCTTATCGGGTTTACTATTGGATTTACTACTCTTCTCGTCTTGCTCTTCGTTAGCCATTTTATCGCTTTTATAAGTCATACTTTTATTATAATATTAAGTAATATGTAAATAGAATTTTGGATTTTAAAACTTAATTTTCGTTTATATATAAAAATCGTTTGTATATAAAAATCGATTCGCCCTATATAAATTTGATTTTTCTCGTTTTTTGTTTCAATTAATAGGACTAAAGAGCAATAAGTTTATAAAGGAAAATTTTTAATAACATGACTTGGAGAATTTCCTAATATTATAATTTAATTAACCACATTTTAAATTTTAACAGTCTTTTTTAAAGAATAGTTACATATCGGACATTTCTTCCACTCTATTCTACACATATAATTGCATTTGGAACATTTGACTAGTTTCGGTTTTTTTGTAATCTTCTTAGTATTATTTCTTCTTCGTCTCTATTCTCCTCTATCTTCGCTCTAACTTTTTTTGGGAGTAAACTTAAGTCATCAAAAGCATAGAGCTTTAAATTTTTTTATTTTTTTTTAATTTTTAATAATCTTCTAGCCCCGTTAGATTTATAAATTAAAATCTGCATTATAAATACAGAACAAATGATAAAAGAGTAAATTAAAATGGAGTACATAACGCACGATTCGCAAAAATATTATCTAGAAGAAAATGGTCTATTTATGGAATGCTGTGGTATTAGAGAAATCTCTGAACTCGAAGGGCTTGAAAATCTTAAAAATATGGATTGCTTATATTTGGATGGAAATGATATTACCGAAATACAAGACCTAGCACCTCTCACAAACCTGAAGAAACTACATCTAAAAGCTAATAAAATTAAGGAAATTAAGGGCTTAGATGCTCTGGGAAAGCTGGAATCGCTAGACTTAGAATACAATCAAATGTCTAACATTAAAGGTTTGGACAACCTTACAAATCTCCGAACCTTACTCTTGGGGGGTAATCACATCAAAAAAATCCAAGGACTTGAACAGTTAATTAATTTAGAACATTTAAGATTTTGTAATACACATGATGGGTATGGAAACAGCATTGAAAAAATCCAAGGTTTGGACAAATTAACTAAGCTAAAGACACTTATATTATGCTGTAATAAAATAGCGAGCATAACAGGGCTAGGCTCGTTGGTACAGTTAGAGTATTTACATCTTGGAGCTAACCAAATCAGCGAGATAAGTGGATTAGATACGCTCATCAATCTGGATACTTTAGCATTACATAGTAATCATATTAAAGAAATTAAGGGGCTTGAAAATCTCGTGAACCTTAGGGTTTTATCACTTGATAATAATGAAATAAGCAATATTGATGGGATTTTCCACCTTAAAAATCTTGTTAAGTTGGATCTTTATGCTAATAATCTTTCTAATAAAGAACAACTAACGGAGTTAAAAGCTAAACTGTTAAAACTTAAAAAATTTCACTTTTAAAGAGGAGCCCATTTTAATTAAATAAACATTCATTTTATTCAATCAAATTTTAAAGATCCTTAAGAATTATACCGATTCGCCCTATATAAACTTTTGATTTTTCTCGTTTTTTGTTTCAATTAATAAGACTAAAGAGCAATAAGTTTATAAAGGAAAATTTTTTATAACATGACTTGGAGAATTCCTTAAAAAAAAAATGGGGTTCTTGTTTCTTTTGACCGGATTGTAAGATATCGCCGATGTCCTTATCTGTGAATCACGAGTGAACAGAAACATAAACCCCCCCTTTTTAATTAACCTATAATTGTGGGTTTACAAGTAAATAAAAGATCAAATTTGGTTATAAAGCAACTCGCTTTAGTTCTTTATAATTAAGAGATTAAATTATTTTGATGTCCAGAAATTGTGACATCAATTTCGATTATATTGATATAAACTATATATATTGAAATACATTTAGCTTATTGTATTATAATTTCATTTATCTATAAACAGTCATGCGAAATTTAAAAATTTGAAATTAAAAAATAAACGTGAAAATTATGTTTAGAAATAAAAATCAAAAGAAGAAAACTCTTTTAATTATTCTACTGATTCTAGTCCCTACATCAATGTTATTTAGCTTTTTAATTCCTAAAGCTCATGGATATCCCGTTCCAGAAATTCATTCTAACAATAATTGGAATTGGAATATAACTGTCGGTGATGAGTTAGGATATGAAGTGGAAATTAAAATGAAAGATAATGAGACAGGAGAGCTAATCACGCAATATAAATATCTCGAGATTTTGCAAATTGCTTCTATCATTGATATCAATAATTATGATCTCATGGGACCGACTGCAGTATCGCAAATAAAAGCGTCTCGTATGTTTTATAACTTCTCAAGTGATCAGGCAGAGCGTATTCCTTATGAGTCTAGTTTTGAAATTGCTGTATTTGGTTACAACTCAACTCATGCTCCAAACGAAAGATATTTTACAGGAGAGTTCCAGTTCGCCCCATTAGTTCTTCCTATGAACGATACTACCTTGGGTTCATCTCTTCCAGCATTAACTAATATTATTAATGAAACCTTTTTACATAATATTTATAAAATGGGATTTATAAATAGTTTTGGTGAGAGTGGCTATCAAGTTGGTTCAGGGCAAGTAGATGAAATCTGGTACAAAAATTCAACCAATTATCATATGAATTTAACTTATTATAAAAATAATGGAACACTTGAATCTGCGGATCTGAAATTTTTAATGTGGATGGAGGAAGATGGGGATGGTAGATGGGTAGTCGTAGAATATGAATTAGAACGAGTTTTCGATTATGATATAACAGACGATGTCGAATGGGGAGTTAATAAAGGAGAAACTTATTATTTCGGCTATGGTGACGGAAAAAGTACGGATGAATATAAAATCGATATTACCAATATTACCAAAATGAATTTTGAGTTTGAGGTGTTTAATGATTGGACAGTTCAACCTTATCAAGTTGTGTGGGGTAATATTTCAGTCTGGGATGGTTCGCAATATATACCTGATGGTGATGAGGAAATGCCTTTAGGAATTGCCAATAATTATTATCCGTTGCATCCGATGGTTTTGGGAGAGGAAGATATCCTTCCTATGTTTTTTCCAAACAATACGAAATTTGAAGACTGGGCATTTGAATATAATAATTTTACTCAGGAACATTGGGAGATGGATATTCTCATCCACGACGAAATAGTTATAGAATTTATCGGAAGGGAAGATGATTTCCATGCCACTCTTAATATTGATAATAAAACGGGAATTCTAAAATTGATGACCTTTGAAGAAGAAGGAAAGCTAGATGGGGTTCTATTCAGAAAAAACTCGACAATTTTACAAGATAGTGTTAGATATGATATGCCGCTCTATTCAGAGTTAATAGGTAAAAATAAAGTGTTTATCAGTAATATAACTGTGACGCCTGATACAGAATTTTACTATGCAGCTCTACCGGTAAATCCATTTGAACCGGAATATGGAATATTTAAGGATGAAATCCCTGGTTTGGAGCTATATATTGATACTTACACGAATGATACAACTCTACTTAGCAATCCAAATATAACAATATATTACGACACACAAGTTTTAGTTGATTTAGGAATTCCTGAGTCCGAATTAAAAGTATATAGTTGGGATATTGATAACAATATATGGAAGGAAAAAGTTGGCAATTATACTGTTAATGGTGGAGAAATTAATATTACAAACATAGATTCATGGGTTCATACTATTGGAGTTGAAGAATACTGGAATTGGAGTACAGATGTATTCAATGCGCAAGGAGATATAATGATCTACGAATCTCTTGGAGGATTACAAGGAAATATCACGGAATTAGGGGGTGTAGTTAATATCCCATATATAAATTTCGCGATTTTGAATATTACTAATGTAGGTTTAGGAACGCGAGATTATAAAGGGGATCCACAAGAATTCAATCAAGTAAACGCCTCAATAATGTATTACGAACCAGAGGTAGGTGATTTAGTAACTTGGAACGACGCGGGCGAGTTCACCTTAAGTGACTATTATTATAATCAAAGTCGATCTCCAGATTTTTACCTAAATCTAACTCTGAATATGCTAGGATTTCCGATTATTATACCCTTAAGATATGATGTGTTAGCTCTACCAATAATTGGTCAGGTTTTGAATGATACTTTCTATACTTCACAGTTAGCTAGAGACATTGGCTTTCCCATATGGGACGATATATCAGTAAATACCTTAAAAAATACTCTGATTTTCAATGATACTACGAGCGATTACTTCATGAAATTAACTTATTTTGATAATGGCACATTAGAAAACGCTGAAGTTTCAACCCAATTCACAATAAACAACGAGGATATAGATTTTAATTTAACCAGTACCAGAGTATATGATTGGAATACCACTAGTGAAGTTGAATGGGGGCTCGAAGTAGGAAAGAGTTATTATTTCGGTTCAAATTATCCCGAAGGTGGTCCGACTATGGAGGCGAATATCACTATTGTTAACATCAATCAAAGTGCGGTATATTTAGCAGAACTTTTTGATTTTGGAGAGGGAGCTTTTATGTTTGAGACTTGGTTGACATTCGAAAATGTGTGGGCAAAAATGGAATTTTGGAATATAACAGATCATGAAGGAGAATGGGCATCTATGGATGAATCGATTTTCATAATCGCAGGCGCAAATAATTATTTCCCATTTGCTCCAGGTTATTATCTAGATTATCATGAGCTTGAGGGCCAATTGGTTCCAATTTTAATGCCAAAAGGTACCACCGGGTATAATCTTACAGAAGATTTCTTAGATTATCTTGCCATGCAGATAGCGGAGAATTATGATGGGGAAGTTGTACCTGTCGTATCAGGCGTAAGTGATAGTTATTTAAGAGTAGATTTAGTGGCACCTAATTATCCTGAATATTCAGGTTATCTAGAATGGTATTTAGATATTAATACGGGAATTACTAGATTATATTACACATACGAAGAATTTGAAGATGAATCCTTTCTTTCAGCAACCTTCATAAAGAATCATACTTTAGGAATTGGCGATGATATATTTGAATTTAATAATTACTTAGTACCGGATATTAACATAACCGCAGAGGTTGAAACTGAAGGAAATTATGACTTCTTCGAAGCAATGCTTAATAGAAACCCAGTAAATAGCTCAATGCCTTCTGGTATAGGTACACCGATGTTCTACATGGATCTTTTCTTTATTAATAAAACCCCAGATTCGTACAATTTAACTTTTACAATGGAATTGCCATCACAATACAATGTGAAATATGTAAATCATATTGTTATGTATATTGTTGATTATGAAACTGGAGAGGGTCATTGGGAAAGCAATTATTTAAACGATATACCTGTAGGTACGGTTACAAAAGATTATCAGAATAATATGCTTATTCTGAGAATTGAAAATATGAACGGAACAATTTTATCAATATTAGCATGGATGTACACACCCCCAGGTGCTGCTGCTGGTGGTGGAGGCGGTGGTGGAGGCGGTGGTGGCGGAGATTCAGAAACCGCAATCCCGGGTTATGACCTTTACTTAATGCTAGGAGCATAACTCTCCTCTCTGTTGCTTTAATTTTAAAACGAAAAAGAATAATTAACATTTAGAAATAATTAAATTCCTTTTTTTTTTACTTTATTCCTTTAATAAATGGACTTTAACGAATAATTGAAAAGTTCTCGGGCCAAAAGTAACTAATACGTAAAAATTCTCGCGACTTCCAATTTCTAATTTTCTGTTTAAGATAGGAAGGATCAATAGCCTTGTTCCAAAAGAACTTGCTATTTCATGGTCGTAGTGATTAAAATCTGCTCGATTTTCCATCGCTTTTACAGTATGTAAAAATTGCGAACTATCTTTTTTTGATATTTCAGCAAACTTATAGTGAAGATCGAGGTAATTCCCATATTCATGTTCATTAATAAATAATGAAGTAGTTGTGTGATATGATCTTATAAAAATTTCACCATCTTGTAAATTTGGATAATCTGTTAAAGTCTTATTAAAAATGTTTTTTATCATATCAGTTATAAAAATTAACTGAGTGATACTATAGGACCTAAGTTGTATTTTATAAATAATATTTATTTCATTATCATTTTCAATAATTTTATTTTGATCAACATTTAATATGGTATTGAATAGGTTTAAATTAGCATTTCTCTTCGGAGGAAATACAGAAAAATTTAACCTATTTATATTTCGAAAAGCCCATGTTTTTAATATACAATTTTGAGAGAATGGTAAATTTTCAGTAGCTTCTAAAAATCCTCTTACCATTTGAGAAATTTCCAATGTTGGAGAGGCGCTACCTATCACTAATCTATTCCAACAATTCTGAATAAATCCTTTTAACATAAATATTTGCTTAAAGCAATCTGTTGGTGTCATCCCTCCAAATGTTCTTGGATCTATTTCAATCCATAAATTATCATAATATTTTAATAATTGGTAATATAAAACAAAATCGCCGGAAACATCCAGACCACTTAAAATAAAGATATTTTCAGCATTTCTTGAAAAAAATGATTTCAGTTTCTCATAAGATGTGAATTCTGGATAATTCTCAGGCAGAAATAAATTTCCGATGTCAATTTTAATGAATTTATTATTATTTTGACAATAAACTAACAAATCTTTTAATGATGAATTGTTATCGTTTGTAAGGTCTAATTTTGTATAAGAAGGGTATAAGACTATTCCAGCAATTTGTATATCTTTTTCAATATCTTTTAATTGGGATAAAATATCCCCTTGAGAAGTATTCTTGGAAAGATCATAAGAAAGAATTCCTCTAAATATGTTTGGGGTTTTTTTTACAGCTGATATGACATCTGAATTTGAAATTCCATATTCTCTTCCCAAATCCATTCCCTGAATCAGTGCTAGATCAATGTTAGAGCAATTTAATTCAACTTCTTCATCTTCAATTGTAATTTTCCTCTGATAAAAATATTCATGTCCATCTACGTTTTTTAATTTTAGAAGATTTTGAAGGTTGTCTGAAATCTCCATATTTTTAAAAATAGGCCATACTAATGAATCTATTTGACTATAGAGAAAAGCATTTGAATATTTTTCTCCAAAGATGCTATTAAAATCTGGCTGATACAATCGTTCTATCATAGTTATCATAATATTCAAATCCTTAATGAATATTATGTATTAGACACTGCTTTATCGAAAAAATCTATTTTTATTAACTATTCCTACAAAATTTAGATGAACTTTAAGTTTTAAAACACAATTATATTAATAATTTCTAAAACTGATTATTTATATTTACTGACAATTTCTCAAACATAAAATCTCTTAAAAATGTATAATTTAGATTTAAAGAAGGAAGATTATCCTATTATTATTAAACCTAATATGGGACATCCTGTGCTAATAAATCTTAGGGATTATAAAGATGAAAAAGGGAGTGTAAATAAGCAGATATTTTTTGAAGCATTAATAATTGCAATTCCGGATCAAAAAGTTAAGGAAATCTTAGATTTTTTCCATCTGAATATCTATATCCAACCAATTTTAAAGGATGTAGGAGATTTCGAGAAAAGAAGAGGGGAAAGATATCCTCTACAAATTTCTGAAATTGAAAAAATTGAGGAAATAGATTTTGATGAGGAGCAAGAGATATTAAAGGAAGAAACTTGTATTGAAAAGGATATATATAAAAATCTACTTCAAGTAGATAATATCTTTGGAGAGCGAAAAGATCTTTATAGGGTCAAATTCCAAATAAAACAAATTAAAGAGATCGACACTATATTTAAAGAATTTGAAAGTGCCTCATTACTATTTGATATAATTCACGATTTACCAAATAGAATAGAAAATAAAGTTAATTATCATAGTATCGCGATTTTTGATAAGAACTGGGAAAATTTTAAATTTATTCATGCTACCGATTTACATATTGCCCACAGAAACGATGTTATATCGAAATTTTTAAAAGATAAAGCAAAAAAAAGAATTAATAAGAGAAAAACTAGTAAATTACGACCATTAAAAGAAATTCCTTTTATATTAAGGAGAGATTACGAATTTAAATTAGGTTTTCAAGAAGATCGAATTAAAGAATTGGGTATTGCGAAATACAATTTTAACTATAATCTGAGAAAATTAATTAAATTCATTAATGAACAAGTAAAGCAAAATAATTTAGATTTTATTTTATTGACAGGAGATTTAGTGGATTTTGTTAAAATTGCTAATAGTAATACCCCGTACAAAAACAATTTCTTTGTATTTGTAGAAATCTTACTAGGGTTGAATAGAGGCCTAAATGGAGAGCCCGAATTTACTGAAAGCGAGAATATCAATACACAAGAGATTTTAGTACCAATCTTTACAATTGTGGGGAATCATGACTATCGGAAAGGTCATTACAACTTAAGCTTTAGTAGCCTTTATAAGATTTTTGGATTGACAAACAGAGAGATAAAAGGATATGATGATATCAAATTTCATGAATATTACAGGGCTTTGATTTCAAGGAATAAATTCCTAAAGACGTATTTCAGATATTTAAATCCTAATTTAAATTATAAAGTAAAAATTGGCGATTTTTATGATTTCATATTTCTTGATACTGGGCAGGATTCCATCGCGGATATGCATGATTTGATAAAAGGAGCTCCAAGTACTAAAGGACTTAAAGATTATCAGATCAATTTACTAAGATCTTATATTAAATTGTCTCATGATAAAAAGATCATTATTGCAATGCATACCCCTCCAATATCGCCAAATTTAAGCTATTTTAAGAAAAGAAAATTAAGGAGAAAATTCAGATTAAAGAGAAAATTAGAATGGTCTGATTTTTATGAAGTTAATCTAAAAAATTACATCGGACACAGCCGTCTTGATAAAATATTAAATTTAAAGTACCAAACAATTATGTATAATTGGGCAGATCTTTTAAAAATCCTTACTGGTTCGGATAAAATAATCAAAAGGAAAGTAGATTTAATACTTTGTGGTCACACCCATACTCTAAAAGAATTTAGATTAAAAGAAGCAAGAGAAACTGAATTTACGAAATTTGGGTTTTATGGATTTCCTGTTTATATTGAAATTCCATGTGAAATATATACTTCTCGATATCGAGATGTTCTTAAAACTTTTAATAATCCTTTAGACCTTAAAAGCTGGTTTGATGTTAACAAACCATTTATTTTTCAAACACAAGCGGTAGGTCCTTTATCTTATAAAACAAAGTTTAAACCTCCAGGTTTTCGGTATTTTACTATTAAAGATAATCAAATAACCGATGTTGATGTCTATTCCCTACACCTAAAAGAAGAATTAGAATAGTAGAAAGGGATTTTCATGGGGCATTTTCCATAAGGTTTAATACTTCTTCATATGTAGTTTCAGGCATTGGTCCAAAATATTCTACTTTCAAAGCTCCTACAGCATTCGCAAACTTTGCAGATTTCTCTAAACCCCATCCAGCTAAATATCCTATAATAAATGCTCCTCCAAAGGAATCCCCCGCTCCGGTTGGATCTATTTCATTTGCTTTAAATCCATTAATTTTTAATCCCTCTCGATAAGCTTTAGTAAAAAGACAGCATCCCTCTTTACCTTGTTTTAACAATACAATTTCAGGGCCCATTTCTAACAATTTTTTTGATGCGTTTATCTCACCGCTTATTCCTGCTAACATTTCTGCTTCCTCTCCAGATGGTAATAAAATTGTTGATGATTCTAAAACAGGCTTACAAATCTTTAGGATCAACTCCAAATCTAACATCTCTGGTCTAAGATTTGGATCAAATGAGATAATAACATTAGGATTCTTTTCTTTGGCGATTTTAATAGCTTTATAGCATGCTTCTTTAGATTTTTCACTAATCGAAAGGGCGCTCCCCATAATATGCAGACTTTTAATTTTACTAAAGTAATCTTCATTAATATCCGAAGGAGAAGTTTCTCCGGCTGCACCTGCTGCAAAAATAAATTTTCGGGAACCATCGGAATTATATTGATTGAATGCAATACCGGTTGTCTTATTTTTATCTATTCTAATTTGAGAAGTATCTATTCCATCATTTTTTAGTCTTTCTACAACAATCTTTCCGAATTCATCATCTCCTATCACTCCTATATACCCTGTCGAAAAATTAAGAGATTTTGACATCCGAGCTGCAGAATCTATAAATATTGCTGGTGCTCCACTTGGAAAAGGTCCTTTATATAATCCAATCTTACCATGGGGCATATCAATTTCTGTTCGCATCATCTCAGCCAGCAATTCACCTAAACAAATAATATCTGGAGGCATATTAGCACAAAACTTTTTTTATTATTATTATGATATGGAAAAAAAAATTCCTACCATATTAGTTATTAGGAAGGTCTCTATTAATAATAATTTCAATTTCACTCTGTAAAAACATAAAGTAAGAATTCTCTTTTTAAATTACAATTCCTTTTATTTAGTAATGAACTTAGACGATATTGATAAACAGATATTAAATGAATTATTTAACAATGGACGAGAAAGTTTAACTGATATCCATAAGAAAATTTTTAAAACCAATCAAGAATTAATGAGCCATACTGGTGTCAAGAAGAGAATTACAAAATTAGAAGATTTAAAAGTTCTGAAAGTACAAGGAAATATTAATATAAAAAATCTCAACTATAAGGCCTGTTTCATCCTTTTAGAGATGAAAAATTTTGAAGAAACAAAAAAAATTATGCAAGCTTATTCTGATTGCCCTAGAGTGTTTTTATTAGCACAAGTGACGGGACAATACCACTTAATAATGGGAATATTAGGGCAGAACGTCGATGTCCTGCATAGGTACATAAATTATTGTGGCCCTACTAATATAGATGGAATTTTACATTCAGAAGTTTTGTTTGTCTCTAGTATTCAAACTCCTAAATATCTTCCTATGACAATTTTTAGTGACAAGAGTCAAGAAAGTAAATGTGAGAATATTTGCAAAGAGTGTGAAGCTTTTTTGGATGGTAATTGTGATGGTTGTGGGAATTTTTAATAAGCTTCTTATTAACTAACATTTAAAGGATATGTTATAAGTTTAAAAAATTAATCTAATTTTCATAAACTTGTTTTAGATTGAAATTTTAATCAATTCGATTGTTTAAATAAGTAAATTTCCAAAAATAATAAATTGTTTCAATAATTTTTAAAAAATCAGTTATATATATTGTAAAAAAAAAAAAAAGAATAAAAAAGGGAAGAATAATGGTGTTAAAAACGAATATTACTGAAATGTTTGGAATAAAGCATCCAATCTTTCAAGCACCAATGGGTCCAGAAACTACAAAAAAACTTGCAGTGAAAGTCTCTGATGCGGGTGGTATGGGTGTTATTGGTCATGGGGCACCATGGTCTTTTCCAGGCTCATCACTGAAAGCAAGGATGGATATGAAAAAAGAGTTAGAATATGTTATTGAACATACAGATAAACCATTTGGGTTTAATCTAAGAACAGGAAGAATGCAACGAGATGCAAAATATCTATGCTCAGATATACCAAAATTTATCTTTAATAATCCAAAATTAAGAGAGCAATGTGTATATGCAATTACGAGTGCGGGAAGTCCAAGATTATTACCTCAGTCAAAAAATTTCCAAAAATTAAAATCAAGTTCTAACATAAAACATTTTCACGTTGCACCAGCATTATGGCTTGCTGATAAATGTATTGCATCAGGTGTTGATGGCCTAGTTGTTACAGGAGGCGAAGGAGGGGGCCATCAATCCTACGAGCAAATAAGCACGTTAGTATTATTGCAGCAAGTTACACAGAGATATCCCAACATCCCTGTTATAGCATGTGGAGGTTTTGCTACAGGGCAAGGGTTAGCGTCTGCATTAGCTGGCGGTGCTGGAGCTATAGTTATGGGGACAAGATTCATTGCGTGTACTGATAGTGACTTTGCATCAGCTTACAAAAATCTTATACCTCCTGCTAACGCTGAGGATACTGTGTTAACCTCAGGACTTCTAGGTCCAGTAAGGCTTTGGAAGAATGAATATACTCTCCATCATGGTCAATTTATTGATAAAGTTGCTAAGGTGGCGGAAGAAAAAGCGATGTCTATTAAGGAGATGATGGATTATATCTCACATTGGAGGGATGCTAGTGAAGAAAATTTGCATAGTCGGGTTCTTTTAATCGGTCAAACTATTGGTCTTATAAATAGTATCGAAAGTGCGAAAGATATAATAGAATCTGTTGTAAGCGAAGCGGAGAATAGGTTAAAAAAAGCAAATAGTTATATTTCCTAAAATTTAATTTCTTTTCTTAATTTTTAGTTAATAAATTACAATCGAGTGAAGAATAATGGTGTTAAAAACAAATATTACAGATATGTTAGGAATTAAACACCCAGTAGTTCAAGCACCAATGGGAGGGACCGGATTAGTAGAGTTAGCCATAGCAGTTTCTGAAGCAGGAGGTATGGGAGTCATCGGACATGATTTACCTATTGGTTCAGATAAAATGTATGCAGAATCTCGAAAACATATGAAGGAGAATATTCTGTATATAGCAGAACATACAGATAATCCATTTGGAATTAACATAAGAACCACTAGAGTTCAACGAGATGTCGGGTTAATGTGTTCTGAAATCCCAGAGCTAATCATGAATAATCCGAAATTAAAAGAACAATGTGTATATATTGTTACAAGTGCTGGGTCCTCGAGATTGCTACCACAATCTAAAAGTTTTCAAAAACTAAAGAAAAGTGGCTCAAATATTAAACATTTTCATGTCGCACCAGCTTTATGGCTTGCTGATAAATCTGTTGCTTCAAATGTGGATGGATTGGTATGTACTGGTAGTGAGGGAGGCGGACATCAGTCTTATGAGAAAGTTAGCACTCTTGTCCTATTACAACAGGTAACAGAAAAATATCCAGATATTCCTTTAATTGCATGTGGTGGATTTGCAACTGGACAAGGTCTAGCAGCTGCTTTATCTATGGGTGCTGGAGCTATAGTAATGGGTTCTAGATTCATAGCTTCAAAAGAATGTGAATTTCCTAAGGCGTATAAAGAAATTATACCCACTGCTACCGCGGAAGATACTGTTGTAGTTTCGGGTATGCTCGGACCAATTAGACTCTGGAAAAATAAATATAGCCTTGAGCACGATTACTTTGATAAAACTGAAAAAATGAATATAGAAAAAACGATGACCATAGAAGATATGATAGAGGAAGCAAGTCATTATGCTAATGTCACAGCTAAAAATATGCATGATAAGGCTCTTCTTTTAGGTCAGAGTGCAGGTCTTGTTAAAAGCATAGATAGCATAAAGGATATAATTGAAAGAATTGTTAGTGAAGCAGAAAAGCGTCTAAATAAATCAAGTACTTATGTACAGTAATAGCCTCTCGAGTTCTTTTTTTTTATTTTATTTATAATTCTTATACACTTCTTAATTTAATCTATTTTTTGGTAAAATTTAAACAGTTTACCCTTCAAATAAGCTATTTACTAATAAAAAGTGAGAAAATGTATCCAAATGATGAAAGTATTGTTTATTAATACATATCTATTGCATCCATTATCATAAGGACGATATAGTATACCATAACCGTTATTAAAATCCCGCCACAAATCAATACCAATATATTTACTTTTTCCATAATAATTTCAATCTTTTTTTTTCATTTGTTATAAATCGTTTTCAGTTATTTCGAGAACAAAAATCTTATCAAACACTTGGGGTAAACTATCTATAATATTTTTACGAAAGGTTCGCGTAAAAAACAGAGCTATGAGTGCACTTAACCCAAATTGTATTAATCCATTAAATATAATTTCATACAATGCAGCGGGGAATCCAAAAAGTAAAAGCTCATAAAGAAAATAGCCAGTCACCATAATAGAGCCTCCTACAATTACTGCTACTATATCTCTGTAAGTTAATTTTCGATTATTCTTCCTAGGGTTAGCAATTATTCCTATAACGAATCCCTCTAATCCTTTAATAATCAAAGTCGCAGGAGCATAAATTGTATAACCTAAAAATATGTCTGCTAAAGCAGAGCCGATTCCTCCTGCTAAACCACCTATCACTGGGCCTAATAATAGTCCAGCAATCATCACTCCAGCATCTCCTACATTTATAAATCCCTGGGTTGCCGGAATAGGTATAACTATAAGCATTGTTAAAACACAAATTAGAGCGGCAAAAGTACCGATAGTTGAAATTGACAAGGGATTCGTGGGATAAAGGTAACCCATAAAAGTCTTCCCTTTATATTGAAAATACTTTTCCTTATCGTTTTTACTCTTAACTTCCATTTTTTAAACTAAAATAAGAATTAAAAAGTTTAATCTTTTATAGTTTGAATAAATTTGAGCTAATATTTTAATTTTATAGTTTTTGTGATTGATTTACTCAAATCTGTTAAAACGGGTGAATTTTTTAAAAGGAATATTTGCAAATTATCCAGTGTTTATGAGGATAATAACTAAAAAATTAAAAAAAAAAGTGTTAAAAATGGGTCATAAATGCGATATTTAAAGAAGGCCAAGTTCTTTTAATTTAGCTCTATTAGCAGCAACTTTATCTGGAGTTAACTCATAAAATTTCCAGAAGATAAGAATAGTTATGAACCCGATTAATTTTTTCTTTATAGAAACAATAAACTTAGATTGAAAAGTGTATCTAATTATTGATATATTTGTTTTAATTCTTTAAATAATTAAAAGTTTCAATACTAAAATTTAGATTTAATATTCTTTACTTTTATTTCTTGATTCTTGAAATAGTATTGAGAAGTTTTTCACCATTTCCTCCAAATTCAAAAAATTTGGAATTTTACTTTTACTCAATTTACTTGAAACACGCCGAATTTCCCTTGGATCTCCAATTAAATTGACGAAAATTGGTTTTGATGTCGCGTTTGAATCTTCTATTATTTTATCAATACTCCACATACCACCCTTTGCGCAAAACATATTTATAAAAATTCCTTCTATGTTGGGTTCATTAACTACAATATCAAAACAAGATTTTATTATATCGCCACCAGTTAATTTTTTGGACATCCCTTTTTCTATTGCTGGCCAAATATCTAAGAGGGCAAATCGGTTAGGGGGCATCCATTCGGGATATATTTCTATAAGAGCGTTAAATGCTATATCTCCTAAATTTGGAAAATTTAATCCATAAAGATTTGTGAGATCTGCTAATATTGTACCGAATCCACCAGAACCTGTAATTGTACAAACATTACCTATCGTAGGTAAAGATTTTTCTGTATCATACATCATAGAAAAAGTTCTTGCGAACTGAAATAAATCATGGAAACTATTTGCTTTTATAACACCTGACTGCTTAATTATAGCGTCAATTAATGCAGAGTTTTCAGCGAGAGATCCCGTATGGCTCTGTGTTGCTTTCTGTCCTTGTGAGGTTAATCCTCCTTTTGCTAAGATTATAGTCTTATTCATAGTTTTTGCTCGTCTGCATAATTCAATGAATTTCCTTGGATTCTTGAATGATTCTAAGTACATTGCCACAACATTAACTGTAGGATCTTCTAACATGTATTCTAGAAAATAGGTTTCATCAAGATCCATCTTATTTCCAATTGCGCAAGAATATCTAAAACCCGTGTCAGGATATGCCTCCATTTGATGTCCAAGATACCCACCGTTTAATGTCCCTGACTGACTAATTATTGCAATATTGCCCCTCTTATAATTACTAAAAAATGCAAATCCTGTAAATAAGCCACCTTTCTCATCTCCTTTGGAATCACTATTTCCATCGATCTTTGAGAGGCCTAGACAATTAGGTCCTACTATTCTAATTTTTGAGAAGTTTTCTGTTATTTTTATGATTTCATCTCTTAATTCAAGACCATGTTTGCCGACTTCTTCGAACCCTGATGATTCAATAATTGCTCCTTTAATACCCTTTTGAACACAATCCTTCAATATTCCAGGAATAAGAGTATTACCCACGTAAAATATCGCGACATCAACCGTACCTGTAATATCTAAAACAGACTTCTCAAACTTTAAACCAAATAACTCTCCTTCTGCGTTTGGATTTACAAGATAAATTTTACCTTTGAAATTATTTTGCGTAAGATTTCTAACAATATGGTTTCCACCTTTCATCGGGTTCTTCGAAGCACCAATAACAACTACAGATTTAGGATTGAAAAAGGTGTGAATGATATTATTATTCAACAATTTTGTATCACTTCTGGGCATAATATAGATGATAATTATTCATGATGTTCTATGAAATATTTTTTACTACATAATTTTTATTATTTTAAAATGGTACATGATTAGAATTATGTATATCTTGAATTAATTCGACACTTTAAACAATAATAAGCTTTTTATAAAAGTTTGTCTAATTAAAATCAATACTATTTTAATTTTATGTAAAGTGTTTATTATGACTAATACTAATAGTGAGGACATTATTGAGGGGGAAGTTTTTAAGCAGTCTAAGGGAATCATGGCAAGCTATAATATGAATCAATTCTTTGGGCAATGGATTTCAGGCCCTTTCGGCATGTATGTATTTATATTCTACGAAACCCAAATCGGACTGGATGTCACGTTAATCGCTCTAGCATTCATATTATACTCAGTTTGGAACGCAATTAACGATCCTCTCGTAGGTTATTTAATGACAAGAATTCATATGCCATGGGATAAGCGATGGGGAAAAAGATTTCCATGGATTATAATAGCGGGAATACCGTGGACCTTCACATACCTTTTCGTCTTTTTAGTTCCCTTTGCTTTAGATCCTGTAAGTGATCAGTGGACTATTTTCACTTGGTTATTATTAACAATTTGTCTCTATGACACACTTTTTACTATATGGAACGTGAATGTTACATCAATGTATCCCGATAAATTTAGAGGACATGATGAACGTAGAACCGCGTCAGGAATAGGAACTTTAATTGGTATGACTGGAATCGTTGTGTCATCAGTAATACCGCCGTTATTCATTGATTTTGGTGTACCAGAAACATTTAGAACACAAGCTTGGATTATGGGTGCTGTGGCATTGATAATTTTAGTCTTTATGATCCCCGGGATACGAGAAGATGAGAAAACTCGAAACCTATATCAAGAAAGAATACTGAAGATCAAAGAGGAAAAACAAGATTCCTTTTTTAAAACAGCAAAAAGTGTCATTTCGAATAAAAGGTTCATGACTAAGATGTTATTTTTCTTTGGGTATCAGGCAGCTGTAGCATTGCTCGGAGCTTCTGCTCTTTATATGATAATTTTTGTTCTTGACTTAGAAGCTTGGTATTTAGGTATTCTTATGGGCGCAATGCTGTTAGGAGCATTTTTATCGGTTCCCTTCTGGCTTAAGTTATCTCACAAACTAAATGACAATAAGAAAACAAGTGTTTATGCGGGATTTGTTATGTTTCTCGCTTTTTTACCTATGCTATTTGTTACTGAGCTTATTTTCTTTATTATTGTTATGATAATCTTTGGTATCGGTCTTGGTGGTCAATGGTTTACCGATCCTCCCACCATGGCAGACGTTCTTGATGATGCAGCTGTACGAACAGGCAAAAAGGAAGAAGAAGTTTATTACGGTTACGTAGCTTTTTTCATTCGGCTTAGTGGTGTCACAGGGGCAATTATCTTCGCCGTTGTGCATACCTTAACCGGCTTCACTGAGGGAACGACAACAAGAGCTGAGTTGTTTGCAAGAAGTCCAACTCCAGAATTAGCTCTACTAGGAATACGGTTTCACACAGCACTTATCCCTGCAATACTGGTTCTCGTTTGTACGTTAATCTTTTGGAAATTTTATGATTTAACTCCGGATGTAGTGGCCGCTAATAGGGCAAAATTACAACAACTTAACCTTTAAAAAAGTATATAAAATCTTTTTTTTTTATTTCTTATTATTGCTGCTGGTTATTTTTATATAATTTATAAAATAAATGAAAAAAAGAAATAGAAAATAAATTTTAATAAATTAAGTAGATCTTTTTTTAGTCCTTAGTTGTTTTCAAGAACTTTTGTTTAATTTTAGTAATTCTAGACACAATTTTAGCCTGTAATTCTAAACCTATACTATACTTTGATTCGGAGTTAATTTTCATATTCCATTTGTAATTATGCTCTTCGATTAATTATGGTTCGGGTTCAGATTTAACGAATGTCACATCTTTAGTTTGTTTAAAAT
>SDBT01004027.1_pt1 | contig 25106 bp, 17 predicted proteins | sample 2277101 | NCBI WGS metagenome assembly SDBT01 (sample SAMN10404973, study PRJNA504765) | marine sediment metagenome | isolation source: marine sediment core GS10_PC15, 103 cmbsf | place: Arctic Ocean: Southern Knipovich Ridge | collected 2010 | reverse complement strand
AATCGGAACATCCCCCATCCATCACCGAACGCGGCTATTGCCGGGATCAGGATTATCCAGGCAATTGCGCCGCCGGCAACCATGATTGACGAAATTCGTCGCTTCAGGATGTAACCGACTCCCAGCAGGGCCGGATTTATTTCCAGGGTAACCAGCATTTTCTTTACGAATATGATGGGTACTTCAATGGTACTCGCAAAGGCTGAAAACCCGTTTTTCAGAAGCTCGATAAGCGCTCCCACTCCAAGCCCGCCGAAAACATACCCCGCCGATGCGCCGCCGATATCAGCCGACTTTATTACCTCGGCGCAGGCTGTGCCCTCGGGGAACGGCAAAACCTTATGTTCCCTTTTGATAAGATATTTCCTCAGCGGAATCATGAACGTCACGCCCAGGATTCCACCGATCATAGCGATTATGGATATGGTGATGACCTGCTGACCGTATGCCGGATTCCATCCCAGCATAAACATGGCCGGTATCGTGAAGATTACGCCCGCAGCCAGTGATTCTCCGGCCGAGCCTATCGTCTGCGACATGTTCGTTTCAAGCGGCGAGCCTTTACGTGCTCCAAGCACCCTGTGCATGAAAGCGAAAATGGCGACAGACATCACCGAAACCGGAATCGAGGCCGATATTGTCAATCCCGAGATCAATCCCACATAGGCGTTGGCCCATGCGAAAACGATTCCCAGGATCGTACCAACTATGACCGATTTCCAGGTAAACTCCGGTAATTGTTGATCATGTTTGATATACGGTTCGAAATCTTGTTCTGCCATACGGGCTCCCTGATGAACTATGGTTATTGTAAGTAATATATTGCCAGATGCAGCTTCGGATTAAGCGCCGTTAAATCGTTATCGGATGAGCGGAAGAAGATGGAAGAATGCCTGGATTCGTCGACGAGCTTTATCATCATCGCAGCCGGACGTGATGATGCAAGCCATTCATCTGCAATGCGTTTTATGGAAAATTCATGCCATCCAAATGAAGTAGAATTGACGGTCAGCGTATCGGAGGAGAGTACGCCATAAGATCCACCCGGACCATCAGGCCATGGAATGCCACCGTTGGAGGCCCAGCTGGCCGTATCCTCATCGAAAAAATGTTCCAAATTGAAAATAGCGATTTCTACGGAGGCTGTCGTCCTAACGGAATCAATATAGAGGCTCAGCGTGGCAAGCTCAATTTCCATATCCAGAGTATCCAAAGGAGGATAATATTGCTGCCATGAGAAATCGAAATAAATAAGACCCCTCTCCACTAAATCGGGCTGACCTCCGGCAATAATTATTCGATCCTCGAATCCATAGACAGCGCTTGAATCAGAAGCGGAAATATAGGTATCACTGCATCCAGCGTAATCCGGATGGGGACTAATACCATCCTGAAAAGTTGTATCCCTTCTCGATCCCCGCCGCAAAGTCACAATATAATTAACCAGGATAGACCCAGCCTCTATTAGCACGGTGCTACGGTGGGTAATATATCCCCCTTTGAAAGCTTCGATATTGTATTCGGTTACAAGACCCTCGACCTTCAGATTGTCGAATGCGAACTCGAAGGTGGTGGGATTTGATCTGACGGTATCGTCGGCGAAGCTATTGAAGACTCGAACGTAAGCCCAACCCTCACCGGGAGGAGGAGCGGGCTCAAGAAATACCTTACCCGAAATGCCTCCAGGCGGTTCCTTGAGGGGATTAGTGCACGAAATTGCTATCAGGATTGATGCAAGAGTAAAAAGAAGCCGGAATCTATCCGAAATCACGGATTCAATATTACTCCATAAATCATTAGAAGTCAAGATCAAAGCTCCTTAATAATGCCCCGAAAGAGTCGATAATCTGTATAAAAGATCAACTCGGAGTACGATATGGATATCATTCAGCAGAAATTGATATGGCTTATGGCCGGCGGTGCAGCCCTGGTGTTGTTATTCAGGCTTGATCTTCGCCGTGCAGGGATCCGTATAACCGCTCTCAACAGGCTAAAAGCGGGATTTATGTTAATTCTTGTCGGGGCCGTTGTAGGCATAACCTACAGAGTCGGTTTCTCGACAGGCTCGTTCTCAGAGTCCGGAATCGCCTTTTATCTTGAAACCCTGCTTGGCTATGTGCTCGGCTGGGTTTTGATAATCTGGGGAATGATCCAATGGGCAAGAGATTTTTTCGATCATCGCGGAAATTTATTAACGACAACCAGTGGCAGATGGATAAAGGGAAAAGTATCATCATCGTTGATTAACAGTCAGGGGCCGAACCAATTACTGGATGGCGTGGCTGAGGATTTGCTGAGCATCTTGTCCTGCCAGGCCATAAGCCTTCATCGGGTGTGGGAAGACAACCGTCTTCACCTCGTCCTCGAACGGGGTCTCACGTCAGCCTCAGCAAGCATTATAGAGAACGTGATGGGGGAGGATAACCTTTACTGCGCGTCAAAAATGTCCGTCCAGGCTATGATAATCGATGGCAATCATGAGTTGACTGCAGGGACGAAACTGGAGACCTTGAGCGGCCCGGTAGAATCCGCTATCTGTGTACCGGTTGGATCCGGTGGCGAGACTCTGGCCATATTCACGGCCTACAGAACTGAAGAAAAAGATTTCGATAGCGATGATTTAAGCCTTATCAGAACCGTTTGTGATGGTCTCAGCGCCGCATTGAAAAGGGATATAGCGGAAGAGAATTACCGCCTCGAAACCAGGTATAAGGAAATGCTTCTTGTGGCCGCCAAACCCTTCGATAACGGAGAATCGCTGATCTCGGCCCTGGTTAAATCCGCCAAACTTATTCATAGCTATGTTCCTTTCAGGCAGATTGGTCTTTATATCCATGGCAACGGCAAGCCACACTCACTCGATTTTAACCTGCCCACCGGCGGAGTAGTAACGGTCAAAACCGGGTATTTCCCCGAAAGTGAATATCCGGAATTCCGTTTGGACGCCTCCAATACGCGGGAGTATAGAAATATTTCAAAAGATGTTTTGATTCACGATAACCAGAAAGAGTATCTATTCCCGATCTGCAACGGCAAATATCCTCTTGCTCATATGAAGATCGAACTGTCGGCGCCGGCGCGCAGATCATCATATCTTCCTTTACTGGGAGCGGCTTTAAAGCAAAAGATCTCTGAGTATCTCGAAAACGAACGGGCGGTAAAACTCGAAAATCAGTCAGGGCAATGGCTCGGCGCGCTGAAATATTATCAGGAAAAGGCTATATCATCGAAAGATCTTTCAAAGCTGCTGGGAGAATTGGCTTCGCTGATCGCTGATCTAACGCCGTCGACATTCTGCAGGATAATGCTAATCGATCGGGACCGCAGGATATTCAAGACTGCCGCTCAAGCCCAGGCCCGGAACCTCAGGTGGTCATCAAAGGATGCACCCGCGATCCTTTTAGCTGACGTCCCGTTACACGGCAGAGCGCTTTTTGAAGGCGAAAGCATCAGATTTGGCCATGCAGACTCAAAAATCGAAATCTCGCCTGAAGAACATAAGACGCTATTACCGTCCGGTATCAAACACGGCTTAATAATCCCTCTGACCATGGGTGAGAAGGTGGTCGGACTACTGACTGTCGGGGAATCAAGACGGGAGGAGAGGTCGTCGCTGGAGGGAGGCCCGTCAATGTTTATTTTGTCCATTGCGGGATTGATCTCCATGGCCCTGACCATGCAAAGGGAAAAATGGATAACCAGGAATACCAGGGAAGGAAGCCGAAAACTGACCTTGCGGCAAAAGCGTGCTTCACAGGCTTCTGTCCCGCGAAGCATGAGTCTTAGCATCAAATCCCGGATAAACGGGCCCCTGGCCGGCATTATAGCGTCATGTGAGTATCTTAAGAGCTGCCCTTCCGAAGACAAATTCGATGTTGATCGTTTTATCGATATAATTCAACGTAACGCCAAAAAGATACATAACATAACTGCCGGATTAGGCGCCAATAACAGGTAATAACCTTCCGTCGATAACCATGAAAATCATACGGTCGCACAAAACTCTTTTCAAAAAAACCGTCGTTGTTAGTCTTATAATTGCGGCTGCCTCGATTGTTACATTTCTGATCTATGGCATGTCGGTCCTGGAGAGGATCGAAGATAAATCGAGAAACGAGGCGGCGCAATATCTCGCGGGGCTGGACAGGCTTGCGTCGGTGTATGCGGATAGTGTCATCAACGAGGCCGCCTCAGCGTTTACCGACAAGATTAAAGTCGGATCAGGCCGTTCAAAGGCATTCGCATACACTGGCAATATATTGAGCCGGGGCGGACTGGATAGAGCGCGGATTTGGTATCAGGAAAAGAGCGGCAAGATATACTCAAATAGCGATTATAATATCGATGCCCCGGTACCGGAGGAATTTCAAAAATTCAAGGCCTCGGGAATTAATTCCGGCCCGATCTCTTATCAAGACACATTATTTACGTTAATTTACTGCGACCTCAAACTCTCGAAGGATGAAGGAAACGATATAGACTATTTGATATTGGCCCTCCCAAAAGATTACATCTATAAGATTCTGGATCGGGATGAGCGATTTGTCGGTATAGAACTATACGGATCAGCCCCCGCACGGCGAAATATATCCGAACCGGAATCAGTATTTTCCATACCGCTGATCACTCCCGATAGCATCGAGATTGGCCTGGCAAATATCAAAAAAGCTGACCCGACATCTGCGTATGGAGATATCTGGAGATGGGAGGTAACAGTATTGGGCTTTCTACCGCTTTTAAGCATATTCATATTCGGCTATCTACTCGTCACGTATTTCGAGTCGTTTTCAAATCACACCGATGCATTATGCAGACTATTGACAAGAGAAAAACCAGGTGTTGAGATTTTCCGCCGCGATCAGCAGATCGTGGAAAAATATATGCCGGAATTGGCTGAGCTGTTCAGTCTCGCGGAGGAAAATGTTGAGGAACGGGTGAATCTTAAAAGAAACGTCGAGCAGATCGACATTGCGCTGGAAATGATTGAGGACAAGGGTTTCGAGGGAAGGTCTCTAAACGAGCTACTGGAAATATCTCTACAGGGCAGGCCGGGCTGCGGAGGGGCTGTGTTCGCCCACGAACTTTCAGATGGCTCGTCCGTTTTGCTTGGCAAATATAATTTGAACGAGGATTTGATCCAGACGCTCACGAATAACCCGAAAGGATTGGGATTCCTCAAAGCAGCCCAGAAGCATAGTACCGGAGTGAGCCTGGAAGATTTGCTGGGGCAATCTGCCGAAAAGGACGTGGCGAGTATTTCTTCGATCTATAAGAGCGTATATGCCTACCCCCTCAGATTTAAGGCAAAAGATGTTGCCACGCTGGTTTTGACTTCTATGGAAAAGGAATCCGGCGATCGATTTCTCAATAACGTCAGCGATCTGTCTGTCGAACTGCTGGCAATAATCGCCTACGGCACCTTGCTCGAACAGGAAAAACGTTCCCGATTGGAGGGAAGCAGGATTCTGCAGGAAACGTCGGTGGCAATATCGTCTACTCTCGATCTGCCATCGGTCCTGACGATTGTTGCCCACCGGTTGACCGATTATGTAGGTGCCACCTATTGTATGATACTTTTGAACATAGACGAAAACGGGGATACGGAGGTGGCCTCATTTTATAGCAAGAGACGAGATGGAGTTTCTGCCCCCGATGTTTCCAGGATCAATCTGGTGGAATTTCCCCGATTGGCAGAAGTAATTCGCACCAATCGGGCTACCGTTCTAGGATCGCAGGATATTGCCGAACTCTCACCTGAAGAGGAAGCCTTCTTCTGCACCGATAGGGTCAAGAGCCTGACCATACTTCCTATCTCCCATTCGGCGAAATTCATTGGCTCCATTATTCTGGGCGAGGAGCGTTCGGGCGCTCGCGGCGCCAGCAGCAATGAGGAATTGAACTTTGTCCAGGCCATAGCTTCGCAAGCTGCATCCGCCATCGAAAATGCACGTTTGTACGGATTCATAAGACAGAAAGTCGATCAGTTGACGGCATCCTTCAATGTCAGCGCGGCGGTCAACTCGGAAATCGACGTCGATTCCATGCTGGCCAGGGTCCTGGAAGCCACCGGAGACTATCTTGATAATACCTCCTCGGTGATTTTTATAGTCGATAAAGGAAAAAGGACTCTGAAACCACTGTCCTTTCGAGGATTAAATCCGGTCGTTGGGGCCGATAGCGAGTTACCCATAAAAAATGATACGATTCCGGGCTTGGCTGCATCAACCGGAGAATCAGTGCTCATCGAAGATACCCGTCTCGATTCGCATCTGAAATCGTCTTTTCCAAAGACGTTATCCGAACTGGCGGTTCCCATAAAGATCGGTGACAAATTAATCGGCGTATTTTGCGTTGGTTCAGAGAGCAAGAATAATTTTTCCACTCGCGATCAGGATTTTCTTCAGTCGTTGGCGGCCCAGATCGCCGTGGCTATGGAGAAAGCAAGGCTCTTCGAGCAGGAACGTAAACGAAGCCATAGGCTCAAGACGATTTTTGAATTCTCCAGAAAAACGTCCCAATCTCTAAACCTTCATGAAATTCTAAAGCTTGCCGCGGACTCGATTCAGGAAGCGTTCGGCTATCACCTGGTAGCGATATTTTTGCTTGATAATGATCGTAAACGGTTCTCCGTAGCACAACAGGCGGCGGCGACCGGGAATATGATGCCGTCAGATTTTACGGTGGACATCGACAAGGGTCTTCTCGGGAGGGCTGCAAGTGCCAGAAAAACCCTCTACTGTGCTGATGTGAGAACGGATCCTAATTATGTGCCGGCTATTGATGATGTCCTGAGCGAGGTCTGCATCCCCATAATCGCCGCCGACAACGTCCTGGGCGTTCTGGACGTTCAATCAATGTATGCCGATAATTTCGCTGCGGATGATATCAACATTTTAGAAACTCTTGTGGATATTCTGGCCGTGGCGATTGATAATTCATATCTGTTCAAAGAGACTATGGAGAAGGCCGAGCGACTGGGGCTAATCGATAAGATAAATACGGCTATTTCAGCGGCCCTCGATCTTGACAGCTTTTTCAACGTGGTGGCCAGAGCAGTCGCGGATAACGCCGGATATAGATGGACACTTCTGGTTGTGCCCGATGGTGATACATTTTCCTGCAAGGCGGGTTATTCGCCGAGATCGCTGGGGACCATCCATCCGGGGCCGGTTCTTGAAATGCTCAAGGATAAGTTACATCAGGTTTTCTCAAGCGGCCAGCCTGCATTTGTTTCCTTCAAGGAACTAACAGCATTAGGTAGCCCCGAGAAGTTACAGCCCGTCGTCGATGCCGGAATCAGATACTTGGCGCTTCTGCCAATAGGTAATCCTGGTAAATCGGAGGCTATCCTCACCGTAGGAGGTTCGCGGAGCGACGGTTTCACGCCACAGGAACTTTCTTTATTGAACGACCTGGCGGTGCATCTCAGGATCGCCTGGCAGAATTCTCATTTGTATCGGGAATTAAAGACTGCCTACAAGCAATTGCAGGAGGCCCAGGATCGTATGGTACAAACGGAGAAGTTGAGAGCGTTGGGTGAAATGTCATCCGGCGTGGTGCATGATTTCAATAACATACTGGCTGCTATTCTCGGAAGAGTCCAGTTGATGATAAAGAAGATAGGTGCCGCAGAGGATCATCCTCTCAAGCAATCCTTTAGTAAGAACCTCGAGGTTATCGAAAAAGCGGCCATGGATGGTTCGCATATTTTATCGCGCATCAGCGAATTCACGAAAAAGAAACCGACTGAGAAGCTCATAAACCTTTATATGGATAAGATAATCGCCGATGTTATCGAATTGACCAAGCCTCGATGGCAGGATCAGGCGCGGGCATCAGGGAAGAAAATTGCCTTGGAATTTCACCGTAGCGGATCTTTGCAGACGAATGGTAGCCCATCCGAACTGAGAGAGGTCTTCACCAATCTCATCTTCAACGCCGTTGATGCGATCCCCCGGGAGGGCAAGATCTCCATAGATGCGTCAATCGACGATGAAGATCTAATCAAGATTGTAGTGGCGGACAACGGGCAGGGGATGTCGAATGAGACGAAGAAGAAAATATTTGAGCCCTTTTTCACCACCAAGGGTAAAGGCGGCACAGGATTGGGGCTATCGGTGACCTATGGGATAGTTACCCGTCACGGAGGTAAGATCGATGTGGAATCTTCGCCGGGCAAGGGGACTATCTTTACCATTACTATTCCACGCCAGGTCGATTTATCGGAGGAACCGACGGTCCTTCAAGATAATAATCAGGAGGATGGTTGCGGTTCGATCCTGATCGTGGATGATGAAGAAAGCTTAATAGAGGTTCTGACCGAGATTCTTGAATCGACCGGCTATCAGGTCGAGGCTGTTCCCAGCGGGGACCAGGCTCTGGAGAGTATGTCCAGCAAAAATTATGATGTTTTAATCACGGATCTCGGCATGGATGGCATTTCAGGTTGGGATCTGGCAGATGTCGTTTACCAACAATATCCCGATACGAGAATTATTGTCGCAACAGGCTGGGGTGCGCAGGTGGAGCCCGGGAATCTCTCGGCGCATCACGTCAACGGCCTTATCAATAAACCGTTTAAGATTAGCGAAATATTGCAGATTGTAAGCGATGTTCTAAAATGTAGCAGAGATGAGGTTCTGATTGAGCGGATTTGATTCCACACGTTTCAGTAACGCGGGGCCGCTTTTCAAGGTCACTTCCAACAGGGCAAAGAGGATTCTCGACGCCGACGTGTTTCTGGTTCTATTAATGGATATCGATCATCGGCATCTCGATCTGCATATAGAGGACGAGAGCTTTATCGGGGATACTTCGGGGATGTATTATGAGTTGCGGGGAATTGACCCGGATGCCTGGATCGCTCTGCGCTCTATTTCGGGGACAACACTGTTCGAGCGGGGCAGCGCTGATAGTTTCGTAGAAAACCTGACGGATATTATCGATGCAGAATGCTTTATTATTTCGCCGTTCTTCATAGAGGATCTCGGGTTCGGATATGCCATCTGGGGATGGAAAAATAAAATATCCAATTCTCAGGAATATATTTCAAGGGCGGAGCTCTTAAGCGAGCAGATTGCTCTCTCTCTTTCAGCGTCGATGAGCGAAAAAAGATCAAAAGAGCAGGGTGAGAAGCTGGCAGCGCTCCTGGAACTTTCCACCCACATATATTCATCTCTGAATTACAAAGAGGTCCTTCAAAAAGCAGTAAAGTTATCTATGGAGATCGTCGGCGCCAGCGGCGGGACGATTTTCATACTGGAAAAAGAAGAAGATGTCCTGGTTCCCCTGCTAACTATCGATGAATTACATGAAGAAGCCATCAATTCCATGCGCCTCAAGCCAGGCCAGGGATTGACGGGCGGTGTCGCACAAACAGGTGTGGGCATGATCTCGAATCACTCCGAGAGCGATCCGCGGTCTATTCAGGTCCCGGGGACGCCGGTGGAACCGGAGTCCTTAATAAGCGTTCCGCTCACATGGTCCGGCGAAGTAATAGGCGTGATAACCCTGCGGAATAACGTCGGCAAGATTTTCGTTCAGGAAGATATTGAAATTCTCACTATCTTTGCCAGACAGACCGCAGACGCAATAGAAAACGCCAAGCTTTATGAGAAACTCGAGAAAGCCTACGAAGAGTTATCGACTACACAGGATCATCTCATAATGGCCGAGAAGCTCAAAGCCCTCGGCGATATGGCGGGTGGAGTGGCACACGATTTTAATAATATTCTGGGAACCATTCTGGGTCGCGTACAACTGCTTCAAAAGAAGATAGATAATCCTGAATTAAGGCGGGAGCTGGAGTCGATAGAGGCCGCCACACTCGAGGGCAGGACCACGGTTCGCAGTCTGCAGGATTTCACTCATCTCTCAAGCAGGTCTCAACATGCGAAGGCCGATCTGAATAAGGTGATCCGGGAGGCGATTGAAAATACCAGTCCGGCCTGGAAAAGCACGGCTCAGAAAGCGGGGGTTACAATCAAGCTCCATTCCGATCTGATGACTGTCCCGATGGTTAAAGGTAGTCATGATGAATTGAGAGAAGCGGTTTCAAATGTGATACTGAATTCTGTAGACGCTCTTCCTGAAGGGGGAAATATCTGGATTTCTACTGGCGTATCCGATGGAAAAGCATTCTTGCGAATTGCAGATGACGGCATCGGGATGGATGAAAACACCAAGAGTAAGATGTTCTTTCCATTTTTCTCTACCAAGGGCAAGAAGGGCTCAGGAATGGGACTGTCCATGGTTTACGGCATCATGTTCTGCAATCAAGCCGATATTTCGGTAAAATCATCGCCCGGGGAAGGGGCTGAATTCACGTTCAATTTCAGCCTGCCGGAAGAAACGGAGCTCGATCGTCCCGTTGACAAACCCTCAGTCAAACCATCAAATCTCAAAATCCTGCTGGTTGATGATGAAGTATCTCTGCTTGATGTAGTTGGAGATATGATGGATTACATGGGACATACCTGTCGAAAAGCCGATGGCGGCCGGGTCGCGCTTGAAATCCTGGAGGAGGAAGAATTTGATCTGGTCGTCACCGATCTCGGTATGCCTGAGGTTGGCGGCTGGGAGGTGGCTCAGCTCTGCCGAAATAAATATCCTCATATGCCCGTTATTCTGATTTCCGGATGGGGGGCGCAACTCGATGGAGATGAAGCTTTACAGAGAGTCGACGCTGTCCTGGCCAAGCCGTTCCGTATGGAGGAATTTGAGGAGATAATTAACTCGGTGATAGCGAAAAGCAAGCGATACCTGCCGACCCCGTGAACAATATTAAGTTGACTTGAAAGAGCGTATTTCATTTATTAAAATCGAATATGAGCATTCCCGGGATTCTTGATCTATTAAAATCATTTAAGAATCAGGTAGATAAATATATCTTTGAGGAAGTGCCATCTACTCACGCGATTCCGGAGATCAACCTCCTATATACTATGATGCGTGATTATCCTTCTCGGGCAGGGAAGGGATTACGCCCCGGGCTTCTCATGATTTTCAACCGAGCTTTCGGGGGGAGCGACGGAATTGCCCTGAACACGGCAGCGGCGCTGGAGCTATTTCAAAACTGGATTGTTATTCACGATGATATAGAAGATCAATCCGATTTAAGGCGAGGGCTTCCGGCTCTTCATGTAAAGTACGGCGTTCCTCTGGCGCTAAACGCCGGCGATGCGCTGGCAGGTAAAATGTGGGAATTGGTACTTATGAATAAGGATATACTGGGAGCCGAAAAGGCCCTGACCATTTTCGGCGAGTTTTTGCATATGTATTCGCAAACGACATCCGGGCAGCATATAGAACTCGCCTGGGCCAGGAATCATCGATGGGATATCAGCGAAAAGGACTATTTTGATATGTGTCGGCGCAAGACCGCCTGGTATACTTGCATCACGCCGTCCTGGACAGGAAGCCTTATTGCCGGCGCCCCCCAGCATTTAAAGGATACCATAGTGAAATTTGGGATGGATCTCGGAGTGGCGTTCCAGATTCAGGATGACGTCTTAAACCTCATTGGCGACAGAGAGAGATACGGTAAAGAAATCGGCGGCGACATTCTGGAGGGGAAAAGGACTCTGGTTTTGATCAACCTTTTAAGTAAGTGTCCCGATGATAAGAAACGTTACGTTATCGATTCGCTCGACAGGAATAGAGAGGATAAAGATATACAGTTGATCGATAACATCTTATTGTTGATGAAGGAATATGGATCTATAGACTATGCCATCGAAGTATCGCAGAAGCTTGCCAGGAACGCTCGAACGACAATTATAGATTCGCTTGATGATTCCATCGAGGATGAATGGAAATCGGTAATAGTCGAACTCGTGGATTTCGTGGTCGAGCGGGAATTTTGAAAGTCTGGATAGCCATTTGCTTAAAACCGTGCGAAAAACATCTCTTATTTCCGGAAGGGATTAAAATTCGGTGAATTAGTGCGGCGCAGGCGCATTTCTTTCTCGATCAATCAAGGACTAAGTGCATACTATTGTCGAGAAGCATTTAGATCATTCTCTTCATGGGACAATTGGAAAAATCCGTAAAGAAGCGATTTGTCAGGCGGATGTTCGATGACATTCACCTGAGATACGATCTAATTAATACCGTCCTCTCGTTCGGGACCGACGATAAGTGGCGTGGGAAAACGGTAAAGGATATGCCTGCCGGTGGATTGGTGATCGATATCTGTGGTGGTGGCGGGCAGATGGCGAATCAACTTTTTTCAATGAAGGATTTCGTCGGTCAGGTAGTGATCGCCGATCTTTCCCCGAAAATGCTTGCTCATGCAAGAAGAATTCTGGATAGAAGATACGCTGATAGATATGCAGTGGTCGTTTGTGATGTCGAGAGATTGCCATTCAAGGCCGCAGCCTTCGACGGCGCTATTTCCGGTTTTGGCCTCCGAAATCTCACCGATCTACCATCATTTACCGGAGAGATGAGAAGAGTATTGAGAAAAGACGGTGTAGCGAAACTCCTGGAAATAGGCCATCCGAAAGGAAAGATACTGGGGCCGCTGTTCAGATTTTATTTCTATCGATTGGCGCCGCTTCTGGCTCGGATATTTACGGATAGGAAATACGCTTACTACTATCTTCCCAATTCACTTAGAACATTTCCCCCGCAGGAGAAAATCCTCCAGGTTCTTGCAGATGGATGGAATGAAGCATCGTATAGCGAATTGGCCGGTGGAATGGCGATTATATATAAATTGACGAAAAATTAGAATGACAGAGAGATCATCGAAAAGATGGCTCTGGCTGGCAGCCGTTCTGGTCGCACTTTCGATAATATTGCTGTTGCTTCCGGCTTATGAGAGAAGAAGTAAACGCCAGGATGTCCAGGATCCAATTGCCGGGAAAGCGGATTCTGCATTATATGTCAAACAGGTTAAAGACGGAGATACGTTTCTTCTTTCAGATGGGAGCAAGGTAAGATTAATAGGAGTTGACACTCCTGAGGAGGGGCAGCCGTTTTTCGAGATGGCGAACGCTTTCGCCGAGTCGCTTCTGCTGGGAGAGGAAATCCATTTGGAATATGATGTGGAGCCTTTAGATCGTTATGGTCGCCGGTTGGTTTATTTATTTGTTGATTCGATTTTCTACAACAAACTTGTAATCGACTCGGGTATCGCTTCGGTATACCTGTTCGAAAATAATCAAAGGCTGGCAAAAGAGCTAATCTCGGCGCAGAGGGAGGCCAGATCATCGAAGGTTGGAATATGGTCTTTACCGGCTCCGATACCCGAGGATTACTACATAAGTCCTTTCGGGTCTTTTCGTTTTCATAGACCTCTCTGCCCCAGCATAAAATCTACCGATCTGTCTCGCGCCAGACGGCTCGAAACGCGCAACAAATCGCTGGATATGGGCTTATCCCCCTGCAGGAATTGTCGGCCTTAAGAGCCTTTACATTCTGCCGATATTCAATATGAACACTATTATTCTAGGGAGAGTAATTTGGCTTCTATTCTGGTGGTTGAAGATAAAGGCGCATTACAGCAGATGCTTTCTGCTACCCTGACCGAAGAGGGTTACGAAGTTGATGTTGCATCCGATGGGCAGGAGGGCATAAATAAAGCAAGGGAAAAACATTACGATTTAGTTCTCACGGATCTGAAGCTGCCCGGCGCCGATGGTATGAAAGTTCTCTCGGAAGTCAAAGAGGCCGACCCGGAGGCCTCGGTGATAGTCATGACCGCATACGGCACCGTTGAATCGGCCGTCCAGGCTATGAAGATTGGAGCATTTGATTTCCTGACAAAGCCTTTCGACACCGACCGTCTATCACTTCTCATAAAACGGGCCCTGGAAAACAGGCGTCTGAAGGCGGAAAATATCCTGCTACGGGAAGAACTGGCTCAGAATCTGGGTCTTACTGAGATAATTGGCAAATCGGTCAAGATGAAGGAAGCCACCGAACTTGTTCAAAAGGTGGCTCCATCCGATACGAGTGTACTTCTGCTTGGCAATTCCGGTACCGGCAAGGAACTTTTTGCCCGGGCCATTCATTATCTGTCGCTCAGGAAGGATGGGCCATTTATGCCGATCAACTGTGCGGCAATACCCCGGGACTTGCTGGAGAACGAGCTCTTCGGTTCAGAGAAAGGTGCTTTCACCTCCAGCACGGCCCGTAAGATGGGTAAATTCGAGATTGCCGAGGGCGGAACCGTATTCCTGGATGAAATATCAGATATGGAAGTTTCGCTTCAGGCCAAGCTCCTCCGGGTGTTGCAAGAAAAGAGATTCGAAAGGCTCGGCGGGACCAAAACCATCGATGCGAATGTTCGGGTGATAGCAGCTACCAATGTGGATCTCAAGGAGGCCATACGAAAAAAGAGGTTCCGCGAGGATCTCTTTTATCGTCTTTCGGTTTTCCCAATAACTATTCCATCATTAAGAGATCGACGGGACGATATTCCCGCGCTTGCGGATTATTTCATAGAGCGGTTCTGCAAGGAAATGAATAAAAGAAAAAAGAGACTTTCGGTCGATTCACTGGCATTGATGGATAAATATCACTGGCCCGGGAATGTCCGGGAACTGGAAAACACTATTGAGAGAGCCATAATACTCTGCGAGGCCAAGACCATAACGCCCGAGCATCTGGCCATCCGCCTGGCGGCCGCCGCCGAGATCAGGGTGAGGGAAGGGGCCGGGCTGAAGGAGGTTTCCGCTCAGGCCCAGGCCGAGGCCGAAAAATCATTGATAAAAAGAGTCCTGTCTCAAAGCAGGGGTAATAAGAAAAAGGCCGCCGAGATCTTAAAGATCGATTACACTACCCTCTTTGAGAAGCTAAAAAAATATGGTCTGCAGACCAAAAAAGAGGTCTCCGAAGAGATCACCGAACTCGTCTGAAACTCCCGGCAAATCCAGACTTTCATATAGCAGAATATTATCGAATGGCAGCCTGTACCCTGCTGCGATTTGTATAATTTACTTGACAAACCAGGCTTAGTTGACGAAATTGGATATGGCTTTGGTGCGAGCGCATGTTTGTGTTGGCGAAGGAGAAACATCCAATGAGGTTTCCGATTTTTATCATTATTCTGTGCTTCATGGCCAATGGATTGGTTCTTGCTCAGGATCCTGGAGCGCCTGATAGCATCATTATCGGAAATGTAGTCTCGGATTTAGGTGATACGCTTGTGGAAGTGCCCATCTATGCCGTCACCGATGATTCCGTCGCTTATTTTAATCTGCCCTTAGCCTTTGCGGATACCGGGAGCGGGTTCAGTATCGATATGGTTTATGCGGTTCCTGATCCACCTTTTCTCGTTCTCTGGGATGAAATCTATTACGATTTTGTATACGAGGAGGGCTTTTTAAGATTGTTTGGATTCTGGGATACGGGTGGTGAAGATAACCCGCCGCTTTCGACCGAGTATGAGCGTGTACATATTATGAACCTCGTTTTCAGAATTGAGCCGGATGCGCCCGATCAATACGTAACGATCGATACGGCCGTCGATCCTGCAGGGGGGCCTTTGAAATTAGGCCTTCTGGACGGTGTAACCGGTTTTGCACCCGTTTTCGTAGCGGGCACGATTACCTTTGGTAACCCCACGAGCGTTGAGGACATGGCAGAGGCAATTCCGACCGCCTTTGCATTGAAGCAGAATTATCCTAATCCTTTCAATCCGGTAACCGTAATCGAATTCGCCCTGCCGAAGGGCCAGACGGTAGCTCTTGAAATCTACAACATATTAGGCCAGCGGGTAAGGACCCTTATAACAGGCTTTCGCGAAGCTGGAACTCATACCGTCGCATGGAATGGGGCCGATGATAGAAACGTTAATGTCCCTTCGGGCATCTATTTCTACCGGCTGAGTGCGGGGACATTCACTCAAACCAGCAAAATGGCGCTGATCCGCTGATCTGGCATCGGCCGCCTTTTCGAGACATCGATCACGTTTTTTGTTGACAATAACCTTGCAGCATATTTATATTTATTCTGAATGGACAGCCGCTTAGCGGACTATTTTTTGGCGAACAATAGTGAAATAAATCACAAGAAATGTCTGGTAAGTATCCGGGAGAATAGATATCCCGGTACGGGACAATAAAAGAGAGGAGAAACCGTATGGCGACGTTAAAAAGCAAGTTAGCGTCTCTTATTCCCGTCTGGCGAGAAGAGATCGGGACTCTTGCAAAGGCTCATGGCGATTTTAAGATTTCCGATGTTTCTGTAAATCAGGCCTACGGCGGTATGCGGGGTGTTAAAGGCATGGTCTGCGACACCTCTGAGGTTCCTCCTGATAAAGGCTTATTGATAAGGGGAATACCGATCGGCGAATTGACCGAAAAACTTCCTGAGGAGATCTTCTATCTTCTCGTAACAGGGGAGTTACCGGACGGACCAAGCTTGAAATCGCTTCAGAAAGAACTGGCCGAGCGCGGCCGGATTCCGGCATACGTCTGGAAAGTACTGGAGGCGATGCCGAAAGATTCGCATCCGATGGTTATGTTCGATACCGGTATCCTGGTGATGGAACGCGAATCTGTCTTCCGCAAACAGTACACAGAGGGAATGAAAAAGGCCGATTACTGGATGCCGACATTGGAGGATTCGTTAAACCTCATCGCCAGGCTCCCCGGCTTGGCGGCAGGAGTGTACAGGCTTCGTTTTAAGAAAGGTAACAGGATTCCGTTGAAAAAGGATCTCGACTGGGCCGGTAACTATGCCCGCATGCTTGGTATCAAAGATCCAGACGGAAGATTTGCCAACCTGATGCGGTTGTACCTGGTACTGCATTCCGATCATGAGGGCGGCAATGTCTCCGCGCATACATGTCATTGCGTGGGCTCGGCTCTATCTGATGCATACTACGCAGTCTCGGCGGGATTGAACGGTCTGGCCGGTCCGCTTCATGGTCTGGCCAACCAGGAATGTTTGAACTGGGTCTTGATGGTCCACGAGAAATTTAATGGTGTGCCCACCGACGATCAGCTTCGCAAGTACGCCTGGGACACGTTAAATTCCGGCAAGGTCATCCCCGGATACGGACATGCCGTCCTGCGTATCACCGATCCTCGTTTCGATGCTTTTCGAGCGTTCGGGCTGAGAGTCATGCCGGATGATCCTGTTTTCCAAATAGTGGATAAGGTCTTTAATATTGTGCCCGATGTCTTACGAGAGCAGGGCAAGGCCAAAGATCCGTGGCCGAATGTCGATGCCGGTTCCGGTGCCCTCTTGTATCACTTCGGTATGAAGGAATTTTCCTACTACACGGTTCTGTTCTCGGTTTCGCGTGCTATGGGTATGTGCTCGCAATTGATAGTCAACCGCGCCATAGGCACCGCCATCGAACGTCCAAAATCAGTAACTACCAAGTGGATTAAGGCGCAGGTGCCTCAAGCGTAGCCGACTAGTGATTTGTCCTTTGTATGGGGCTGGCGATCAGGTCGCCGGCCCCTTTTCTTTTGTAGCATATTTATGGAATAATAACTGGTTGGGTTTGTATAATTATATATATTAGGTTGTGGCGCGAGATTACATTTTTGATATGCATCCTTGATCAGTTTTTTCAAACCCGCTATTTCGCAGGAGGGAGTAATGAGAAAGATTCTTGCAGTCCTGCCATTCTGTCTATTTTTTATGATCATATCGTTCGGCGGCGTGTCAGCGGGCGAAAATCTTTATCGATTCGGCCTGCAGATCGGTCCCTTTATCCCGAATCATTGGCAAATTCAGGGATGGACTTCTATTTCGCGCAATCAGGATGGTTCGATCACCTCAGGTCATCTTGAAGGCTTTGGCAATGGGATTGATATTATTTTGTACGGTCAATATCGGTTCGGTCATTGGGAGCTGAGATTCGACGCCGGCGGGCGCCTGCTGATAAGAAGAAAACTGGATATAATATCGGGGATTTCCGAAACGCGCTACGAAAACAGGCTTATAGTATATCCGTTTACGTTGAGTTTTATCCGGCGTACCGATATCCTGAAGACCTTTTTCACTCCCTATTTCGGGATCGGCGGCGGAATATATTTTGCCGATTGGGAGGAAAAATACAGCAGTTCGATGTACACGTATAATAGAACCTGGCTTAAAGGGTCGTCTGCTCCGTTTGGCGTCCATTTTCTGACCGGTATCGATTATGATCTTTGGCGGAATCTTTATCTTCAGTTCGAATACCGCTATAGTTATGTGGATTCGGACTGGGAGCTGAAAAACCAGGATACGGACTCGAGAAAAAAGATAAAAGATCTTGATATCGGGGGCACATCTCTCAAGCTGGGGCTGGGGTATAGTTTTTAGCGTTCTAGGTGCGAAAGTAGGCTCTATGATAACGAGGTTAAGATTATGAATAGAATGTCGCGCCTTATTATTCCGGTATTGCTTTTACTATCAATATCAGCATTGAGCGCTTCTGCATCTGACGGGCATATGAGGATCGGTATTCGAATAGGCCATTTCACGCCACAGGACTGGCTCATTCAGGGGCCGGCGGAAACGCCAGGGCAGCCATATAATTGGCAATGGTACGGCGGAAATATGGGCTTCGGCGGCGGCATCGATTTTGGCCTGCAGGCTGCATATAGTTTTCCCAAGTGGGGGTTGAGACTCGGCCTGGGGGCACGATCCCTTACGAAAGAAGCAAAGGTCCGGGGAATGATCTGGGATACATGGGATTATGATGGGAGACTACAAGTCTATTCAATCGAGATAATTCTTATACACAGGCTCGCAGGTCAGAATTCGAGTTTTGCTCCGTATATCGGAGTGGGACCGGGATTATATTTTGCCGATTGGGAGCAAAAAATGACCAGAGAGGAAGACCCGGATCTGGGAGCATATGTGCAGAAGGCATCGGCGACTCCTATCGGCATTAATTTTGTGGTCGGCTTCGAATATGTTTTAATCGGAAATGTCTTTCTCAACGGCGAACTGGGATATGAATATGCCGAATCGGACTGGGAGTTGGAAATATCCGATTCAGATAGGAGTTTTGAATTGCGGGATTTGAATATCGGCGGTACTTCCCTGAGGTTAGGTCTGGGCTATGAGTTTTGATTCTGGCCCGTGGCACAGGATATTTCAGCCTCCACTTTACCAACCGAGAAACCGGTTGACATCGGGAACATTTGCCTATACACATATATTTATATGTAGATGCGGTTGGCGAAGCAGAAATCACTTTAGTCATTGCAGGCGGTTTTTGATATGGACGAAAAGGTATTCAGCAAATATTTCAAGGCTTTCGGGGATCTTTCGCGGTTGCGGATCGTCACTCTCTTATCGTCTAAGGAGATGACAGTCAACGACATAACCAGTGCCATCGGCCTCTCTCAACCGACTGTAAGCCGCCATCTTGCCATCCTCCGGGAAGCGGGAATCGTCATCGATCGCCGCGACAAGCAAAAAGTGTATTATAGCCTGATTAAGAAAAACGTGGAAATATGCTGTATGGGATTCTGCGATTGCCTGGATATTCCGGCACCGACGGCCAGGAAACGAAAAAAAAGCAGAAAATAATTATTTTTTTTGGAACATTTATCGTTATATGTGCATATATGTATATGTAAGGACGACAATAAAGGAGGTGAACAGGATGGAAAAGGAACACGGACAGATCAAATTTACAGAAACTGATGACGGCTTTCGGATCGAGGTGACAGGCAAGAAATTGAAGGATTCGTTTTCCTGCTGCATGCCGATGTTTGGAGCGGGGAAGATGGTCAAAATGGATTGCTGTCCCCCTGAGAAGGAAAAGAAAGACTGAGATAATCTCCGGAAGCTGGAGTGTTCAGAGGAGATCACCTTTTAACGAGGAGGAAATGATGCGTAGATTTGACATTCCCAGAATCGCCCATTGCAGCGAAGGCTGTAGAATTCAGTCCCGGGCACGACTCAAAACTGCCCCGACGGTTATTCGTTGATAATTTCCTGCTAAATAGTCATTCAAATCCCGGGAGACGGATCCCGGGATTTTTAATATGCAGAGTATTTTGTCAAGATCCGCGCCGCATGGATATATACTGATTGTAGCTTAAGACCTTCAATTTTGTTTGACAAATCAGCAAACATATTATATTAGTTAATTGTTAAGTAAAATATGAGGCCCACTGGCGAAAAAACGCCGGATTCGATGGGGCCTGAATTGACAGGCATGAGGAGGATTTATCGAGCGCAAAAGCTAAGGATTTGTGCTGAAAAAGGATATATAAAATGATTAGAAGGCTTGGTCTCTACTTTGTGCTGGCCGCTGTCGGGATCTGCATTCTTGAGGCTTCCGGCCGGGCAGCTGAAAATCTGGTTGCATTCGATAGGGCGAAAATCTCGGCGGCGAGAACCGTGTGCGATCTAATGGTAATCGCAAAACTGGATAATCGGGCCGTGGCTTTGCTGAAAGACGGCAATCTGGATCGCTTAAAATCTATCGATGATTCAGCCGTAATGGTTGATCGATCGGCCGATATCGAACGATTGTGGGTAACCGGACGAAACGATGATCAACCGGAGCCGCCGGGCTTACTGCTGCGTACACAAAATTTCCAGCTGCTTAAATTGTCCCAGACCGAGGCCCGGGATCTGATGGCTTCCGGGTTCCGGCTCTCCAGGTGTCAGAGAATCGATTTACCCTCTGATCCGCCGTTCTTTGTTCCCGCCAAACCGCCATCGCGGGGGTCGCTGATAACAGATATCGATTCTCTAATGGCTCTTGTCTCGGTTGATTCCGTCAGGGCTTATATTCAACGATTGCAGGATTTTCAGACCCGGTATACCTGCACCGATTCCTTCTGGGTTTCCACCCAGTGGATTTTCGATAAGTTTACATCCTGGGGCTACGCGGATGTAGCGTTTCAAGAGTTTCCGACGGGATGGGGCTGCAATTCCCGCAACGTGATCGCCACCAGGATCGGTGAGGTTCACCCCGATAGGTTTTTGATTCTGGGAGGGCATTGCGATGCAGTGGTCTATGACGGCGGCGATCCCACCGAATTCGCTCCCGGTGCCGATGACAATGGCAGCGGCACAGCCATGGCTATGGAAATAGCCCGGGTGCTGGCCGATACGCCCTTCAGGCAATCCGTCCGCTTCATCACCTTTGGAGCCGAAGAGCAGGGGCTGATAGGAAGCTGGTATTATGTTATGGACGCTCTCCAGAGGGGAGAGAATATCGGACTTATGATAAACGCCGACATGATCGGCAATGTCGCCGACAGCTATATGAATTTCGATATAAATTGTAACGAGGGTGGACTTGCCTATGGGAGAGTCCTGGAGGAAATCGCCGAGGACTATACGTATCTCATACCGGAGATCCACGTGGGACAGTTCTCCGGCTCGGATCATTTTCCATTCGATCAGTCAGGATTCCGGACGGTGTATTCGGCGGAAAGCGATTTTTCACCCAACTGGCATGATACGACCGATATCATCGATAATATCGATGTTGATTACGCCACGGAAATCGTAAGGTCCAATCTGGGCATGCTTCTCATAGCACTGGAGGCACCGGCTCCCATAACAGGGTTGGAGGCGTTCAACGCGGGTGATGGTCATACTGTATACCTTCAGTGGGATTTATCGCCCGATATTGAGGTAATAGGATATGAAGTCTACATCGGAACATCCGAGGGGGAGGCCTCGATTTATGATACCGCGTATGTGGCGGTTGATACCGTCTTTAATCTCGATGAGAACACCACCTATTATTTCGGAATTGCGGGAATCACGGCCGACGGCGGCCGGAGCCTGATTGAGGAATTTGTTGAGCTTACAACCCACAGCGTTCCCATAGCACCGGAAGCATTGATAGTGATACCCGAGGCGGAGCAGTTGCGAATTCAATGGGTTACCACTCCCGAACTCGATTTCGATTATTATCAGGTCTACAGGAGAATCGGCCAGGACGGCGACTATCAGGCTCATCAGCAGATATATGGTGGGCTGGAATTTGTCGATGAAAACCTGCAGTCGAATACACGTTATTATTACTATGTCACGCAGGTCGACACCACCGGGCTTGAAAGTGACCCGTCGCCCGAGGATTATGGCAAGATAATCAGTCTTGATTCAGGAATTCTATTTGTCGATGAGACCCGTGATTTCTCCGGAGGTCAGGGGAATCCTACCGACGAGGAACAGAATCAGTTTTATGAATTTATATCTGCGGGGTATCCGATAACCTTCCATGATGTCGTCGACGAGGGGCTGTTGAGAATTAACGACCTGGGTCCCTATTCGACTCTGGTCTGGATAGATGATGATCCGACTACTCAGTATCTGGCCGAAATCGATCGGGATCTGGCCGATTATCTGGATGCGGGTGGCAATCTGCTTTTTGCAGGATGGCGTTCTTTCGCTGATTATAGTATAGGACGACCTCTGGATTTTGAAGAAGGAAGCTTTCCTTTCGATTATCTGTCGATCAGTAGCGTAAATGCCACTCTCAGTCTTGATTTTTCCGGCGCCACGGGCCTTGAGGGTTGGCCGGATCAAAATATCATTCCTGAAAGAGTGTTACCGGCATGGGACGGGCTGCTAATCGGGATCGATGTAATGGATCTGAATGATGGTCCCACACCGATTTATGGATATATTTCGGCTTCCGGGGATACACTTTTCGACGGTAAGCCCGTCGGGATCTATATCGATAATGATGATTATAAAACAGTTTACCTGACGTTTCCCATCTACCCTATGGGTGATAATGCCGCCAGAGAACTGTTTATCACGGCCATGGATATATTCGGCGAGCAGAGAACTGAGATAATCGAGATCGATGGATCGAGCTCCCTGCCTTCGGCATTTCTCTCACAGAATTACCCCAATCCTTTCAATGCTGAGACCAGGATCAGATTTAGTCTTAATTCTGGTACGCGAATACATCTGGCGGTTTATAATATTCTCGGGCAGAAGGTCGAGGTCCTGGCGGACGGCGAATACCCCGCCGGCAATCATTTTGTCACCTGGGGCGGCGGAGACCTGCCTTCCGGCGTTTATTTCTACCGCCTTATGCTTGATGACGACTCGATTTCGCGGCGGATGATCCTCTTGCGATGATTTGATAATGCATCAGATTTATTAGAGACTATTTTGCTTTCGTAGTTTCTCTTCAGCGATGGCAATCCAGAGACTATTTGACTTGTGATCATTCTCTTACTTCCTCCATGTTCCCTCTTTTATTTTGGTTATTTCCCGAGAGCTTTTAGTTTTACGCCTGTGCATCAAATAGATCTTTTGAGTTGATTTTCAAAAACATATCCTATAGATTCCCCCGCATGAAAAGAGTAATATTGTTTTCGACTCTCTTCTTGTTTGTAGCCTCCGCCGCAAGCCAGGAGGAGAGCACCAGGAATAGAGCCTTCACCGAGGGATTCTATGGAAACATCGGTGTAGTAAACGGCCCCGCTTTCGCCGATTTCTTCGACTTCATCAATGATACATACAGTGTGCAGTTTAATAATACAGTGGATAAGATAGATGAATTCGGCAGCGCGGTTGCTGTGAGCGGCGGATATTTGTATCGCTTTTATCCCAACTTTGCGCTGGATGTCGGTTTCTCGATCTACCAGCTAAAATCCAGCGGCGAAATTGTTAATTATAATCCTGCCGACTCTCGATCTCGGTTGCAGCATGAGCTGGAATACCAGGTCGGCATATTCTCGGCCACCATCCCCGTTCTACTGGATTTTTCCGTCCGACAGCCGGCGATTCCGTATGTGGGAATAGGGATTTCTTTTTTCGCCATGCGGCTGGACGATTTTGTAAATGACGGTATTATCCTGGATGCGTATCGCGATACGGGAACATCAGTGAGCGGTCATTTTGAGGCGGGGACTCTTATCAGGTTGACACCAAAGATATGGATCGATCTCAAGGGCAGATGGTATACGGGCTCCGGATACCTGAGAGCTTTTGAACCCCCGTACCGGCTGAAAAGGTTCAAGATCGAGCATGATATATCGCATTTGAGCGCAGGAGTGGTCTATTATTTCCGTTAGGAAGCTGACGATCGTCGGCCTGTCCCTGATAATTGCCTCGCTGAATTGTATTCCCGGGGCGAAAAGATCAGAGCGCCTTCCGTCGCCATATGATTTAAAAGTCGATACCATGAGCAGGGGAGCAACTATATACTGGTCGGTGAACCGCGGGGAGGGGCAATTGATCTCCGGTTATAACGTTTATCTATCCCGGAAACCCCTTAAAGGTAGATTCTCCAACTGGCATAAAACTCATGCGGAACTTTACAATCGCACGCCTTATCCCGGTGATACCGACGGCGACATCACCAGGGAATCATTCGAGATCACCGATCTGGAGAACGGGCGAACCTATTTCGTAACCGTTCGCACAGTGGCCCCCGATGGTTCGGAATCGAAACAATCCAACGAGGTGGAATTTATACCTCTGGCAAAAGGTGAGTTTATCATTTCCGATAACCATTCGGCCGATAATGGAGGCTTCAGTTTCGACCATGAAATATCAATTCCCGCAAGAGATCGTCGATGCGATCTTTATCTTTATTCAAGAGACAATGTTGTGGGGCTGTCATCGCCCAGCAGGTTGGGAGCGGGCCTGCGAAAAACATTATTTACCAAGAGCGGCGATCCGGCAAGTACTGACGAGACGATCAGGATCAGGGAGGGGAGCAAGATTACGATCAACGCCAAACACGGTATGGGGGTATTGACGGTTAGGAGAATCAATCGCCTCGATTCTGAGGTTACCGCCACTATAGAATATGTTTTCTATCCGCCGCACTATTACCAGGAATGAATAGCTTGACCGCCCGTTAAATGGTTTCTATATTTATGCCGAAATAGAGATTTGAGACGCCACCCTAGCTCAGTTGGTAGAGCAACGGACTGAAAATCCGTGTGTCCGCAGTTCAATTCTGCGGGGTGGCATTTTTTTTATTATTTCCAGTTGCCTATATCACCAGCCCCTTTTTACGAATATCTGCGCATTTAAGTTTTGGTTCTTGTCAGTAGCCGCCTATAAGGACTGCTCTGACTAATTGGTAATGAGATGGGTAGTCAGTTGACATGGCCGCCCGGGACGTCAAGAAGGATACCTTGATACTTTCAGGGAACTAATTATTCATTAGGAATTGTTTGTAATTAGTTATGGAGATGCAGTCAACT
>SDBT01004026.1_pt1 | contig 25110 bp, 26 predicted proteins | sample 2277101 | NCBI WGS metagenome assembly SDBT01 (sample SAMN10404973, study PRJNA504765) | marine sediment metagenome | isolation source: marine sediment core GS10_PC15, 103 cmbsf | place: Arctic Ocean: Southern Knipovich Ridge | collected 2010 | reverse complement strand
ATCCACAACTTTGTGCTTAATTTCAACAACGATATCACCTCCTTCCGATATTACTGCAGCTTTTACATTCTTGAATTTCACCTTTTCAGGCAGCTTCGCTGTCTCCCATTTGCCGGTTTTATTGTTTTTTACGTAGATCTCCCCGGGATCCCCGGGTACCGGCAGGAAGGAATTAGACGCTTTAACCTTACCCTCTTTTGCTTGCTTTATTTTCCTAATTGCGAATAAAGCTGTAAGAACGGCACCGATTAAAGCGCCTAAAAAAATCAGAAACTTTTTCATAAAGACACCTTATTCCGGTGGAGCTCTGGCGTTTGGTGGATTAGACCAGTCAGGAAGTTTCACTATTATACCAAACGTGCCTAAAAAACCGACAAGAAAGGTTATAATACCGAGAACCACTGCCCCGGGCATCTCACCTGTTATCAATACAAAGCCAAATACAAAGACTCCAATGATACAGGCAATTAGTCCACCGAGCGCCCATTTTCTCAATACGCTCATTCTGTACCTCCATTAAATTGATTTTTTTGCATAATGCTGTATAACGTTCACTCCGAGATAAGCTCCTGCTATAATAAACCACTGGAAACCGTCAATCTTGTTCATAAATACGAGTACAGTGGCTATTAACATAATCAATAACTTTTTTGGTATAATCTTATTGAAAAAAGTATCCAGCTTTTTACCTAATTCTGACATTACAGACTCCTCCACATATATCAATGTAAACGTTTATATTGGCTAGCTATCGATTTTATTTTCGTTATTGTTATCATTTTCCATCTTTTTCAATTCTAACCAATTATGACATAGAAGATATAAAGCCTTCACACCTCCTGTCATATCCTCGCAAGTATCACGATCATATCTTATCCTGCTTAATAGCTTATGAGCTCTTTTTATAAACATTTCTTCATTCATTTTCGTCTATCCCCTTCAAATTCAATATGATAATGCGTTTTTTCCTCAATTACATCGTATCTCCTGCCAAGGTCTTGTCTCAATGCTGTCAATATTCTATTATCACTTTTTTTAGGTTTCCGTATATCTACCGCGCCGTGAGTCGCTCTGTCGTAATGCAGGGAAGAAGGGCTGTGATTGCCCTCATCGGTTGATGTTATTATGGCCTCTTCCCCGTATTGTTCAAATACATCATCTATGACGTTTAATGCCCTGCGTATGGGCCTGCTGATTCTGTCAATGTATACACCGAGTTTTAAAAGCATTATCTAACTCCCATTGGGTTTCCTTTTTTATTTCTTACTTTTTATTTCCGCATCCGTTACACTTTGCAAAAGTTTCTCCAATGTCACAATGATCTGTTTGGCCTGTTTCAAATTACCACCTACTCCCGCAGATTGAATAATTTGAATCAATAATTCCTTCTGTTGTTTGCTATCTAATATCATCTTATTATTCCCCTGTATCCTCGGTTATTTCTCCCTGACTCCAATTCGCTAGTTTGTTTTCTGCTGTTTCAAATGCAGATTGAACAATATTAGCAATGGCCGGAAACTGGGTACCATCAATAACAATTGTAACTTCTTGCATTGGATTATCAGGATTACGTATATCCACCACAACAGTATAGCTATCGGGTGGTGTAAAGCTCATCTCAATTCTTGTTACAGACATACCATCCAATGTTATCGTTTTCTTAAACAATTTACCCATAATATCTCCTTATTTACACGTATGCTATTTGATGATCCATACCTGCATCATCTGTAAACCACAATTCATTCGGTGTAGCTGTCTTTACCCACAATTGCCCGTATGCTGCAACATCCGCATTAGCATTCGCTTGTTCTTTTAAAGACATTGTTCCTTCAATTGTTAACTTTTGGTTTGGATCCGCTGTTCCAATACCGATGTTTCCTGCAATTAAATCATCATCACCAGTTGCTCCAATTAATAATTTTCCAGTACCAACAACATCAGGGTCTATAAAAAGATTTGTTCCGTTATAACCCATTCTTGCATCTAATCCAACACCAAAAATTATAGTATTCTGATAATTTGCCCCTGAAGCATCACCAGTCAATTGAATATTCTTTGTAAGTGCTATTCCTAAACTAAGATTAACTCTCATAGTGGTTGCTGTGAAATACAGTTTTTCATTTCCAGCAATGTTAAAAGCAAGTCTTGTTGGAACGTTCAGAACAGTTTTCCCATCATTTGGGGCTGCTCCAAATCTTCTTATTTGTAATAATTCATTAGCCCCAGAATAAAACTTTGCTCCGACATCTGCGTCTGCAAAGTGAAAACTTACGTTTCCTTCAGCATCAATAACCAATGCTTGGTCAGGAGTTCCATCACTTGCACTCAACTCTGAATGTCTATGTAAAGTATCAGCCATAGAGTTATCTAATAATGCAGGGTCTGTTAAATCATCAACATATTTCTTAGTTGCTGCATCATAATTTCCTGTTGGAGTTCCAAGATTAAAAATTCTATTTGTTTTCATGTCTAAATATCCTGATATGACTGTGTTTCCATCGTCATCAACATTAAAAACATCGTTATCATCTACATCCCAAAGATTAAAGTAGCCTCCATATGGAAGAACAACACCCACATCATCCGCAGTTCCTTTTAATCTTATTTCATCAAATCCATCAGGATTATGCTCAGATACCAAGTCTCCAAATTCCAGCGAAACGCCAGTTGCACCAATGACCATCCGCTCAACACCACCAGTATCAAACCTTATCTTATCTTCATCCGCTGATTCTTCTACCTGAATCTTTGTATCACCATCATCATCTTTTACTTCATCATGTTTTGCTACGTCAAGAGTACTTCTTGCTGTCGAAGCATCAGGATCGTCGAGGAGAGTCTTTATATATTCCGTACTGGTTGCAACTCCGCTTACATGTTGTGTATTTTGCAATACCCCGCTCTGCCATTCAAGGAAGTGTTTATCATTAGGCTCCGGGAAGATTAAAGAATCGCCGGGGTATGTTTCGGGTAACAACAACGCCCTTTTAAGTTTCCCCGCCAAATCCTGCACCATCATGGTAAGTTTATCAACACGAGCTTCAAGAAGACCTGACGGCATCGGGCCTTCTTCGTCCAAGCTCAATGTCTGTTCTTGCGGCTCTGCTCTCATCATCAATAACTTGTATCCGGTGTCCCAGGTGTCCACTGTGATAAGGTTCTTGCCGTCAATAGAGAAATCATCAGGGTTGACAAGCGGATCTTGTAACTTCGTCGATATATTTCTTATCCAGGCACATATTGTGTCATCATCCATAAAATTAAAAGTTATGGGGAAGGACGTGGTTTCCCCATCACAATTATAACTTTTTGAATTTTCCTCATCTGGTAACATTTTCTGCTTCCCTTGCTTCTATCTCTAATGGATTGTGCAAATATCCGTACTGTATATGATATTTCATGTACCTTATCAAGAATCCGAAAAACCCGTACTGCTGATACTGTTCAACGTGTTTTGCCTCATGCCTTAACAACCTGTCTTTCTCTCCGTTATTGATAAAATCTCCCGGGCCCCTCTTAATAAAAACATGGTTCCCGAAAGTTATTGCCATAAACTTTTTCCGAAGTATTGTTTTCGCTAACAAGCTATTCCAGTGGGTTTTCATGTTAAGCCTTATGCCATATTGTTACCCAACCACGATTATATGATGTCGAATCAAAAGCAACGGTATCGAAAGTACCCCCTGTTCTTGATCGCAGCAGGACATTCGTTGAATTAATGCCAGCAATGCCACCATTCAATAAGTAAGGATCAGCCTGATCGTTAAAATTATTCAAAAGGTAAAGTACTGAATCCCCATCATCACGAATTGTGACATTTATAGATCGTATATCCCGCCATAACGCACCTAAACCATGAGCCACGCTTTTTAAAACACTACCACTGTTACTGTTATGCATATTCCAATCACCAATATCAATAACTTTAGGAATAAGTCTTTCTCCATTTACTTCTTTTACACTATCAATTTTTCCATTTGCATCTACATAATCACCATGTACTTTTTGATATGTCCCATCTGGAACATCGTCTAAATCAACTTGATTTGCACCACTACCCCAATCTACGTTATAGTCCTTAACTTCATCTGCCACTATTCCACCTGAACTTACTTCTAGTGTCGCCCTTGCAGTAGCTGCATCTGCATCATCAAGTAGTGTCTTAATAAAAGCTGAAATTGTAGTATTGGCTGGGATTAACAATGTTAAAAGGTCGTTATCAAGACCAAGGGTCGTAAGAAATGTTGCTGCATCTGCATCATCAAGTAGTGTCTTAATAAAAGCTGAAATTGTAGTATTGGCTGGGATTAACAATGTTAAAAGGTCGTTATCAAGACCAAGGGTCGTAAGAAATGTTGCCGCGTCTGTGTCATTGATTAAAGTCTTGATGAATGTAGAAAATCCCAACGTCGTTAATGCTGCTCCTGCGTTTGCATCATCCAAAAGCGTTTCCATAAAATCAGAAACCAGTGTTATGTTTTCAGCCAATTTTACATTTTTTATACCGCTCAGGTCATCCTTCCATGCAAGTAAGTTGCTTGCTATAGGATCGGGTAAAGTCAAATCAGAATATGCCGATGTAATGGCAAGTTTTAACAGCCTGGGATTTATCGCTTTAAGTTCCTGTACGAGCATACAGAGTTTATCAACCACATTCTCATGCGATTTTGACGGAAAACTGTCGTTCTCTATATAACTGGCGGTCTGGGTTTCTGCCAGATCCCGGGCGACAATCAGTTTATATGTATTCGCATAGGTCGCAACAGTCGTTACTTTAAACCCGTCCCCATACTCATTGTTAGGAGCTGATATTGAATAGTGTGTCTCTTCTGCCAGTAGCGTCTGACCATCGTTAGGATCAGCGATCTCGGTATCTCTCAAGTAGACTTTTGCATCGGACGTTTCGTTTATCCGGAAACTTACTGAAAACTCTGTTTGCGATCCGTCGCAGTTAAATGTTTTAGGCTCGTAATCTTCTGTTACTGGCATGATTATCTCCTCATTTCTTTTCTTATTTCTATTAACTGTTTTTCATAGATGGTTGTTACACCCATTCCTAATGAATTCAGTATTGCATCAAACCCGTGCATTTCGCCCATTAACCAGCCCAAAAGGTTCTGAAACTGCACCGGTTGAACTCCTATTATCTCGGATAAAACATAAGAGGGGAACCATTCCCAGATAACATTAGTCTGTTTTCCCCAAGCTACTGTCTGGCCCGATTCAATCAATTCACCCCAGGTGGTAAACCTACGTCCGGCCCAATCTGTACCGGTAATAGCTTCTTGTACTATATTAAAAAACACACTACCCTTATGTTTTAAAGACCTCAGAGGAGCAATTACAAACTTAAATGGGTCCCGGAAATGCCCGATTAAATACCAATATTTTCTTTCATCTATATCAGCCCCGAAGAATTTGTAAATCGGTGTTATATCAACCGCCATCCATTTCATCTTGGTAAATCCGGCTTTCCATGCTATTTCATACCGCTTTTTCATTTCGTCAACGTCGCCACCGGCAAGTGCGTAATTTAATGTTGTTGTAGCGGCAGCCCCTTTAATAATCGCACCAGCCCAGAATCTTTGATACATAGCCCTTTCTTCTGTGCTTCCTGCCTTTATTGCTTTTATCATTGTCCTTACGTTAGATTCTGTATTGCCGGTTATAAACACAAGTCCTTCGCGTTCAGCAAGCCAAAACCCTGTATCGACAGATGGACACCATATTGTACCTTCATAATTAATTTCGGATTTATTGTTATGATGTCCCCAACAACTTATATCCTTACTCTTTGTTATCCATCGGGTTCGCCAACAATTTTCTTCCTGCTGATAAAATGTAGTAGGCAGTCCAAGCATGGTTTGTATTAATGTCATATAAAAGACTTCTTTTTCCTTTCCACAAAATCTTTTCTGCCCAGTACCATCTCCTAAAAACATCGTATCGTATAAAAGTTGAAGTTGCCTTTTTGTCAATTTGTTTAAAAAATCCCAATTCAGACCATCACAAAGCCCATCTTCCTGCATTTGTTTAAAGTATTTTTCTGGGATTGTAAATGTGTGTTTATAATGATTAGATTTGAATTTACCATGGTTACAATATGTAGAATCAACATGCTCTTTCATGCCAAGTTTTTGTAAAATAACGACCATATCGGGCTTGGATTGCGTTATTTTCCCATATACATATTCTTTTTCAGAACCATTGCTTAATTTATTGATAGAAGTCTTTGTATATCCATCCGTTACAAACCACCCCACGAGTTCAATATACACATCATCATAGGTTTCTTCTTTTGGGGTATCAAAGTCGGCACAGCGTGGGATTAAATGATTTGTTTGCAATTCAGATGCTTTTACTATCTCGTAACGATTTGTAGTGAAATTACGAACATAACAAGTATGATTAGGTGTCATCATAACAGAACGATTAAAATTCTTAATTTCTATCATTTTCCCCTTATAATTTTCATTAATATATTTATTTTTAAGAACCGACCATTCTATTGTTTTTGTTTCTGGATTGAAAGCCATGATTTCATCAATACCGACTTTCAACTCATGATAATATTTCCATCCAGTTTTAGTCATTGCACGTGTATTTCCAATAACACACCAGTCGGGAGCGAGCAAGAATAGTCTCATTATATGTTGCCATGTTGGGTTACGTCCCATCCTTTGTAGGTGCAATCCACCGAAATCGTCATTTATGAGATTTGCCACGCGTTTTGCTAAAACGTTTGGATCTTCATTCGGGAACTTTTTATACTGGTCTTTCAATTCAATAAGAGCTCTCTTCACTTTAAGACCGGCCCCGAAGGTTCCGAATAAAAAGGCTGTATGCCTCTCCCTTAATGCTATCAGCTTATCCCTTATAGCCTTAGTAGCTCCTATTTTATCAACCCATCTATCAATAACTGTCGTATTTCGCATTAACTGTTCATCCCATTCTTGTTGCAAACCGACAGTCAGACCATTCCTTACAAGCAACATAGCTTGAGGCGTTTCATCTTCAATTGCTTTCACACCCTCTTGCATTGCTTTTACCATGTTTAAATCACCAAACTTTAACTCTCCTATTCCTGGTAAATAATAAGAACGCATATAAGCCTGATGGTGAAAAAAAGTAGATTGTAATATCCATGCTTTAGTCACTGCATTGTATTTCGTTATTATCTTAACAACCTCACCCACCCTTCCTGCTTCTTCTCTCATTAGAACCGATTTACCCAAGATATTATTCATATTCCGTGCTATCTTTTTCGGTGCGTATAACTCTGATTCTTCAAGGAGCGCACCCTCTTCCGTAAGTAGTGATCGCCTGCCATAAATCGGAGTAAACTTGTATCCGGTAATCTCTTCTTTTTCAACCACATCTCTCTCAATGGTTTCAATGATTGTATACATTTCTTCTTTACTACGGGCTTTCTTAACCCGTTCTATGGCATTAATAGCCTCGCCTTCTGTGTAACCTCTCATTTGAAGGGATTCTTCGATGATGCTTTCCAACTTGTCAATAGGCTTTGGTTCAATCTTCTTTCCTTCCGCAGTAGCTTTCTCAACCTTTTTCGTTTCCTGGAAGATTGTCCTGAGGTTTTTAGTGATATCAACGACAGTGGTGGCCTGCCACGCCCAGGTTTTAAAAGCGGGATGTTTTACCTGTTTATATTCAAGTTCTTCGGCAAGTTTCGTGTTCGTGGTTAAAAGAGGTTTCCCGTCAACGTCCCTGATTCTCATAAGTGATTTGAGGAACTGTTTATCTAATATGGTATTTGTAATTTCCTGCTTCAATATCTGCAAGTTTTCAATAGCACCCTCAACTTTTAATTCGTATCCATTCGCCCATCCCTCGACAATCGTATCGAATACCCTTGATTTTCTATGCCTGCTTTTTATACCGAACTTTCTATAGATAGACGCAATTTCTTCGCCTTTTAAATCCCATATCCTTCCGACATAGTTATCCAAAACGTTGTAGATAACATCCGCATCCAGACCTTCCATGCCTATTTGTCTGTAAGATTCCTGAATTCTATCAAGTGCCCCCAATGCTTCTATTGGCAGATTCTGGGAAAGTTTAACTATTCTCTTTTGCTCATCAGTAAGCTTGTCCCAGTATTCTGCTACATGCCCCGGGTTACGCTGAATATCAATAGAAATATGAATAGCTTTGTCTATGTCTTTTACATACTTACCAACTTTTTGATAACCTAAGTCTGCTTTTAACTCTCTTTTTAACCTGTTGGCTTCGTTATCTCTCTGTATCTTTCTAACATCTTTTTCGCCAATCCATGTATCTTTCTGAGCTTCATACGCTTCAGCAAAATCCATTTCGGCAGGAGTTCCGTTCTGTTGCATGGTAAACTGTGTAGTGGTTTCTTCTTTCTGTGCCTCTTTCCAGATACCGGCTAATTTTCTATCTAATTCGTCAGCGCCGTACTCCGCTTTCTTTTCTCCAAGTTGCCCGTACTCTCTTCTAGAGTAATAACTCCCTATACCCCCTTTGTTAATTGTTACATCATCTAACAAATAGATAGGATATAGTTTAAGTTCCTTTTGCAGTTCCTTTGCTTCATTTTCCGTAAATCCGCTATTCCCTATGATAACCCTGTTGGTTCTATTTTTAGCGGCTACCCTTGAAATATTTTCTACGGTTACTTGGTTACGGGGAACTATCTCAGAACTCATTACAATATGAGTAGTATCAAGATAAAGAATAAGAGAGTTGTGAATATAATCCGCTTCTATCGCCTTCATTATTAATACTAAATCCCCGGCTTCGTGGATGGCAACACCCTCTTCGTTTTCAAACCACTCAATATATTTATGGTATTGAGAAACTGCTTTCCCTGCCTGCACGTCTTTTGGCATCGGTATTTTAGCGGCCGAATAATAGGGGTCTATAAACCCAAACTCAATATCATCAATAATGATATGACCTTTATATTGGATATTATGTACCTTATAGGCATTTTCGTACCGATGGCTCGCTTTTATATCGTCTGGGCTAGGGGTTACTTTCCGGGAAGGATGGTTATGGATTAAGTAAAATCCATCTGCTTTTTTAGATAATAATAAATCTAAGGATTCAAACGGCAAGGCTGACGACTGATCTATCGACCCCACCGATATAGGCTCTATAGAAACAGGTTTATTGTTTTTTGTTCCTACGACAAATAATCTTTCAACTGCTGAATTTTTTAATTCACGAAAGGCGAACGCAACATCAGCCGGGGAACTTATTTTTGCTTTGGGGAATTTGAAATAACCTTTTCTTTTGTAACTGAGCTTGAGTGGAGAGACGAAGGCTTTTGCTTTTTCTTCACCCGGTATAGGTTGGGGAACTCCCCGAACGGCTTTCCGCCGTGTAACCCTTCCCTTGACTTCGGATATTTCATAATAATTACTTTCTCCTTCTTTTACAGTATAACCTTTTTTCGGTAATTTTGCAAGTTCTTCTAGAGTTAACCCCTTCTCCTTCTGGGCTTTTGTGAAATCCTCAACATTATCGTACTTCTTGGCTTCTTCCGTGAGGCTTATTTCTTTTTCATATTCAAGATATTCCCGTTTAGCCTCTTCATAGTAATCTTCAATCTTTTCAGACGGTTTCCGCGCCTTATAATCTATCAACCCCTGTCTCAACTCTTCTTCGGACATACCCAATGATTCAGCCATTTCATCCATATCCATAGCCGAATCGTCTTTCGTAAATACTTGGGGTCTCAACTCCTTTGGTATATCAGAGGCCTCTTCTTTCCCTTTGAAGAACCGCAGTTTTATTTTCCCTTTTTCCTTTATCCTTGCTATAAGCCCCTCTTCCCTTGATTCCCTATATTCTTCTATTGCCGCATCTCTTAAATCTCTTGCGAATTGGTCAACCCTGCTCACTTCTTTGGTGGTTAATTCTTCAACAAGGGTTTTTGGCTTAATCGCTTCTGGGGCAAGTTTCGCTAAGCCAGGATAATCTTTGAGTACTTCGGGGGGTACGGGCTTACCTTCGGCGAGGGCTTGTTTAATATGAACTTCGTGTTTATATGGTTCAAAGAGCAACTCTTCTCTTTTTGCTGGACTCACAAAATCTTTTTTCCCATGTAATTTATACCATAGATGGCCTTCTTTGTCTTCAATTCTCAACCCGCCATTGGTTATTTCCCTTAATTTTCCACCTTCTTTTAACAACTCTTCTTGCGTTTTATGTTCTCTTTTGGACTCCAATAATGATTCGTATTCCTCCCTCGTCACCTCCCACGGTTGTTTTTTCACCTTTTCAACAATCGGTGAAATAGGTTCTTTCAGTGAAACACTTATTGCATGTCCGGGTATACCCATAAGGAAGAACGGCCCAAATGAACGTTTAGCTACATCCCACATCCTTGGAAGAGCTTCGCTTATCTGTGACGCTATTTCATCACCCTGTTCTGCCCGATTGTGCATCCATATCGCCAACTCTTGACCGAAAATCGCCACTCCTTCCTGTGCTACTTCTTCAACAGTCTCTTTACCCGCAAATAGGGCGTTTTTAATGGCAGCTTTTGATATTTTACCAGGGACGGATTTAAGAAGTTTCGTCCATTTAGCAGATGCCAGTTTTTTAGAAACAGCCTTTATCCCCTTTGCCAATACCGTCTTTGCGCCTGGGATGATTTTTAAAAATTCGCTAACCTGAATACTTTCAATCATTAAGTTTGCAACACCTACACCCGCCGATGTTGCTTTCGCAAATCTATGGTCAACACCTAGGTTTATTGACTCTAGATAGCTCCCGCCCATTTCCAGTTCTCCGATGTGCCAAGTCATGCCCGCAGAAAACCCATAACCCAGGCCAGAGAGCATTGCCGCTGGCATGGTAAAAATCTCCTCTGGTATTGCCGTTAATGGCGGAATTTGCCCTACTGCAAAAGCGGTTGTCCCGCCAGCTATAGCCCAAGCGGCAGCCATCTGTAATTCCTTTGACAATGCACCGGCTGAAACTCTTTGCTGTATAAGAGGCATTAAATCGCCAAGAACTCTCACCGGAATACTTCTCATCGCCCTATCCGGGGATGGCATGGTGGCTTCTATCTCCTTTATCTGTTTTAAATATTCCTCTCTTTTCTCCGGGTCCTTCTCGTTTCTCATCTTCAAAGCTACGTTAATCATATCACCATGTATCTTGCTTGCCACCCAATTATCTATTATGTACCCAAGAAAGTTTTTAGAAGAAGTTTTCTCGCCCGTATACTGTTCCAATATCTCAGGTTGTTTGCCATAAGCAAATTTAGGATCAACATCCAAGATTTCAGAAATTGAAAAAGCATTACGAATCCTGGCAGTAGTCTCTTCCGGGTCTGGGGAAGCATCAATCGCCGGTTGTACTTCTTTTATTAGGGAATCCGTGGACTTCGGTTTCGGGAGTTCGGGTGTCGGGGGCAGTGGTGGCAAATCTGATTTCGGTTCTCCCGGCAATGGTGGTAAATCCGGCAGTGGCGGTAAACTTATATCGCTCATTTCTCTCTCTTATAAGGGTTCCATGTATTGTTTTTCAAATCAGCAATGTACCATTTTCCCCTAATTTTCGTATACCATACTCCATCAAATTCATGTGCCTCAGTATCGCCTATGGGAGTAGTCTTGATTGATTTCCTATCCGTTAAGTTCTTCCACTCCATAAAATCAGTAATATTGCCTGATTCTTTCTGCGGAAGAGGCTTTTTCCCGGGCGGATGCCGTGCAACATATTCTTCAGGAGTTTCTCTCTTTTTAAATAATTTCTTCCCTTCTTTAAACTTCTCTAGTTTATCAGATATATATTCATGGCTTTTCAGGGCAAGCATATTTTCAGCTTCCTGGATAAGGCCAGCAGGAGTATAATCCCCCGAACTTACTTTTATTGCATATTCATTCGTCATCTCTGCCAATTCATGAGGTTCCCTGACATACCCTTCATCAAAAGCATCATTAAACATATTAAGAGCTTGTTTGAAAACAGGATTGTCTTTATGTTCATTCACCCATGAAGTTAATTTTTCTGCATCCGTAGCACTCAATCGAGCCTTACCGCTTTCATCTGCGCCCGTATTCTCTTGGATTTCATTTTTGATTTCAAATTCGTCTATTGCGGGATCAAGTATCTTTTTCGTAATATTCAAGAACAGCTCTTCATCCGTTTTCTCATTAGTGCTCTTTGTATCATCTTCACGTGCTTTTTTATCGGCCTTGATCCAAGCATCAAACCTTTTCTCCCAGGCAAGTTTACCACTCGCTCCCTGTACTTCAATGGGTTGATTGTCTATTACTTGCTTATAATTTTCAGTTTTCCCCTGCCTTAATAAATCCCATAAATATTCCTGTGCTTTATCGGATGCCATTTGCCTTTCTTTCTCTATTCTGTTTTCCCATTCATCCCATTCTGTCTGCATCCTCTTTTCTATAATTTTTCTATCGTCAAGTGATATTTTGGGAGCATCTTTTGAATATAACCATGCTTTTGCCGGTTCAATTCCCTCAGTGGTCATTATCCGCATTGCTCCATTCTCAGCATCTACAAGAGCAATCCCGTAATATCCGTTTTTAAGTTCAATCTCATAGTCATCTTTAAATATATTTCCTACAGCAAGAGCACTATCAAGCTCGGATTTAAGGGCATCTTTTGCCTCCTGCCCCCCGCCCATCGATATTATTCTGTTCCGCCTGTCAATCGATTTTACTTTCATGTGATTAGCGCCAAGCTGCTGCGCTCTGTGTTTTACCTGGTATTCCAGATTAAGAGCTTTTGAATCAAAATCATTCTTGAATATCTTCTGCGCTTCCCTGTCTGTTATCCCGGAGAAATTTCTTTTAAACGTTGCATCTTTGAAAGCAATGAACTTTTCTTCGTATTTTTCATATTCCGGGTCTTTCTCCATGTTCAGCATAAAATTATTAAAATCTTCCGTAACGCCCAGGCTAGCTTCTTGTAGCTGGTCTGCCATCCGTGCCTTTCTATATTTTTCTTCAAACATCAACCCTGCTTGAGTCAATGCCTGGCCGAATTGACTTACTGCCCGTGCTGCTGTAGTAACGGGCTGCACCCTTGCCCCGGAAGGTCCCGCCAATGGGACGCGATGTTTATAGACTGGGATTTTCATTGTTGCCCCTTAGAATCCATATCCGTACGGACTACTAGGATATCCAAGATATTGATATGGTTTGTTTTGATGACCAAACGTCGGCATCTTTGTTTTAGGTCGATACATTTTGGCATAACTAGTAAGAAAAGTAGAACCTAATCCCAATATCATTGAAGTAAACGCCTGCTTTGATGCCTCGGCGTAATATTCTTTTTCTATTTCAAGCCGTTCTACCTCATGTTTACCCTTTTCTTTAATCTGCAAGACATCCTGTTCTATTCTTGCGGCTGTCTCCTGCTGTATTAACAAGGGTGTTCCCTCGGTCGTTTTAGCCGCAGAATGCCCTATTACAGCTTTCTGTGTTCCCTTGAAAGCCTCGCCCTCGTCTCTAAAACGTTCTTCTGCTGTTTTGGTCTGCTTTTCGATATATTCAATATCCAATTCAGCCAATGCTACATTGGTTTCGGCTGCTTTCTCCTGTTGTTTTTTTTGGTCTATGTAACCCGCGGCTGAAACCGCACCCCCTATTATTGCGAATGCTACTGCTATTGCTGCTCCTGCACCTGCCATTATTTTACCCTCGCATACAAAAAGTAATCTTCTTTATGTTGATCATATTTTTTAAGTAAACCCTCTTTTTCAAACGCCATCCGTGATAAAAATCTTTGTCCGGCTTCATAATCAGCCAAAACATGGGCCTGAACACGATGTAATTTATACCGTTCTATCATCCTACCCAGATAGAGTTTTACATAAGAATACAATTCCCTGATATAATGTTTCACACATATATCACACATGATCCATACTTCCCCCACACCATCACATAGAAATAAAACCCCGGCACAACATATAAGTTTATCATCATCAAACAATGAATACCCAATCCCCTGTTCGTAAATAGCTACATGTTTTTGGATATATTCCAATTTATTCAACTCAAAATCTCTTAATTGCAAAATCGATAAATGATCTTTATCAAACGGAACCACTTTAAGTTGTTTACTCACTTGTTTGCATCTCCGCGATTAGCGCTAAAACAGTGAGCGGGAGCGGTTGATCCTGTACTATTAAAACGTTTCCTTCATCCTCATACCCGCCTTTCCATCCGGGCGTCTCCTTTTCTCCTGTAAACAATGGGGGCGGGCTGTCCATAGGATCAGAGCCTTTCCTGAATATTAATGTTTCAAGGTTGTCTTCATCGGGACCCGCTTTACAACCAAGTGTTTCATAGAACCTTATCAATATTTTAGCGATCCTCACCTTCTTACCTCGTGTTTCCAGTTCCATAGGCTGCAAATGTGATTCATAATTCAACCCGGCATGTACTTTATTCGCGTACCTCTCTAATGTTATTGATCCGGAAGATACTGTTTTCTGCGGGTGTGCTGCCCCGTCTGCGAGTACGTCTACAGTCTTATCATCGAGATGGTCTAATCCCGTCATGGTCTTTATTACTCTCTGTGCGTGCCCTGTTACGGTTAAACTCACATCCCCCGCTGTTGCGGTTGCCTCATCCGATATAGTGAAACTATCTGTATCTATTGCTGTTATTGTGGTATCTGAAGGTATCCCGCTGCCTGAAATAGACATGCCGACAGCCAATGTCGCAATATCCGCTGTGCTTACATCCGTAACCTGGTCACTAAGCCTTGTAGTATCGCCCGTTATGCCTGAATCGAACGCTGTAAATGCCGTACCGTCAATCGGTGTAGTGCCGTCAGTATGATATAGTTGAAATATATCTGTGGCCTTGTTCTTCACCATGTAATAACCGTCATTGGTCGTGTTAAGCTCTACCATGCCCACGACTCTTCTAATCTTGACTATCTGGTCGTTTTCAAATCCATGCGCAGCCGAGGTTACTGTGGGAGTATGTTCAATTAATTCTATATCATCTACATAGAAAAATTCAGTATCTTCTGCTACTGAAGAAATATATATACTAAATTTTATCCCTGTTGCTCCGGCTCTAATTGTCTTTGTCACTGTGAGTTGTTCCCATGTATCAGTACCTGATAGAATTCCAGACTGATTATCCTCCCAACCTGAATCATAGTCATAGAACCGTAATATAACTTCACTATAAGCAGGGCCTCCTGTTGATGGCACATAAACCCATATAGGTAATGTATATGTATTCCCAGCTATCATTCCGTGCATATCATCTGTATTTACATTATCAACTAAATTTACACTTCCTGACGTTCCACTTGCTATTGTCTTTGTAACCTTATATGAATATGTACCTGTATGACCACTCTCTGCACCCGCTCTTCCAAATGTTACATTGTCCACAATCGGAGCAGTCTCATCAAATATCATTGGCGGGGTTGTTGATTCGCAATTACCGCGGTCTATCCTATCTATCATTGCTACACCAGTGATATTCTTCCCATCCCCTCCGTCAAACGTAATTCCCGAATCTACAAAGAAACAATTTACCTGGTCGGTTCCCCAATCGCGCGGTTTAAAATATTCAATATACCGTTTGCTGTCGCTGTTACTCCTTAAAACAGATATCCAGATTTCATCTTCATTATCTGTAGGGATGACGGCCACGCTCTCGACTGTTCCGTCAGTAGGATGCCTGTGCCAGCCCACTATTCCGTATTGACGTTCATAAGTAAGCCCTATTAATTCACCGCCGGCAGTAACACACCATAGAATAGTTTGGGGTTCCGTCTGCAGGGCCATCTCCACAACCCCGTCACCGGTTATGTGATCTGCGAGGACGGTAATGTCGGTTGCGTGATAACTGGCTATTTCATCAGAATAGATATATTCCCTTAATCGTTTCCCAGCCCTCTGGAAGAAGAGAACTGCATCATTAACTAATTCCGCCTGAATGTTTTTACTTCCGTGTCTTGTTCTTGCATAAGGCAGGGTATTAGTAGGAGTTAAATATCCATTTTCCCCGGGCACAATGTATTCTTCGTTATTAGACCCGATACACAGGCCATCTTTACCAGCAATCCATACGATCTTTGTTCCCTTTTTGGCACCGATGCTATACGAAAAAGCATCGTCGTCGTCGGTATCTATTACCATATTGAGAAAATCACCGATTTTGCAACCCCAATATCTCGTTGGATGGTTATTTGTGGCACCGACAATCATACGATTACCGTATAATGCAACACATGAAGGATAGTTATTGGCATTATCGAATATCTGGTCTTTCTTGATTACGTTCCCGCCGGATACGTATGGTGTAAAACTTGTTCCATCTACACCCGTTAATTGAAATGTATCAGTCGTCACACCCGCTGCTTTGTATATTTTATAATTGGCTTCGGGCATTCCCTTAATACCATAAATCCTGACAGTATTGCCATTGCTGTACCCGTGTGCTGCCGCGGTAACAACTATAGGATTGGCTGCCGTCATAGCCGTAATGTCTTTTTCTGTATCTAGATCCCAACCCATAAAGGTCGGTGTAGTGACTGTCCAGGCTGTATCCCCAGTTCTTGACAACATCCGCGGCGCGTGACTCGGATGAAATAAATACATATCCTGGTCAATCATTACATATTGTATTTCAAGAAGCTGTGCTTCTAAATATGGCGGGCTGCCTGCAACTTCATAAGGAGCGCCAAGCCGCGCATGATCTTTATAAACACGGATATATTGGTCCCCGAATTCAAGGATATAAACATCGTCAAGGGAATATTCAAACGGTATCAAACGCACCTTTTTGGATGCAGTCTTGCTTGTGGTTACATAATACGTGCCTGGCCGTCTTGTTGCTCCGCCCTGGGGCATCACCAGCAGATTCTCAAGCGTAAGACAGCTCTGGTAGTATTTAGGGATATCCACCCTGCCTAAAAGTTTTGGAGATATCTCCCCGCCTACAAAATTTGTCAGGATAGTGTTCTGCATTATCTCCCCGCGTCTATCCAATCAGTATTTTCCTGCTCTGAAGATTCTTTTTCTATCTGGTTCATAAGCCGGGCCTCGGATATTACGCCCATGTACTCAACCCCCAGCTCAACCCGTACTTTTAAATCCAGCACGATTTTGTATGACAGCTTTAAGGCCAGTTTCAGGACAATTGCGTCTGCAAGAAGAGAATCAAATAGGCTGGTATTCTCAATCCTTTTGATGTATTTGATGATAACACCGGTCTCGTTTGTAAGCAGCTGCCTGCCCTCTATCGTATAATCAGCAATAGAATTATCCGGCATACCAATAACTCGCAAACAATAAGGATCTGCAGGCAATTGGTATTGATAGCTGTATTCGTCCCCAATATCATAATCACTTTGCGCAAGAGGCTGTCTTTCTATCGCACAGCACCAGTTATGAGAACGCAGCACTTCATCTCGTGCTCTTGGATACAGCAGGTTACAGAGTATGGCATTCTCAGATTCTCCGGATATATCAAGGATGCGGGTTTGCCCTAACCTCGTAAGTGCGAGATTAGCGATTTCGGTCTTGGAAGTAGGCAATTATTTCTCCTTAGATGGTTCCGAATTGGCAATCTCTTCCTTTTTCTTAGCCGGTTTTAACTGTGCAATCTCTTTCTTGAGTTCCGCTATTCTCTTTTTTGTCGCTAAGTCGGGAGACATTGGCATTTTTCCCAATAGTGTCTTTCTTGAGGTCCTTGTCAGTGATTTTAATTCTTTCTTCAATTCTTCCAGCAAAACCTCTCTCTTCCCCGCCTGTACCTGTTTCGGTGAATCGATATTCAAAAAATGGTTCCCAGCTTCCTGGTCGCTTTTGAAATCCTCGTAATCACCCTTATGATACAATTTGTTGGTAACTCCATCCGGCATTTTACGCCAGCATGCTTTTGCTAAACATTGATATAACATCTTTCGCTCCTAAAATATTATTTTATACAAATACTGTTCCGTACATAATTCCCCCCGCGTAAAAGAAAAGGGGAGAGATAAACCCTCCCCTTTAACTTGTTTACGGATCATAAATTGGAGACGTTCCGATCCATGCATCTACTGTCCCCGTAGCAATAGCGGAATGCCCGACCGTAAAGACCATCCCCACGTGTCTCAGTAAATCCTCAGACGGCAGGGGAATGCTCAACAGCACTTTCCCCGCTGTACAGTTGGCCCTTAAAACAGCATTACCAGTAACAACGGTTGTGCCGATGGTATTGGCAGCGCCGGTTTCAAGTTTTGCTAACAGGGTACAGCTTGCGCTGGTTCCTGTGAAACCCGTATGAACTACCGCATTTGCCCAGAGCGGTGTACCTCCGCCAATTTTAGGGGTTGTTCTCCCTATATCGATGGTGTCGGTACCATCAGTATCACCAGTACCGGTAACGGCAAACTCCTCGCAAAACGTCCATAGTCTGTCTAACATACTCATATTATCACCCCCTATAACGCTGTCTCGGTTTCAGAGATTTGATCGGCCCTGAAAATCGGCACTTCACGGAAGTGCGTGGTTTTCTTACCGTATGCTATGTCAATCGTCAAATAGAGATTGGTCTTACTAGCGACATCAATATCCATTTGAGTCATGCTTGAACGGCTGCAATAACCCACCGGCCTGCCTCGGCCCGGGAGTTTATTTATCGCCGTAATCATATTCTTGTAATCGAATATGTTTGCCGTACCTGATGTTTCAATGCTCGCGATTCTCTGGACTGCGTCCGGGTCTGCTATTACAAGACCTGCTTCCCAGATGAAATGCGAAACATACGCTGGAAAACTATTCGTACCGTCTGAAATAAGCTGCCTTCCAAGGTTGTCAGTACGAATTCCGACGGTCTTTGAACCGGTCGGGAAAATCAAGTACACCGTATCCCATCCCCATTCTACCAGAAAGATTGAAGTACAATCCGATCCGCTTCCGCCCTCGTCAATTACCTGGTCGTCACCGGCCGCATCGTATTTTGTTGCTAACCCATTGAAAGTCTTTGGGTCAGTCGCCAGGTTGCCGTAGAAAAACTTCTCTTCAAAAGTCTTTCCCATACCGGCGATAAAGGATCTCTCTCTCTGTGCGCGTGTTTTGTACGGGCTGGGGGATTTTCTCAGGATACGTTCGTCGATGGCAGCCAGGGATTCACATGTTGCCATCGGTTCCTCTTCCTGATCGACCTGTGAAGACTCATACGGGATACCTTCGTTGAAGGCTGTAAAAGTCCCACCAGGTTCGGTTGCTCTTGTGTCAAACACATGGCTGGTCAGCGAATTAGCTTCAACCATCATCGCGGTACGTATTACTGGCGTTCTTTCTGCCAGTATCTCTGCGATGGATAATACTTTCTTGTTGAAAGTCTCCTTCGCCAAGTCAGCGAGTGTATAACTTGCTGCGGCTTCCAATTCACCCATTTTGTAACTCCTGTATATATAATTAGCCTACACCGAGCTTCCAATACAGGTCGCTGCTGGGTGAATGTTTGAATCTTCCATTGATGTACGAACATTTCCAATTCAGGTTATGTGCTATACATTTTCAGGTCAATATCGTACATTCCAAATTATAAGTTTTCTAAATTCATATCCGGAAACCTTTTTTTCAAGTCTTCATCCGGCTCTTCCTGCGGCGCTAACTCCTGCCTGAAAGGAACACCGTTTTTGACCATATCCGGGTATTGTTCTTTTGCCTTCTCCTCCTCTGTTTGTTCCTTGCCGAAAGAGGGCTTACCATCGATAAACTCACCTTCGCCCATCTTTTTACCTATATTGACAAATGCTTTAATAATTGTTGGGTTATTCCCCAACTTGCTTGAATCTACCAACTTCTCAAACCCTTCTCCGCCGAACTGTTGCATTGCGCGTTTCATGAGCTCAAGGTTGGTGTCATAATCTTTGCCCCATTCTTTATGGAGAGCCTCGTCTGAATCCTTCAATGCCTTTTCCGTTGCTTCCTGGGCCTCGTCTCCAGCTTTCTTCTGCTCATTAAACGCATTGATCATGATATTGTTGTAAAACGAATACAGACCTTCAGCCTGCGGGTTTGTCAACCCCAGGGCATGCGAAACCTGCATAAACGATTTTTCAAGTTCTTCACTTTTCGGCAGCCCTTCTGGAAATTCCGTATCTTCAAACTTGTAATCTTCAGATTTTTCCGGTCTGCCAAGTGCGGTATAAAAGCCCTGAATATCCTCATCAGTCGCACCTTCGCTTGGCACCTTGATAGAAGATTTTAGATTACCCTTAATCTTCAGGTAATCATCCTGTAAATCCCCAATGTTCGGGAAGTCCTTAAAAGCCTCATGTTCTTTGTACTTATCAGGACCCTGCCCCATCCATTTAGGAAACACAACTTCTTTTTCTCCAGCCTTTGGTTTTACCGCAGGTGTTCCGTCCGGTTCTTTAATTATAGTTCCATCAGGTTCAGCCATTTTTAATACCTCCATATAATTATTTTTTTAACTTCTTGTTAATACAGTTTTCCCCTTTGCAATCCCTGCCAATGCTTCAGCTTCTTTCATTTTTTCTTTTGCCAACCGCTTAGCAGCTTCTACAGCTTTTTTTAATCGTCCGGAGTCATTTTTGATTACCACCGCATCTTGCAAAGTGCGTGCGTCACTCTCGGATTGCCATTTTTCGTCTTCTTTGGTCATTTTGACATCTGCTGCCATAATATCACCTCGTTAAGATAGTTTTACCTTTTTTGGTCTTGATCTCCCCAACGTATGACTTTCCTCCGATAAAACAAATATGCTGGTATTTATTTTTACCGTGTTTTATGGTTCTCACACGGCCGCCATCCTTCACACATTTTTCAAATGCTTTCGGCACCCCTCTTCTCCTCTTAGAGCTTTAAACAACCTCAAATCTCCCGGATACGTTATTTTGATATTCGTCGAGTCCCCTTTTACCAGATCTATGTTCGCTTTTGTATCATGGTAGGCACTGTAAACGAACGAAAACCCGCTGTTTTTCCCATCATACTTATACACGATTTCCTCAAGAACCTCCCACCTAAACGCTGTGGGGGTTTGGATACAGTACATTTTGTCTTTTTTTACCGGCTTAAATCCATCGTCTAATTCATAACCCATTGTATACATTGCGGGTAATACCGGGGACGCTGCGTCATATTCATCCAGTTTTTCAAGCAGGTCATCAATGATTCTCTTCGGAGTATTACAACAAACTCCGTCCACAATAAGCATTTTATCATGACTGCAATCGAAGGCGTTGAATCCGTTAATCATAGATTCAAACCTTGTTTTCCCACCGACTGTATAAGTTTGTAATCCACAGTTATAGTGCGCAGGTATAACTACAATCAGGTTATCTACAACATCTTTGTAGATGTCGATGGTATAGTCTATGATCTGTTTACCGTTGACTTTCTCAAACTGTTTATAGCCGCCGAACCTTGAGCCGTTTCCGGCAGCCAGGATTATCGCACCTGTCATGTGAACCTCTCATCGATTATTTTTTTCAACCACTTACAGGCCCTGTCTGCAGCATAACCGTCCTGATACCAGAAAACGTCTTTGCAAAGCTGTTCCACTTCGTCCGTTCTGCTTTCCGCCTCTTCGATTTTCTCAACAATGTCCTCTTTTTCCCAATAATGATATATTGGTACGTGTTTCATTATATTGTATTTGTCATCATCCACAAATGTTGTAGTTGCTATTGGCGGACACAATACAATCGGTCTCCCTGTAATCGTGAAATCATACGCTACAGAACTTTCGTCACTGATTAGAAGGTCTGCTGCCCAGAGAATATCCGCTATGTCCCCCTCAAATACTTTCAATCTTTTATGCGTCCGGTTCAGATTGACTTTCACAATAGGATGACCCTTCAAAATAACGTGATACTTTTCCAATAACGGTTTAAAAATCGCATCATTATGCTCTATTGTATGTCTATTAAATGTCGGAGCAAATATCACTATTTTCCGATCATCTTTGATCTTGAATATTTCCAATGCTTTCTTTTTTGTATATTCTTGAAAATACCAATCGAATCTTAAGTTACCGACCTTAACTTCTTTCCCTTCAACATAATGTCCGAAGTGGTCTAGCACTGCCCTCCATTTAGGACCCGATGTCCAGTAATAATCATATAAGTTTTTTCCCCTGCCATCGAACCACGTCATAATTTGTTTGTTTGATGTCCCATGCCCAACAAGTACTTTCACAATATTTTTATTCGGTTCGACCGGATTAATCTGATTCGCGAATAAACACACCCCCTTGACTTCCCCTTCATAGCCTGGTAAAAGAGGGGTGCCGCCTAACCTTCGGAAAATCCTTTCCATTTGCCATAGTTGATATGGAATGTTACCGACGTAATATATGTAGTCAGAATATTTCAACGGTTCGCATCCTTATATCTTTTTAGTTTATATTTTTCCCGTTCCACTTCTGATTTTAACTGACACTTTTCTTCTTTAAAATCCTCGTATCTAACCCATTAGCCGTTTTCGATATCCATCATTATGGCACAATTAGGTTTGCGACTCTCTTCAACAATGCTATACCTTTTCATTTTCTCGCCTTAAATAATGCGTCGATAAAATCTTTGGGGTCCATATTCTTCCATATTCCTATTCGGTCAAGTAACTTCCGTGCGTAATTAGCCCTGAACAATTCTTCGTTGCTGTCGATTATTTCATCGAAAAAGTACAGGTCTTTGAGTATATGGACTAATACCCATCTTCCCTTATAACCACTGAATACTTCGGGGTAGAATGTAAGTACATCTTTCGGTGTATCTACTGGTATTTTTCTTTTCATCAGGCACTCTTCTTCAAATGTTCTATATAGCCCCGGAAAATCTGCATAGTATCAAGCACAGCAAACTTAACCGATTCTTTCGGGTTGGCCATAGTACACAACTTCATATCGACTGGGTGTTTGTAAATCCTTCCCTCACCTGTAACTCGTACCACAATAGCTTCATAAGGTTTCCAATCCAGTGGCGGATCCGGATGTATCATTTCCCGTGTAATCTCTATACTCTCAACATGATACTTTTTCATAATCGCCGGATTGATTGTCATTACGTCCCCTTCTTTTTCTTCCTACTCTTACGCCTTATTCTCTTTCCCTTCTTCTTTCCCGTAAAATGCGAGTTGTTAACTACATGACCACTCTTCCTATGCTTACTCGGCCCCATTATACACCTCGAAAAAACCCGCTATCATGATTAGGTATCTTCGCATTAGGTGGCATATCGTTAACTGTAAGCCTTGCTTCCCCATCTATTATTGTAAATTTCGTACCTTCGGGATAAATACTTTCAGATTTTTCCCTACCCACCAAGTATCTATCTCCCCAAAAAACATAACTTATATATTCCATTACGCCCCCTTCTCCATCTGATCCAACACACTGCCCTCTTCAACTTTCTTCGATATCTTTGGTACAGCATCAGCCATTCTCTCAGCGGCCTCCATTTGCCTTTCAGCCTGTACCGCTTCCGCTCTAATCTTCCTGAGCTCGTCCCGTTCCTCTTCTGTACGCATACCCTCCTGCGGCCACCCTGCGCCGACACATATCCTTCTCTGTGTCTTATCAAAATCAATATTGTCTTTCGCCTCCGGGAAATGTTCCCAGAATGGTATTGATAATCCTAACCCCTGCTGTACCCCCTGAGCCTCAAGCCATTTCTTCTGTGCCTGTGACAACGGCCCCATATGATCAATCTCCATCTCTTCACCGTATATCATAGGCGGAGGTTCCGGCATCCTGCCGGCATCAGCTTCTATCGTGAAAACCCGGTCAACCGTTTGGTCTATAGCCTCACTATCAATATTCCCGATCACGGCCCCCATCACTGTAGCCTTTTCCCCGGCAAGCTCCATGATCTCCGTTGCCGTGCGTTGCCTGTCCGCCTGGGCCATCAGGAGAAAGAATTTTACCATAAAATGGTCTTTGATACATTCTTCGATCTTATCCTCTAATGTGAAATATTCCGGGAACCTGGACGGTACATGAATAGGCTTGATTTCTCCTTTTCCCTCCACAACTTTGTTCAGGGCACGAGGGGATATTCTGACTCTTTCTATGTAATCAGGTATTTGCAAAGCAGGCTCGACAGCCAGATGTATCGCCTTTGTAACGTCCTTCCTCATCTGGTTTAACCCGATAACCTCTACCAGGGCATCATGTCCGGGCCCCATCCCCCAGGGGCCTACATTCCCCCTTCTCCATCTCCACACAAAACCAGGAAACTTGTTGTACCCCGATTCAAGTAACAGTTTCTTTTTCCCGTCAAGCTGTATATATCCGGACCAGAACTCTTTGTTCTTTGAGTCAACCCGACCATATATCTTGTCCTCATTCGGATATATCGCATGCAGGAACTTGTACTTTTCATCCTGGCTGTCTTTTTCCGCGTTCCTCACAAGATCATCAGACAGCTTCTCTTTCGGGAACTTCTTCACCGCCTCACGTGCGGAAAGCTCAAATTTCCTATGCCATGTATCTACCTTTCTGTACCGGTTTTCTGCAATATAGTTTTCTGTCAGTTCCCTTGTATCAAAGACGATAGTCCCCTGACCAACGTCCTCTTCAATGAACATGATACCTGTACCCAATTTCCCACCGACTTCAAAACATTCATGTATGGCACCGTAAAACCCGGACCGTAGGGCATGATACATTTGTTCTTCACATTCCTGCAGCCATGTTTTGACCTCTGGATATTCCTCAAGTTCCCGGTTTCGCATACACAATCTCAGCCATTTCAAGTTGGGAGATACCATATTCCCGAAAAGCCCGTCCGCGAGCAATCGACCGACATTAATAGGCATCCCATTAAAAACCTTTGTAGCACGTCTATCAGCTTTGTTTTCCTGATGGAACATGAATTCCAGATGAGGCAAAAGATACTCTGTCAGCACCTTCCATTCGTTTTCTACAGGTGTTCGTTCCTTCTCAAAAAACGTTTGCCGGGTTTTCATATGATCTATGAGTTTTTCTTCGTCCATAACAATCTAAATACCCCATTCTGAAATTCTGCCATTCAACTGTACCACGTTGATATGGATTATTTCTTGAGAGTCCGTATATTGAAAATCTGCATTTATGACAGGCATAATAACCATCTTGGTATATTTCAGGTAGTATTTTCATC
>SDBT01004025.1_pt1 | contig 25110 bp, 31 predicted proteins | sample 2277101 | NCBI WGS metagenome assembly SDBT01 (sample SAMN10404973, study PRJNA504765) | marine sediment metagenome | isolation source: marine sediment core GS10_PC15, 103 cmbsf | place: Arctic Ocean: Southern Knipovich Ridge | collected 2010 | reverse complement strand
GTTTGGATCCTCCCTCTCCCCGCTCCAGCCTGCTGCCCCGATGTTCGGGTGGCCGCCCACCACCACGAACCCCATGTGAAAGAACCACTGGAGCGTCGTAAGGATTGTTGACTCCTGGCCCCCATTGCGGTCCCCACCGACCGCCAGCGCACCGGCGGCTGTGCGTGAGAAGTCGGGGACCTCGTATGGGAAGTCCGGCGACCACCACCGGACGACGAGGCAGTGGCATCGCTCGATGAACGCTCGTGCCAGCGCATTCTGGTTCCCGAAGTACACCGGCACGGCGAGGATTAGACCGTTGGGGACGGGATCGATCAATCGGTCGATCGCCTCCCGCCAGTCATCCTTAAGGATGCAGTAGCTTCCATTTCGGCTGCACGCCATGCATGCGCTACAGGGAGAGATCCGTTTTCCAGACAGGGCAATCAGGTCGGTTTCCGCAGCGTACCCGTGGCGCAAGGCGAACGATACTGCCGCGTCCAGCGCGACCCTGGCGAACGTCTCGGTGCTCCCGCCCGCTCTCGGACTCGTGGAGATCCCCACGAAACGAAGTTTCTCGTCACACATTGCTTTTCCTCTCCCATTGTCCAGCTACAAGACCAATCGCGCCTCACCCATCGCCCAATGATCTTCGATGCTCTTCGCGCTGCCAGTGCAGTGCTTGACAACGACCCGTAAAATGGTAATTATGCGATGCGTGCGTGTCAAATAACGACTCGCAAAGAGTTGTCTCAACCAAGCAGGAGGTGATCGGCCGCGCGGAGAACATCTCTAGGAATCTCGTCAGACAAGCTATCTATAAAGGGAGGAACAAATGAGCAAGAGGAAAACTAGGATTGCAGCTGCACTCTTCCTAATGGCAGCGGCCATCGTCAGCTTTGCCGTCTATTCTGTCGGAAATACCGTTTCCGTTGCGATTGCGAACACGATCCCGTCCCTCGACCCTGCCGCCACGAACAGCGGCACGGCCCACATGGTTATTGACAATGTCGCTGAGCGTCTGGTGCGCTTTATTCCGGGCACCAACACACTGGAAGGCGAACTTGCCACGTCCTGGGAAGCAAGCGAGGACTTGTTGGAGTGGACTTTCTACCTCCGCGAGGGCGTGACGTTCTCTGATGGAGTCCCGTTTGATGCAGATGCGGTGGAAGCCACCTACGAGCGATACAAGGGCGTGGCCATGGCGCCGTTCGGTCAGACGTTGATGAACGTAGAGAAATTCGATGTTCTGGATCCATTCACTGTGCAGTTCACATTGAAAGAGCCGGACTTCTCCTTCCTCTACAAAATGGCCGGCGCTGCCGGGATGTCGCTTGAAAGTCCGGTGGCCATCGAAAACGCCAAGACCGGCGACGACCCTTGGGGCAAGGACTGGTTCTATGATAACATTGTCGGAACGGGTCCGTATCTCCTGGGCGAGTGGAATAAGACGGAGAACCTTGTCCTCGTCAAGAACGAGAACTACTGGCGCGGGTGGAACGGGACCGAGCCTGATCGCGTGATCGTTCGTATCGTGCCGGAATACGCGTCGCGCAAGGCGCTTCTGTCACGAGGTGAAGCTGACATAATCCTCCAAGTTCCATCGGAGGATGTGGAGAATATCAAGGCGATGCCCGGTGCGAGAATCTACATTGCGAAAACGACTCATATTATCATTAACTTCTTCAATTTCACAAAGGACATCTGGTCCGATCGGCGCTTACGAGAAGCCATGGCCTGGTCCTATCCGTATGAGGATGCCGTGGCATCAATGGTCGGAGCCGAACAGCTTCAGGGACCGATGGCCAGCGACATCCCGGGCCACAACAAAGATCTACCCATCTACAGCACGGATCTTGACAAGGCAGCTGCGCTACTGCAGGAAGCCGGCTACGGTCCTGGAGAGCTGGCGGTCTCCTTCTATTACTGGAAGTCAGCCCACCATGATCTGATCAACCAGCTCTGGCAGATCAATCTCAACCAGATCGGTGTTGACCTTCAATTGCAGGCGCTGGAGTGGTCCGAGTTCTCGCCCTTCGAGGGGTCACGCGACAAGGCCTCCGACATGTGGGATAGCGAATCGTGGCCGGACTATCCGGTGGGCGAGGAGTACCTGAGCACGCTTTTCGAAGATAGCGAGTATGCTCAGAGCATCGCCCCCAGCGGGTGGAAGAGCGATTTCTTCAACAAGCTCTGTGTCTTAACCCGCACAGCCGGGAACGAACAAGTCCGCAATTACCTGTACATGGCGCAACAGCAGCTTCTCATGGACGAGTTGGTGTGCATCCCCGTCGCTCGGATCTCCGACACGGTTGGTGTCAGTGAAAGCTTGTCCGGCCTCGCCACGAGCCCGGCTATGGGCAGCATGGGAATGATCTTCTACGGGATGACCAAGACCGAGTAGTCGCGCGGCCTTCAAAACATCTCACGGACTGTCCGGGGGATCGCTCACCATCCTGATGAGACGATTCCCCGGGCAGTTTGACAGGGTCACGCCATGCGCTAGACAACGTTTCCTGGAGTGTTACGGAAGGATCAAAACGGCAGCTACTGCGCACGGACCTCTTGTCACCTGCAGGTCGTGCGCGCTGCGAGGGGGTCCACAGAGTGCTGGCGTACATCATCAGACGACTTCTTCTCCTCCTGCTGTGTCTGATAGGCGTCGTGACCCTGATCTTCCTGGTCGTTCGCGTAATGCCGGGGGATGCTGCGAGGGCACTCGCCGGGCGGTCAGCCGATCCGGAGTCGGTCGCCCTCATCAGGGACACACTAGGTCTCGACAAGCCCCTCTGGCAGCAATATCTGCAGTACATGGGAAGCATCGTAACCCTCGACTTCGGCCGCTCAATGATCAGCCGGGAGCCGATCATAGACGAGATTATCCGGTACTTCCCGCCGACTTTCGAGCTGGTGACACTATCTCTGCTGATCACCACTATTCTAGGGGTGATCCTCGGCGTGCTCTCCGCAATCAGGAAGGACCGCCTGGCTGACAACCTGATCCGGATAGTCTCTATGTCCGGGGTCTCCATGCCGATCTTCTGGCTGGCCATCTTGCTGCAGCTCGCGCTGGCTTCTATCCTGAAGATCCTGCCCGTGGAGGGGCGTCTTTCGATCGACCTCGCCCTCGCCAATGCGATTCCCCACATCACGGGTCTCTATACAGTAGACGCGCTCATTACCGGCCACTGGGCCGCGTTGGGAAATGCTTTGAAGCACCTGCTGCTTCCTGTACTCTGCATCTCCTACGGCGAGTTGGCGTCCGTAACCCGACTCACTCGGGCTTCGATGCTCGAGGCCATGCACCAGGACTATGTGCGGACGGCGCGTGCCCAGGGCTTCCGAGAGTCGACCGTAATCTTCAAGTACACTCTCAGGAATGCTATGGTGCCGGTGATCACCGTTCTCGGCATGAGCTATGGATTTCTGCTGGGGGGGTCGGTGCTGGTCGAGACGGTGTTCTCCTGGCCGGGACTCGGACGGTATGTGGTGAACTCGATCTTCGCACGGGACACCCCCGCGATCATCGGGGTGGTCGTGCTCACTGCGTTCATCGTCATGTTCCTGAACCTCGTGGTGGACATCGCCTACCTGTTCATCGACCCGCGCATCGAGTACTAATGATACAACGATTTGTCTGGAGCCGGCGAGGAGACGATGTGCCGGCTGAGTCTGCAATGAACGATGAGGTGCCAATGTGAAGATCGTGAAGCAGTTGATGAAACGACCTGCGTCTTTGATCGGGTTAATCCTGGTAATCGGCGTTATCTTCATGGCCCTGCTGGCGCCAGTTTTGGCCCCGTACCCCGATGACGCGTTGGGGAGGTTCGCCAATATGTCGAACCGGCTTCAGGGTCCGTCGCCGGGCCACCTGTTCGGGACCGATGAACTTGGGCGAGATCTCTTGAGCCGGGTCATCTATGGCTCGCGCCTGTCGCTCTACATCGGTGGGATGGTGGTGCTCATAAGTGCGGTGATTGGCGTCTCCACCGGCGTGACGGCTGGCTACCTCGGAGGCAAGGTCGACACCGTCATCATGCGGATCGCCGATATCTTCCTATCGATCCCCTACATCCTGCTCGTCATCGTGATAGCAACTGTCCTCAGCCGGAGCGTGCCGAACCTGATCCTGTCAATTGCGTTGCCGTGGTGGCCCTACTACACACGCGTCGCTCGGGGTGAGGTTCTCCGGCTGCGAGGGTGCTCTTTCGTGGATGCGTCGGTATCGATCGGCGCATCGACATTCCACATTATGTGGCTCCACATCCTCCCGAATATCATGCCAGTAATCGTCGTCCAGGCGTCGCTGCAGGTCGGCAAGGCCATCCTTGCCGCAGCCGCAATGGGGTTCATCGGCGTCGGCGTCCAGCCGCCCAACGTGGAGTGGGGAGTCCTTGTAAACGCGGGACGAAGTCTCCTGCCCAGTTACTGGTGGATCTCTACTTTTGCCGGGCTGGCAATCTTCGTGACCTCTATGGGGTTCAACCTGGTTGGCGACGTCCTGCGGGACATTCTCGATCCGAAGGAACTTACGCGATAGGCACCGCCGACCCTATGCGCTGCCTCCCGCCTCAACGCGTCGCTTGAGGATATCGTAGATCTCTCGGGTTTGATCGGTCGTGAGCGGGCGCTGACATTCGTGCGAGATCATCTCCCGGGCCCTCTCCCCCAGCGCTTCCAGCAAGTCGTCCTCCGATTCCCCGACGCCGTCCCAGAAACGAGAGAGATGGAGCTCTCTACGCAGGTGCCTCACTGTGTGAGGGTGGGTCAGGAACTTACCGCCCGGGCCAACCTCGTCGATCAACGCCACGGCAAGAGACTCCTCGGTCACACAGATCCCTTCCGCCATGCGCCCAACTGTTGAGCAAAGCTCGTTGTCGATCAGCATCTGCCTGTAGTCGAGTAGATTGCCGTTTTCCAGCAGTCCAGACGCGCCGTCATGGATGAGATCTGCGGCGGCGAGTGCGGGAGCGAGCAGGGTTTCGGTTTTCTCGATTGCCGTCCGCGACCCCGGTTGTAGGGCATCGCTCACTCCCCCAGTGGCGTAGCCGAAGGGCAGATGGTGATAACGGCAAATCTGGGCCATCGCGCAGCTGAGGAGCGAGGCCTCCGGAGCGCCCAGCCGGTGGGTCCCGACGCGCATGTCCATCACTCCGGCAAACGACCCGCAGAGGGCAGGAGCACCAGAGCGAAGGAGCTGGATCAGCGCGACGCCAGCGAGGAGCTCCGCGCTGGCCTGCGTCAGACATCCAGCCAGCGTAACGGGCGCAGTGGCTCCTGCTAGGGGCGCGACCACGATCCGATAGGGAATTCCTCGCTCGACACCGTAGATGAGTTTGTCGAGGTCCTGACGAGGATAAGTAAGTGGGCTGATCGGTCCGGCGCCCAGGGAGAAGCACGGAGGGCCGTCGCTAGCAACCATCGCCATCTCGATAATCGCGTCGTTGTTCTCTGCTCCAGAGATTCGGATGTTTACATGCTTGGAGGTATGCTCCAGCAGCACAGGGACCGAGTAGAGGTCGTCGAACTGGTTCGGGACATCCTGTGGAATCACCCCTGCGAGACATGCGTGTGCGTTCTCCAATTGATCGGCGATTCGCGTACACGCCTTGAGGTCGTCGAGCGTTGCACGACGGCGCTCCGTGGTGGTGGCGTCACGCACGAAAGTAGCCCCGAACGGTCCAGAGAAGAAGAGACGATCCTCGCCGATCACGAAACTGCGCTCGGAATCCCGCGCCCGCAGCTCAACCCTAGACGGGGCCTGCCCGACGGCCTCGAGTAGCAGTTCTGGAGGGATGCGGACGCGTGAACCCTCGACCTGAGCCCCGGCTGCCTTGAACAGGGAGATGGCTCGGGGATGATCGAACACCACGCCTGTCTTCCGCAATATCTCCTGCGCGGCATTGCAGACACGCGTCAGGTCTTCTTCAGTCAATACATCGTAGGGGCGTTGTGGTTTCGCGTAGCCTTGCATCTCTTCTTCCTCCTTACAAGATCTAGGTCTTCTGCACGTCACGGCGCTTCAAGGAGCGTTTTGGGAACGCTGCCCCCACCGTGTAACAGATCGGGCCGAAGCTGACCATCTGATAGACATGGATGCTGCAATGCGGATTGGCGCTAAGGTGGAGGTAGGCCCTTCGCGATGTGAACCCGTGCTCCTCGACGAGCCATTCGATCATATGGACGATCGCTTGGGTCACCGCCTCCTCCAGAGGCTTTGCAGAGTAGAGGGCGATGAGGGCATCCTTCGTCTCGACTCGGGGGAAAGGGATACGGGTGTTCGGGATGGTATCGCAACGCAGCGTCACTGCAGCCCTCGTCTCGTCGGCGACGGAGCAAAGCTCAGTGTCCGCCTGGGAAGCGTGCACATCACCAAGGAATAGGAGCGCCCCGTCGTGATAGCAGTTCACGTAGAAGGTCGCCTGCTCTCCGACGTGCTGGCAGTCGAGGTTACCACCCCATGGACCTTGCCCCCAGATGCTCGCAGCAACCTCCCGATCGGGGGCAACCCCGATGGTGCCGATCATTGGACTGGCGAACCAGGCAAGCTCGCCATCGATCAGCACCCGCTGCGGGTCTCCAGGTTCATGGAGGAACGGATGGACGTAGGGCGCATCCAATTCGGGCCATCTGGCGAGAACCCTGGGCCGGCCCGCTCCAGGGAAGAAGGCGCAGACCCCGTGCCGATCGAGCTCAATCTTCTCAATGGTGACTTTCAGCAGGTCACCGCGCTTGACTCCCTCTACATAGATCGGTCCGGTGATGGGGTTGGACAGGGGCGGTGTGCGGTCTCTTCCCGGAAGTTGGCTGAGGAGCGAGCTGTCGCTCGATCCCCGCAGAACCCCGGAGAAGGCGTCCTCCGTCTCCACGATAAAGCACTCACCAAGCTCCACCCTGAGTTTGGGAGGCTCTGCCTTGTCGAACGCATACACCGTCCCCCCTTCTCGTTCCAGTCTCTTCACAGTTGGCTCCTCCTCTGGCGTACCTGAGGCAGAGTGTGCGCTACCATCCTGGCAAGCGCCATCCGAACTCGCACACTCTCCAAATAGAGAATCAGTCAGCTACCATATGGAAACACTAGCCGCTCCACCCATCGGAGTCAATGGACAGAGGGTCGGTGGAACGGTAGATGGAGTGGGGGGATCGGCAAGCTGTCGGGTAGTGTGATTGAGGGCACGAGGGTTGACATTGGCGAGGGAAGAGATCATCATTCATGTGAACTTGATTCTCCAGATAAAGGATCAGGACGGTGAGTGCTTATGGAGCGTAAGAAGGCGGAACTGAGCACCCTAAGGCGAGGGCTGGAGATCCTCAGTCTGTTCTCTGAGGCCACACCAGTACTCCATACAACGTCTGTTGCCGAGCGGATGGAGATGTCGAAGAGCACCGCATACAAATACGTCCAGACGCTTGAAACGGCCGGATACCTGGTAAGGGCCGAGGATGGAAGATCGTTCACGCTCGGTTTCCAGATCCTCCAATTGACGTCACAGATTCCCAAAGTACCCGTGCTGGTTAATGCTGCTTCGCCGTTGTTGCAGGGACTCGTTGAGGAGACAAATGAGACCGCCGTCCTCACGCTGATCATGGGAACCAAAGCGATCTGCCTCGCCCGGGAGGAGAGCAGCCACAGCCTCAAGTTGACTTACAAAATCGGGGCCGCCTATCCGCTTCACGCCGGCGCTTCCGCTCTCGTCTTGCTCGCAGGGCTGGACACGGCCACGCGGGAGAAGCTGCTTCGGAACCTCACGCTGAACCGCTACACCGATCGGACGATCGTCGATCGGCAGGAACTCTTGCAGTGTATCGAGCGGATCAGGAGGGACGGCTACGCCGTCAGTACAGGGGAACTGAGTGAGGGTGCCTTCGCCGTCGCGGCGCCGATCTTCTCCAAGCCTGGAAACATCTTGGCGAGTCTCGCCATCAGCGGGCCGCTCCATCGCCTCAATGCCGACAAGGAGAAGCGATACGTGAAGCTGGTCGTCACTGCGGTAGGGAATCTCACAGAGCTGGCTGGATAGAGCTCGTTGAAATGGGGTGGCCAACGGCCGCATGGCTCCCAGGGCAGCTTGTCTGGAGACGCCTTCTGCACGCAGCGGTGGATTGCGATGGTGAAGCGCACTAAAGGAAAGGAGTTCGAATGGAAGTGACTGGTACCGCAACGGGGCGGCGGCTGATGCTAGGCAACGAAGCGATCGCTTGGGGATGCATCGCCGCCGGGGTTGGCGTAGCGGCCGAATACCCAGGGACGCCCTCTTCGGAAGTCCTCCAGACGCTGATCGATCTCGCCGACAGATACGGCCACTATGTCGAATGGTCGACGAACGAAAAGGTGGCCGTCGAGTGCGCTGCGACAGGCGCGGTGTTGGGGTTGCGTTCGCTTGCTGTGATGAAGCATCTCGGGCTGAACGGTGGCGGCTGACGCCCTCGCTACCCTGGCTTACACCGGGGTTCGTGGGGGCCTTGTCATCTTCTCTGCCGGCGACGCGCAGTGCCATACGTCGTCCAATGAACAAGACACGCGGATGTTCGCTCGCTTCGCCAAGCTCCCGGTGCTCGACCCGGCGGGATCCGGAGGAAGGCTTCAGTTATGCGAAGATGGCGTTCAACATCTCGGAGGCGTTGGAGTTGCCGGTCATCCTCAATTCGACCCCGCGTCTGGGCCATACGAGCCGACCGATCGAGGTGGGGAGGCTTGACAAACACGCGCATCGAGAGCCGCGTTTCGTGGACGATAAGCCTCGGTGGATCTGCGTTGCGGCACTCGCTCTCGAGCGTCACCGATGGCTGAACACGCGCCTGCGCGAGGCACCGGCACGACTCGAATCGTATCCGTTGGTCGAGCGGGCGTTCGGCGGGAGCCGACTAAGGATCGTCACCAAAGGCGTTGCCCACAACTACGTCATCGAGGCGGTACAGCAACTCAAACTCGAGGATGACGTCAGCGTTCTGAAGCTGGGGATGTCCTTCCCCCTCCCCGCCGAAGCTGTGACGGCGTTTGCCGCTGAGGTGGATGAGATCTTGGTCGTGGAGGAGCTAGAGCCGTTTGTGGAGGATCAACTCCGCACGACGCTCCAGATCGCCGGCCAGTCGACCCGAGTGCGCGGGAAGCACGAGTCCCTGTTCCCACTCGAGGGAGAAGCTGCCCCCTTCGCTCGTTGCCGCGGGGCTGCGGCGGGTCCTGGGAACGAAGGCATCGAAGCAGGTCCACGTACCCGCCGCGATTCCTCGGCGCCCGCCGATCTTCTGCCCGGGATGTCCGCATCGCAGTACCTAACTACGGGCTCCACCTTGCGACGAAGGGGATGACGGAGAAGCCTCTGATCGTGGGGACATAGGGTGCTACACGATGGTGAGTTCCTACCCGTTCCAGATGCTCGATACCCTCCTCTGCATGGGGAGCGGTGCGGGAATGGCGCACGGCTTCGCCCAGTCGGGGCTGAAACGCCCGATCGTGACGATCATGGGCGATTCCACTCTGTTCCACAGCGGCCTTCCGCCGCTGGCGAACATCACATATAATCACTCCAATGTCACCGTCCTCCTGCTCGACAATCGCTACACGGCGATGACCGGGTTTCAGCCCAACCCGAGTACTGGCCTCACGGCAACTGGGGAAGAGGCGACGTGCCTGTCCATCCCCGAAGTGGTCCGCGCTCTTGGATTCAAGCACGTGAGCGTTGTCCCCTCTCACGACGCGCAGGCCGTTTCCGATGCGCTTTCGCGGGCCATCGAGTATGAAGGTCCCGCCATCGTTGTGTCCGAGGGGCCGTGCGCTCTTCAGGAACAGCGCCTCGCCACGCGCCGGGGGGAGACGAAGAGCGAGCCGTTGAGGGTCGACGCGGAGGCCTGCATCGGCTGCCGCGTCTGCCTGACGACGTTTGGTTGCTCGGCGATTCAGTGGGACACCGAGGCGAACCGCGCCTTCATCGATCGCGGGAAGTGCGTGGGATGCGGCGACTGTCTCGTTGTCTGTCCGGTCGAAGCAATCAAGAGGAGCCATCATGGGTAGCGTGAACATCCTGATTGCAGGAATCGGCGGGCAAGGGATCCTCTCCGCGTCGCGCCTCCTCGCACAAGCGGTGCTGAGTACCGGCGGGCACGTGGTGGTGGACGCGTTCGGTGCCTCTCAGCGTGAGGGATCGGTGGTGAGCAACGTGCGGATAGGTCCCGCAGCTCACGGTCCGCTGATTGGACAGGGGATGGCCGACTTTCTGATCGCCTTCGAGCCCTTCGAGGCCCTCCTTTCCCTTCCCTATCTCGCGTCCCACGGCGCGGTAATCGTGAATGCCCAATCGGTGATCCCGATGGGAGACCAACTCAACGCTACCTACCCGCCGTTGAAGGAGGTCTGGCAGAGGCTGGGCGGCGCGAGCGATGCCGTCTATCGCGTCGAAGCGACCGAGACGGCCTCGCGGATCGCTGCCCAATATGGGAGCCACTATGATATCACCAACGTGGTGATCCTGGGGGCAGCCAGCTTGGTTAAAGGATTCCCGGTCGGCGGTGAACTCCTCGAGCAGACCCTCCGAGCCCGTTTCTCCGACACGATCCTTGCCATGAACGTCGAGGCGGTGGCGGCCGGTCAAGGGCTCATGGGAATCCAAGCGTAGAGAGGGAGGTTGCAATGAAGATCACCCATGTCAGAGCGACAGATTTGCTGTTTCCCCACCCCGAGCCGTTCGAGAGCTGTCTCTTCCCCGGGGTTCGGAACGAGGTGTTCGAGGTGGCTTTGCTGGAAATAGAGACCGACACTGGGATCACCGGATACAGCTCAAACCGCGATCGGTGGTGGGACGACCCTCACCGCTTCTCACTCTCCCAACCGAGCTACTCGAAGCAGATCGTCGATACCTAACGTCCGCCGTGATCTCATTGGCAAGGCGGCCAGGCTTCCGATTAGCCGGTTGTGGGGAGGAGGGTGCGAGCGAATCCGCGCCTACGCCAGCACCGCCGGGTTGTACAGCCCGGAAGAGATATCAAGCCGGCTTGGGCCGCTCATCGATCGCGGCTTCACCGCGATTAAGATCCGCGCACACCGCGCTGACTACCGAGACGACGTGGAGGCCATGGAAGCCGCGCGCGATGCGGTCGGTCCCGAAGTAACGCTTATGGTCGATGCGAATCAGTCCAACATGCCCGCCTACGGGCTGATCCCCGGTGCCGAGGCGACACCGGCTTGGGATTTCCGCACCGCACTCTCGTTCGGCAAGGCAGTAGCGGCCCTTGGGTTTGCGTGGTACGAAGACCCGCTTCCAGGGATGGACATGGTCGGATTGGCTGATTTGCGCTCTCGGGTCGACATCCCAATCGCCGGAGCGGAGACGGAGGTGGGGATCAAGCGGTACCGCGAACTTCTCCAGCGCGGATGCTTCGACATCGTTCAGCCGGACGCGGCATTCTCCGGTGGGATGTTGGAGACGTTCAAGGTGGGCGCACTGGCGGAGGCCTACGGTGTGCAGTGTGTACCCCACATCTGGGGCTCTCCGCACAGCGTCGCCGCCAACCTTCAGATCGTTGCATCCCTTCCGAACTGCCAATGGATGGAGTGCCCACACGATCCGCCCGGCTATCCGCTAGAGGTGCGTGACATGATGTTGTCCGAAACGCTGGGCCCTGACTCAGACGGATACGTGGCGGTTCCCCAGGGACCGGGTCTCGGCGTCGACGTTGATTGGGACGTAGTCGAGGCCCATCGAGTGACTTAGGAGCGTGATGCATGATGACGACGGATCACGGAAGCCCCGCCAAGCGGCGGAGCCGAGAAGTAACCGACGGTCTCTACCGAGCTGCTTTCCGCTCATTCCTCCGCGCGGACGGCCTCACGAGCGACGACCTCAAGCGGCCCCTGATCGCGATCGTAAATTCATGGACCGACATCGTGCCGGGACACCGCCACCTACGCGACCTGGGACAGGCCGTGCGGGAGGGGATCATCCGCGAAGGCGGCGTACCCCTCGAGACCAATACCGTGGCAATCTGCGATGGGATCACGGAAGGCACCGTAGGAATGCGCTACGTCCTCCCCAGTCGTGAGGTGATCGCCGATTCGGTCGAGGTCGTCGTCGAGGCACACCGCTTCGACGGGATGGTGTGCATCGGATCCTGCGACAAGATCGTGCCCGGGATGTTGATGGCTATGGCTCGGCTCGACATCCCGGCGATCTTTCTCCAGGGAGGCCCGATGCTTCCAGGCACCTACCGGTGCGAGCGAGTGACCGCCCTGCATACCAATTCGTACGTGAGCAAGGTGCTGGCGGGCGAGTTGAGTGAGGATTGTCTTGAGGAGATAGAGTGCCACGTCTCCCCCGGGGTGGGCTCCTGCTCCGGAATGTACACTGCGAACACGATGCAGGCCGTCGCCGAGGCACTCGGTCTGGCCCTTCCCGGGTCAGCAACAATCCCGGCGGTCGACGTACGCCGAATCCATGTCGCCAAGGCGACCGGCGAACAGCTGATGCGGTTGGTCGAGCACGGCACGACACCGGGCCAGATCCTCTCCGAGGGCTCATTCCGGAACGCAATCCGCGTGTGCATGGCGATCGGAGGATCGACGAATATGACCCTCCATCTCCCGGCGATAGCGCACGAAGCGGGGATCTCGATGACCCTCGATTGGTTCGATGAGATCGCCCGTGAGACTCCGCAGCTGTGCAGCCTGATACCCTCGGGCCCTTACTTCGTGAGCGATCTTGATAATGCGGGTGGAATCCGGGGTGTAATGCGGCGGCTTCAAGATCTCCTCGACCTGGTGCCATGACGGTGGCCCGCCTTCCCGTCCGCGAGACAATAGCCGGCGCGCCGATCTATGACGACGACATCATCCGGCCGATCGAGAATCCCTATCACCCTAACGGGGCGTTGGCGGTTCTCCAGGGGAACCTCGCCCCCGATGGGGCGGTGGTCAAGCGATCCGCCGTTCCGGAAGAGATGCTTGCTCATGTCGGCCCAGCCCGCGTGTTCGACTCCGAGGAAGATGCCCGGAACGCGATCTACAACGACGAGATCCGGGCGGGCGAGGTAGTGGTCATCCGCTATGAGGGACCCCAGGGTGGGCCAGGGATGCGCGAGATGATCTCCGCGACCGAGGCGCTTGTTGAGAAGCGACTAGACGAGGTGTGTGCCCTGATCACGGACGGACGGTTCTCGGGCGCCTGCCGAGGGCCGGTAGTCGGCCATGTGTCGCCCGAGGCGATGAAAGGGGGCCCGATCGCTCTGATCCAGGATGGAGACACGATCGAGATGAACATCCCACAGCAGGTACTGAATGTGCAGCTGAGCGAAGCAGAGCTGAGTGAACGGCGGGCGCATTGGCGCGCCCCAGAGCCCAAGGTGACGAAGGGGTACCTTGCTCGCTACGCGAAGTCCGTCTCTTCGGCTTCCTCCGGAGCGATTGTTGAGTAGTCGGCAGATGACGTCGATCGGGCTCCACTATGGACAAGGCGAGATGCGCGTCGCGCTCCCGCAGGGGATGACTGCTGAAATCCTCCGCCCTCGGTCCCTTCCGATCAAGGAGGATATTGCCAAGGAGATCCGGCGGGCGCTCGGGCACCCGATTGGCTCCGAGCCCCTGTACCGCTTGGCGCGAGGCCGGCGAGACGCCGTCGTGCTGGTGTGCGACCTGACGCGCGATGTCCCTGACGCCGTCATTATCCCGCAGGTCCTCGACGAACTGAACCGAGGGGGGATCCCCGATGAGCGGATCACCGTCATGGTGGCCGGCGGGGCTCACAGACCGATTCGCGACGAGGAGGCCGCCGAACGATTCGGCGATGGCGTTCTGTCTCGAGTGCGGCTCGCCCCCCATGTGGCCACCGATGAAGGGGCGCTCAAGCTGATCGGGAAGAGCTCCTTCGGGACAGAGATCTGGATCAATCGGCTGGTGGCCGACAGCGATCTCATCGTCGGCACGGGATGTATCATCCCCCACGTGATCGCGGGCTACGGCGGCGGGCGCAAGCTGATCGTTCCCGGCGTGGCCGGGGCGCAGACGATTCGTACGAACCACTCCCCGGAGAACGTGAACACCGACGGAGTCGGGTTCTGCCTCGTGGAGGGGAACAGGATCCATGAGGAGCTGACCGAGGCAGCGCGTATGGGGCCCGCTTGGCGTTCATCGTCAACGTCGTCTGGGACGGCGACGGCCGGTTGGTGGAGGCGGTTGCCGGAGACACTGTGGCGGCGTGGGAGCATGGCGTAGCGCTTGCCTCGCGGTTGTACACCGTTCAGGTCGAGGCGCGCTGCGACATCCTGCTGACCACAGGAGGTGGCGCACCGAGCGACGTGAACTTTTATCAAGCCGTGCGAGGCCTCCAGGTCGCTCTCCCGATGGTCCGCGACGGAGGCGCGGCGATCCTCGTGGCCGCCTGCCCTGAAGGGGTGGGAAGCGAGCGATTGCATGCTTGGCTGCGAGACGCGGCGTGCCCGAAGGAGGTCCTCCGTCGTCGGGACGAGGAGGGTTTCGACATCCACGGCGAGCACATCGCCTGCTACCTGGCGGAGCGGGTCTTTCCGCGCTGCCGTATCTTCGTTGTCTCTTCCTTGACTCCTGGCATCGTCGAGGAGATGATGATGACCCCAGCGGAGACGGTCGAAGAGTCTCTCGCAGCTGCTTGGAGAACACGTCGGAGGGGTGGCTCCGCGGACGATCGTAAACCCCTACGGAGCCAAGGTAGTCCCTACGTTGAAGGAGACGGCTGATGGCTGACGACAACGATGGAGCGATTCGCGCGCTCTTCTACCCCAAATCGGCCGCGGTGATCGGTGCGTCGTCAGCGACCGGGAAGCTGGGACACATGGTCCTCGCGAACCTGGTCCAGTGGGGCTTCCGCGGTCCGATCTATCCGGTGAACCCCAGCGAGACGTCCATCCTCGGCCTGAAGGCCTATTCGAGCCTCGATGCAATTCCTGAGTCGGTCGAGCTGGCCGTCCTCGCGGTTCCCGGCCGAGCGGTGGTCGAGGTCATGGAGCAGGCGGCGGCGCGCGGGGTGCGCGCCGCGGTCATTGTCTCTGCAGGCTTCTCCGAGACGGATTCCGCAGAGGGAAAGGCAGCGGAAACGAGGATTCGGCAGCTGGCGAACGACGCAGGCATGGCGGTCATTGGACCTAACTGCCAGGGAGTCCTCAGCAGCCGCGGCAGGGTCTCGGCTTGGTTCGGACCGCTTCCAGAGCGACACGGGAAGGCACTGTTTGTCTCTCAGAGCGGAGGGCTGGCCGGCACGCTGATCGACTGGGTGAATCACCGCCAGGTCCCCCTGTTCGACTCGGTCGTCAGCCTTGGGAACAAGTGTACGATCGACGAGGCCGATCTTCTGACCGCGTTTGCCGACGATCCAGCGATTCAGGTGGCGATGTGCTACATTGAGGGCTTCGGGCGGGGACGAGGCAAAGCGTTCATGGAGGCCGCGAGGGCCTTCTCCAGAAAGAAGACGGTGGTCGTCCTCAAGGGCGGTCGCTCTACCTCTGGTGGGCGCGCGACCTCCTCTCACACTGGTTCGTTGGCTGGGCATGACCGTGTGTTTGCGGGCGCGATGGACCAGGCCGGCGTGCATTTGACCAACTCTATTCGGGAGTTCATCAACGTTGCGAGGCAGGCGACGACCTGCGGTGTTCCGACGGGCAGGCGGGTGCTTATCCTCACCAACCTCGGAGGACCAGGTGTGATAACCGCCGATCTCTGCGAGAAACAGGGCCTAACGGTGGTCCCGACTCCAGCCCCCCTGCGCGAGTCCCTCCATCGGCGAATCCCCGCCTATTGTCCAATCGGGAACCCGATCGACCTGACCGGGGATCCGGATCCCAAGCGTTACGGTGCTGTGCTCGATCTCGTCTACCGCTCAGAGGCGTTCGACTCAATCCTGATCGTTGGGGGGCCGATGTCCGGATCCCTCGAAGTAGCCGCGGACATCGTTCGCGCGCAACGGAAGCACTTCAAGCCAACCGCGGTTTGCTGGATGACCGAGGAGAGCAGGGAAGCGGTGCGCCCGATCCTTGAGAAGCATGGGATCCCGGTGTACGAGATGCCGGAGGATGCAGTCCGCGCGCTGGCAGCCATAGCGCCTGCCGAGCGGTCCCCGAGAGAGTGTCCTAAGAAAAACTAGAGGAGCTCGCGGTGAACTGCGAAGAACACGGGACTCTGGGAATCCGGGCATTGTATCTCTCGCTTGGCGTTGATCCAATACTATCCTCGGGGGGAGTCACGTGCCCAAGGAGAGGGAGGTAGGGGAGCATCGCCGCCAGCGCGTACGGGCAGATTCGATCTGTCCGTTCCATGACCACCATGTCGTGCTCGAGCGTAATCCTCTCGCCGACCCCATAGCCGGCGGAACAGGCCGGGTGGGTCTTGGTTACCTCAAGGATCACGCGGTACACGGCGAATCCTCTGCGAGCTCGACGTAGTCCAGATCGAACCCGAAGTGTCGCGGACCGAAGAGTTCCAGGCCGCATGGGGAGTGCCACAGCGGGTGCGCCCTCCTCCCGATCACGGTGCAGTACCGCCCGCTTGTCAGACTATCATCGCTCCAGTTGTAGATTCCTTCCCCCGTGCGAGCATCGACAAGGGCAAGAAGGTCTGGGGTGGTAATTCGCAGTACCTCGTCAATCCAGCCGAGGAGGTTCTCATTCTTGTACCACAGTCGGCAGTGTCTCCCGGCGTCCGCGTTCAGGCCGTCGAGTTCGATCTCACCCCACATGAAGCCACCTTCCTTCCTCCGAGAGAAGGAGCTGATCTCTCCATCGAACAGGCGCGCGGCGCTCAGTGTCTCGAGCAACGCTTCGACCGGGGTGTCGCTCTCGCGGATCGCTCGTCCCGCGGCCATCGCCTCGGTCAACGTCCCTTCCACGAACTTCCCGCGCATCTCACCGGCGGAAATCGGGCAACGTGCCACCGCGCAGATACCCCCCGAGGCGCGCGCCATGTAGCGGCAGAGTTGCTCAACGCGTTGTTCGTTGACGGCGTCCTTCACTACGATGACGTCGCCGAAGTTGGAGACCACTGCCAGCGAGGTGAGTGAGATTCCAAACAGGCTGGTCGTCGAGTTGACGATCTCCGGCTTGGCGCGGCCAGCGGTATCGATGTCTAGACGTGGGCACGCCACGAAGCGCACCGGCATAGAGAGGCACGAACGAGTTCCCGGCCCCCGGCTCGCAAGGCATCAACGCGCCGATCTCCTGCCCCAAGTACGCCGCGAGTTCGTCGACGGCGCGCAACACGGCGTCCTCAATCCGCTGGAATCCTTCCACCTCCTTGAGTTCGACCTCGGAGACGCCTCCGCCGACGAGGCCTAGTGTCGCAACAACCATCTCGTCCGCGAGTTCGTCGAGGGACGCCAGAGTGAACGTGCGTCCAGCGCCGTAGACTCGATCGATCGACTCGAGACCGTCACGCGGTTCTCCTCCTCCCCCACAGCCAAGGATGAGAGTCCCCCTGGTGCAGATCCTCCGCTTCTTGCCTTGTCAGTCGCTTGATGATGGTCGGTCTCCTTTCCGGTTTTCGGTGTCCAGATCAATCCTCGGGTCCCAAGAGGTCCTCAGCATGAAGCACATCGGCGATGTCACCGAGGCCGAGCACGGTGAGGGATCGACGCGTCGGACGCCCGGTCGCGACGTCCCAGCCCCGTCCGTCATAGTAGGCGTCCAGCATTCGATCGAGTTCCCCTTGGGACGTCGTCATCCCTTCATCCGGTCCGCTGGCTACCGGATCATTGAGGATCCGCCACGGGATCTTATCGCGTCGCCGATCGCGGCCTCTCCTCAGGTTAAAAGCGCGTTCCAGCTCAACGATCCGTGCTCCGGCGATCATGATCTCCTCTTCGCTGGTCTCAATTCCTGTGGCTTGCGAAAAGAGTTCAGCGAGGTGCCGAGCGCGCAGGGTGTAGGCGCAGGTGGCAGTGAAGGCGCAGAGCCCGAGCGCGTCGAGGGCGGCATATATGTCCTCGTGATACCGCACGATGACGTCACGCTTCTCGGTGGTCTCGTCGCGCCGTAGCCCGACACCCGGGCCGCACAGGGTCTCCATCAACTCGGCGGCTGCCGGTGTCGTTAAACCGGGAAGCATCGGCTCCGCAGTAAGGTGATCCGGCCCGCGTGGGTTGACGGCGAACGCCAACGCGTATGCCTTCACGATCCGGGTCTCGACGCTTGACTGCTCAAGGCCGTTCGCCTGAACTGCCCACTTCCACGATTCCCCGCCAATCGCTGCTGACGCCCGTTGCGTCCCGTCCGCGAGGAGATTGCCCAACCTCCCTTTGCGGCGGGCGATCAGCTCAAGGAGTGCCAACATCTCCTCTCCGTTCCCCCAGTCGAGGACAAAGCCATCGCAGGCTTCTGGCGCGAGGACACCACGCTCTCTCGATTCAATGGCCCACTGGATCGTGTACCCCGCGGAGATTACGTCGAGCCCGAGGTCGTTGCAGAGACCGCTCCCCCGGATAACGTAGCGGATATCGGAGATGTCAAGTCCAGCGCCGAGCGAACCGAACGTCTCGAACTCCGGTCCCCCGGAGGCGAAGCACGTCCCGTCGAACTCGGCAACGCTGTAGCGGTGGCAGGACGTGGTGCAGGATGAACATCCGTTCCGTCCCCGCAGGTAGCCTCCTCGCTTGAGATGCTCGCCGCCCACCTCGTTGGCAGCCTCGTGGTAACTCCGCTGGAAGTTCCTCGTCGGCCAGCGGTGCTTCTCGTTGCTGGGCCCCACTCCGCCTGACGTCCCGAAGATGAACAGGGAGCGAGAAACCGGATCCTCGGCGATCACGCGTCGCGCCGCCAGCGCAGAGGCGAGGAATGCCTCCGGCTGTGCCACGGTGACGTCACCGTCACCGTCACCGTCACCGGCGACGGCGATTGCTTTGAGACGCTTGTCTCCCATCACGGCTCCCAGGCCGCCTCGGGCGGCCGCGTTGTGGGGTGAAAGCATGATGGAAGCGTAGAGGACCCGGTGCTCACCGGCCGGGCCGATGCAGGCGACCTGAAGCTCCGGGTTCTCCAACTCTTCGCGAAGCCGTGTTCGCGTTTCGTTTACCGTCCTTCCCCACAGCTTCGAGGCGTCGCGCAGCTCCGCCCGGCCATCGTGGATCCACAGGGTGGCCGGCGTCTTGGCGCGACCGGTAATCACGATTCCGTCGAAGCCCGCAAACTTGAGCTCCGCGCCGAAGTGCCCGCCAGCGTTGGTCTTGAGGTAGAGCCCGGTGGCGGGGCTCAGACAAGTGATGGTGGTCCTTCCCGACGACGGAGCGGGTGTGCCGCTCAACGTCCCGCTCAGTACGATCAACGGGTTCCGCTCGTCAAACGGGGCCAAGCCCGGCGAGACGAGATCCCAGAGAAGGCGTGCCGCCAGGCCTCGCCCGCCGAGATAACGTACGAGAAGTTCCGGCTCGATTGGCCTTGGCTCGAGTCGGCCCGAGGTGAGGTCGACCCAGAGGAGCGTTCCGACGATCCCGTGACCATGCCCAGTCATGTTGCCGCGCCGCCTTTCCGCAAGTCCTGATAGGCCAGCATCCGCTGCTCGACCGCCGTTTGCTCATCCTCGTCACACTCGGCGGCGTCCACTGTCTGCAGGGTCAGCGCGCCAGGCATTCCGTACTCACCGGCGCAGACCTTGACGCACAGCGGGTCACCATCGCAGAAGTCACATTTCACTGCCCTGCCGTCCTTGGGGTCGAAGAAGATCCCGTGATAGGGGCAGGCCGACAGGCAGGCGCAGCAGCCGACGCAGGTTTCACCGTCAATCACCGGGATGCCGAGTCGCTCGTCGAGCCCGATCGCACCCTCAGGGCAAACCCCGAGGCATGACCGCTCGTCGCAAGCAATGCAGAGGAGCGGGACGTGCCTCCCCTCATCCTCGGAAGAGACGATCCGGATCGCAGACCCCGCGGGACGGACCGTCCCGACGTGAGCCAGCGCGCAGTTGAGGACACAAGCACGGCACCCCGTGCAGCGAGTGTGGTCTATAACGATCAGCTGACGTGTCATCCAGAGCTCCCGAGGCGGCGGAGCACTGCTGCGTAATCCGAGTGTGCGGCGAGCAGGTCCTTGCAAGCGCGAGTTCCGTGTCGTACACGCAGGGCCACGATCACCAGATCGCGAGCCAGTCCGCGGGCCTCCTCGATCAGCCGCAGGGTCGCCTTGTCCTCCGCCTCGAGGCGCTTCTTGTACGTGCTACGGCTCAGCTTCTCGTAGGTCCAACCGCGGACCCCGTGGTAGCTGTCGCCCGCCACTGGAAGGCAGCCTAGGAGCATCGCCAGGTTGGAGATCTCGCGGATTACCCCCTCCTGACCAGCGGCGAAGTGCATCCCTTGCGACACGGTTCCTACGGTCTTCAGCCGTTTCCCGGAGGCGCCGTCGCTGAACAGCTGAGAGTTCGCAAGGCGATCGTAGAAGCACTTCAACTGCCCCGGGATGTTCATCGCAAACACCGGGATGCTGTGTAGCACTGCGTCGGCCCGGAGCCACGCGTCACGCATCGTCGTGAAGTCGTCCTGGAGGACACAGTCCCCCTTGGCATCGATACACGCGTAACACGCGATGCATGGGAGGACTTTCTTCCCGAAGAAGTCGATCTTGTCGATGATAACATCAGCGCCATCGAAGGACGTCACGGCCTCGAGGGCTGCGTCCAGCACGAACATCGAGTTCCCGTCGCGTCGTGGACTCGCCGAGATTCCCAGCAATCTGATCGATTCTTTCATCTTCGCCTCCTCTTCTCAGCACCCACCGCTTGCTTGCTCGCGCGTCTTCACTTGGAGATATGCGTCAACGGCGGTGGCTCCCGAGGGGGTTGCCATCACTGGATTGAGATCGAGTTCTGCTACCTCTGGGAAAGCCTCGACAAAACGACTGACCCTCTCCAGCATCGTGCACAAGGCTTCCACATCGACCGACGGCTGGTGCCGTCCGCCGAGAAGGATCTCCGCCGCCTGGATCCCGTGAACCATGTTGAGGGTATCATCCTGCGTCAGCGGAGAGATCCGGAACGTGGTGTCAGCAAGTGCTTCGGCCCAGATCCCCCCGGCGCCAAACAGGACGGCGTGCCCGAACTGAGCGTCGCGGATCGCGCCGATCATCACCTCAATACCGGAGAGCTGTTCCTGCACCAGGATCCCCTCGAGGCGAGCATGGGGCCGCGCGTCGCGGACATGGTTCCAGATTCGAACGAACGTCGCTGCGGCAGTGTCCCCCGTTACCCCGGTGACCACGCCGCCAACGTCGGTCTTGTGCGGGATGTCACGGGACACGATCTTCATCACCGCTGGACCGGGCAGCCCGCGCACCGCCGTCTCGGCCTCCTTGTCGTTGGTGGTGAGCACCGTGGCTGGAAACGAGATTCCGTACGCTTGAAGGGCCTTGATCGCTTCGAATTCCGTTAGCGCACGGTCCTCTGCGAGGACCGAAGCGACCTCAAGCAACGCCGGATCTCTGTCTGGATCCTCGGCAAGTTTTTTCTTATTATGACGCCAACTATTCATTATTTGACACATACAGTAACGAAGCCATCCAACCCCGGCAAGGTGGGAAGCGCGGATGAGGATGCCGGAAGAAGTGACTGGCGGCCGACCTGAGCTGCAGGCTCCAAAAGGGTCGACCTTGTGAGGTGAAAGGCGGATGTTGAACCTGAGTATCGCCCCGGCGCAAACAGTCATCGGCCCCGGCTCGTTATCCGCAGTCGGCAGCCTTGCAGCGCGATTCGGCCGTCGTGCGATTATCCTCGGCAGTAGGACAGCGATCGAGCTTGCGGCCACTCGCATTGAGGAGAACCTGGCCGGAGCCGGAGTCTCCCTTGAGCGCGCCACGTTCAGCGGCGAGTGCTCTCGCGCGCAGATTGAGCGGTGGGCGGAGGCGTTCGGAGGCTACGACGTAGTGCTCTGCGTCGGCGGCGGAAAGGTCCTCGATACGGGAAAGGCGGCGGCCGACCGGGCCAGCATCCCATACGTTACCATTCCGACCAGTGCGGCGACCTGTGCAGCCGCCACCGCGCTCGTCATCATCCACAGTGACGCTGGCGCCTACGTCACCGGCGAGCTGCTCTCCCGCGGTCCCACCAGATCATGGATCCAGAACTGATTCTCACCGCTCCGCCACGCCTCCTCGCTGCGGGGATTGCCGACGCCCTCGCCCGGGCCTGGGAGACCGACCTGGCAGTTCAGGTGGCGATCCCCGGTCTGCATGCAAAGCTCTCGCATGCAGTCACCCTAGGGTATGCCGAGTCGGTCTTGAAGCTAGGCATCGAGGCCCTAACCGCCTGCGATGAGAGTCGGCTGAGCGAGGCTTTCGTCCAGGTGACAAGCGCTTGCAACCTTGGGGCCGGTCTGGCGAGCGGCCTGTGCGGCGCCTTCTACCGCCTCAACGTCGCTCACTCCGTCGCCTACGGCTTGACGCACCTGGTGGAAGCAGAGGAATCGCTGCACGGCGAGGCGGTCGGGGTGGGGCTCCTCGTTCAATGGATGCTCCAAGATCCATCGGGCGCCAAGGCGGGCGCGCTTCGCGCGAGGCTGCACGAATGGGGCCTCCCGGTGAGGTTCAGCGATGCCGGTTGGGATCCGAATGCCAAGAAGGGGCCTGTACCCCTTGCGCGGCTCGTCGGTCGATTCCTCGACCGAGAACATGCAATTCCCTTCCCCGTGACCGAGACGATGCTTTGCAAGGCGATCGAACAGGTGGAGGAGACCGGAGAGGGATGAGCTAGGACGACTTGCTTGTGTGAAGGGAAAGCTGCAAACGGAACCGACAGCGCCCCGGACCACCAGTGACTGACAGTAAACGAAGGAGGAGAGTGTGATGCTGGAACCGATCAGACAGGCAGTGCTTGCCGGAGACATCGACCAAGCCAGAACGCTAACCAAGAAAGCGATCTCCGAAGGTGTCTCAGCCCGCGAGATTCTCGACGACGCCCTGACCCCGGCAATGGACATTGTGGGTCAGGAATATGAGGAAGGTGAGCGCTATGTCCCTGAGATGTTGATCTCCGCCGAGGCAATGAAGTCCTCGCTTGGCGAGCTCAAACCACTCCTCGTCGACGCCGGTGTGGAGCCGCGTGGACGGATCGTCCTCGGCACGGTGGAAGGCGACCTCCACGACATAGGCAAGGACCTGGTGGCGATTATGCTCGAAGGAGCCGGGTTTGAGGTAATCGACCTCGGGGTGGAGGTCACCGCCGCCGCGTTTACTGACACGGTGAAGGCTTACCAGCCTCACATCCTGGCAATGTCTGCCCTACTGACGACGACCATGGTGCGGATGCCCGAGGTGATCGAAACGCTCAAGAGCGCTGGCCTACGCGACGGGTTGAAGATCATTGTTGGTGGCGCTCCGGTCTCTCAGGAGTATGCTGACGAGATCGGAGCCGATGGCTACGCCCCAGACGCCGCGGCCGCCGTCAAGCTAGCCGCTAGCCTCCGCTGACATCCTTCTGGGTTGGGCCCGACAAACACTAGCCCAATCAACTCCAGGTGAAGAGCTGGTCCAGGTAATGGACAGAGTGGGAGATGAGCACTAAGCTGAGAGCCGCCATGTACAACAGATGCTTATCTCCACCAAAGCCATGAAGGCGTCGCTGGAAGTGCTCGGATCTCACCTCAAGGAGAATGGAGTGGAATACGTGGTCGCATCGTGATTGGTACAGTAGAAGGGGACCTTGATGACACCAGCAAGAACCTAGTGATCGTGATGTTAGAGGGCTTCGAGGTAATCGAACTTGGCGTCAATGTTGGGACGGAGAAGTCTGCCGATGTGATCACAGGGTACGGCTGCATCTTCTCGCTGTGTCGGCGCTGCTGACGGCAACGATGCGCCTCACGGAAGAAGTCACTGCTCCTCATGAGTCCAGCGGCCTTCGAGACAAGCTGACCATCGTAGTCGGTGGAGCGCCTGTCACCCAGGAGTATGCTGACAAGATCGGTGCGGATGGACACGCCGCGGATGCAGCCACTGCGGTGAGACTTGCTCGGACCCTAGTCTAAACGCGGAGACCACTGGTGAGGGCCGAGGATGATCGCTGGCCCCAAGTGAAGGGAGGCGGAGTGTACTTTTCATCGTAGGTGAGTTAATCAACTCAACGCGGACCCGCGTCGGGCAGGCGATTCGGGAGCGCGACGAAGTGCACATTCGGGAACTTGCTCGGAAGCAGAACGAAGCGAGGGCCGATACCATCGATCTCAACGCGGGGCAGTTAATGGACGGTGAACTCGAGGACGTTCTCTGGCTGATCGAGGTAGTTGAGGACGAACTCGGTCCTGACGCCCGCCTAGTGATCGATACGTCCGATCCCAACGTGATGACCAAGGCGATCGGGGAATGCTCCGCGTTTCCGCTGATGAACTCAATCAGCAACGAGCTGTCGAAGGGCCGCTGATCGAGATCGCCGCCAGCTGCGGATGCGAGGTCATCGGTCTGGCGATGGGTGAAGTCGGGATGCCGAAGATAACCGCCTTCGTCGCGAAGTGTGAGAAGGCAGGCGTCGTGCTCGATCATGTCTACGTTGATCTAGTCTAGTCTCCATGTCGGTTGCAAGTTCACCGGAGCAGGGACGGGAGCTGCTCGAGGTGCTACGGCGTGTCAAGAGCGAAATGCCTGTGAAGACGCTTGCGGCAGTCAGCAACGTTTCGTTTGGGCTGCCGAATCGTCGCTTGTTGACCCGGGCGTTCCTCTCGATGCTGATCGAAGCCGAGCTCGACGGCGCAATCCTGGATCCAACAGACGCCGGGATTTCGGAGACGATCTGCGCTGCAAGCGAGAAGTCATAGCCGGACGAAGCGTCCCAGCGGGGCGGCCACAGACGCGGGACCAAGGTGATCGTGGAGACGGGCAAGACCCCAAGGGGTCGACACAGGGCGGAATGCGAGATCAGACTCGTCCCGGACGGCGTAACGCTCCAGGGGGCTCGATTAGTGACACAATCCTTCACACAGTGCAAGAGAACAACGTAGCTATCGGGAGCTCATGCGTAGGGCTTGGAACCTGTGGTGAATGCAGGATTCGTTTCGTCAAGCAGGCCCCTGAACCCACAGCGCGCGATCCAGTATCTACTTGCTTAAGTCCGCGCACTTGTTCTTGAGTGGCACAGCCGAACGACCATTTTCGCCACACCGCCTGCTCTTTCGCCATTTGAAACTTTCTCTGGAACCCTTTTCCCCTCCGTCA
>SDBT01004024.1_pt1 | contig 25112 bp, 33 predicted proteins | sample 2277101 | NCBI WGS metagenome assembly SDBT01 (sample SAMN10404973, study PRJNA504765) | marine sediment metagenome | isolation source: marine sediment core GS10_PC15, 103 cmbsf | place: Arctic Ocean: Southern Knipovich Ridge | collected 2010 | reverse complement strand
GAAGATAATAGTTTTGATGTAGTTATGTTTAATGGAGTTCTTCATCACATGTCCTCTGAAGACCAATATAAATTAATTAAAGAGGGATTAAGAGTAAGTGATTCTATTTTAATCTTTGATGCTTATAATACTTTTCCAAATAAATTATTATGTTGGATAATGTGTAAACTTAGACTACCCCTTAGAAAAGTTTATCAAAATTATAAAGAGTTAGATGATTATAAAAGATTATTTAAAACTTTAAATTTAAATCATAAGAACTTAGAAATTAAAACTGCATGGTATTATCCATTAAAGCATTTTGCTTATAAATTAAATAAAATAAAATGAAACAAAAAGATTTAAATAAAAAATCAGATAAGGATTTATTAACAATGAAAAAGAATCTAGAAATGGATTTAATTAAAGCTAGTTCAACTGGTGCTGAAAATGTTAAAAATAAAGAAGCTAAGATAGTATCAAATAAAGGAATTGCACAAAAAGGAACTAGAACTTCATTAAAAAAACAACTTAGAAAGGTTATTGCCCAAGTAAATAATACTTTAAATCAAAGAGGATTATATGAAGAATTAAATAAAAGAAAACATAAATCAAAAAGAAGGAAAAGAAGATTAAGAGGAAGGGGGAGGAAATGAAAGGACTTATGATTTTAATTATTTTAATCGGAATGATTTTTATCTTAATGATATTTGGAATTGATTTATTATCATGGAGAGAAAAGTATACTGGTTATGATTGTGATGTTGGAAAGAATGAAACAATTGGAGATTTTAAGGTAGATCCTGATAATTTTTTTAATAACAAACAATGTGAAATTAAAGATTGTGCTGCTTTTAATAAAATTCAAAAAGAAGAAGGAAATAAAATAAGGTGTGTGATATAAATGGGATATAAAAACTGGTATGGGTTTATGTCAACAGACAAGTGGGTTGTATTTATGAACATAATGAGAATATTATCCTTAATCGCAATAGTGATATTAATTTTTATTATGGTTAAAAACATTGAAGAAGTAAAAACAATTGCGAATCCATGCACAATGTGTGTTGAAAAAACTGGAGCAATTTGTAAAATTATACCAAACCAAGTAGGAATAAAAGGATTTGATTTAACTAATATATCAATAAAAACAGGATGATGAAAAATTATTTTAAGGAGGCAATAAATAAACAAATAAAAATAAAAAAAGTATTGGGATATAAAAAATATATTATTGGATTATTACTTTGTGGGTATCTCTCAGTAATAATAGGGAGGATTGCGATAACATTATTCCAAAAAAAGATTATTTTTTTAATAATCTCTTTTGTGATTTTAATAATCTCATTTTTATTTTTTATAAATAAACACTTATATAATTATGTAATAAAAAATGAGTTATCAAGATATAAAAAAAATAAAGGAAGCAAAAGGTATTCAGAAATATGTTGGCTTGATGTTTAAAAAAAATCCAGAACCATTAGTATTTAAATTAAACGTTGAAAAAAAGATTGCAATTAATTCCTTATTTTGCAAAGTAGATTTTATAGCATTGTGGTTTGATAAAGATGAAAAGCTAGTTGACGCAAAACTTATAAAGCCAGGACAACTTAAAATATTACCTAAAAAAGAATTTAAAACATTGGTTGAAATTCCTATAATGAAACAGAATGGTGAAATAAAATGAACGCAGGAAATGTTGCAGCAGCATTAGTTATAATAGGTGGATTTATCTTTCTTATGAAATATACTGATAAAAGAATGAAAAAGGAGGTACAAGTTATAGACAATATATCTTATCCAAATTATGACACAAGAAACAGAAATTCAACTTCAACAAGAAGTAATGAGGCTTCAAGAAGAACAAAGGATATTGGGATTAAAGAAAAGATTAAAACGGGAAGAAGAATACAGATACCTAATGATTCTTCTGGGACAAGAGGCAAACCAATTCAGAGAAAAAATAGTAACTCAATTGAACTCCATAAGCCAACAGCTTTATGATCACAATAAAGTTTTAGCTAACAATAATAGTGAGGAGGTAGAAGGAGAAGAAGTTCCTGATATTGAAGCAAAGGAAATTGAAGAAGATAAAGATGAGGAACAAGTAGAAGAACCTGAAGAAGAAGTTCCTGATATTGAAGCAAAGGAAATTGAAGAAGTTAAGGGAGAGTCAAAAGAACAGAAGAAAATAAGAAAGGAAATTAAGAAGCTTGAAAAAAAGGTTACTAAATTTACCAGCTAGTTTTATTTTTTATTTTATTTTTTATTAATCCTTAGTGATAACTAAATGAAATCATAAAAATTCTAATAAAATCAAGTCCTTTTTGTGTGGGCAAGCGATTTACACAAGAAGTTAAGCATAGTAATAATTATGATAGCTGGGATTTGGGATTGGGAACGAATTAAACAGATTTCTTCATAATATCTTGTATAGCACCAAAACCTTTTAATGCTTCACAGATTGTTTGATTAACTGTGTATGCTCCCATATTAGTCATCCTTCTAGCTAGTTCAGACATATTAACATCAAACTCTGATACTAATAAATACCATGCAATGTTCCTTTGTAATAGTTTTTTATCCATTGTGGTAGAACCCCTTTTCTTTAATGCACTTTTCTTTAGTAATTTATACTTTTCCAAGTCTAATGGAAATACATTATCAAAAGAACCATGAAAGTTATATCTACCAACATCATAATCTAAATTCTTTTTACCTTTAAGATACAGTTTTTTCTTAGCAGGTCTATTATAATATTTAAAGAACCCCCTTTTGAAATAACCCTCTTTATCAGCAAAATAATAAACATTAATTAAACATGTAGCACGAGAAATCGCTATTCCTTTTGGAAGATCAAAATACTCTGGTAATACTAAAATTGTTAACATATTGTATTGACCACACTCTCTTAGATAATCTTTGACTTCTCTTGTTGTAGCTAACATAGCTTTAGTACCTTCTAAATCTGCACCAGCTTCATCAAAGATTAAAACAGAATATGGGTGTGCAATTCCTAGTTTATTTCCTTTTTCGATAAGCTTTCTACCATCAAAAACATAATTTTCTTCTAAATTAAATGGAACTATTTTTTTATGAATCCTTTTTATTTCAGAAGTCCAATATGCACCAATCTGACAAGCTAAAAATGATTTCCCAACCCTAACTTCCCCCTCACCACAAACAATAATTGTGAAATCCCAATCTTCAACAATATTTTTAATATAATAATCTATTTGTGTTTTTAAATTATCATGTAAATAAAAACCAGGATTTCTTCTAGTTCTTAATTTTTTATTAGATCTATTATGGTTTTTTAATTGTTTATTAAAATATTCTATAGAATATTCATCAATACAAACAGTTGTCATCTAATTACCTCTCTAAAGCAGCCCTTGTTGGATCTCTTCCCTCTCTAAAAAATAACCCATGTGCTTTCATTAATCTATTTAAATCTACATAAATGTCGTCAGATTTATTATAAAATCTAACTGAATCAGATTCATCATCATTACCATCATCATCCATCTTTCTTTTTATTTTTTCTAAGCTTTCAAATTTCTTATCTAACTCCTCTAATTGTTTTCTAGTAATTTTTCCAGAAATAACCCTACGAATAGATTTTAAATAAATATAAAGATTATTTAGATCCCAACAAGCAAATGAATCTTCACATAAAACCATATAAGTATTAAGTGATTTTAATCGAGCTTCATCCATATTCCAAATTGTTTTAACATTAAAACTAGATTCCATTCTAAAAATAGATAATTCCAAAGTTTATAAAGTTTCTTAAAAATAGAAAATTATTTAAATATTGAAAACATTTAATTTTATGTTAATTATAAATATTTTAGGAATGGAAGAGAGCCAAGATGGTTAGTGCAGTACAATTACAACAACAACAACAAAAATTAAGACAAGTAAGATCTGGTTTAAGTTTAAGGCAACAACAGCAAGCACTTAGGAAAGGTATCTCTCCACAACAATTTGTTAGACAAGAAGAACAAAAAATAAGAGATAGAGTACAATCACAAGTAACATCAGAATTAAAAACACAAGGAAAAGATATTGATGATATTTTAAAAAATGTTAATTCTATACAACAATTTAGGGAGATTGTAAAAGAAATTCCTATGGAATTAAGACAATTTATTAAAGTTAATGAAGCTTCATTAAGACAAGATTTACAAGGAAGAATCAAACAAGTTCAAGATAGAATTAAAAGTAAACAAGGTAAAATCCCAGTTCTAGAGGAATCTAGAAGAAATGCCATAGCAGATAAAAATCAAACAAGAGCTTCTCGGCTCGAGAGCGAGATAAGGGGGTTAACAAAAGAAGTTCAGTTTTTACAAGGAGTATTGCCTAGATTTAATGCAGGAGAATTATTACCTATTAATCAAGTATTTTCAATAGGAAGAGATGTTGGATTAAGCGAAGAAGATAAAAGAAAAGCTTTATCTGAACAATTTAAAAAATTAAGTGAAAAATCTGGTATTTCTAGAAAAGAAATTTCTGAGATTATCAGAACACAAACAGCAACACAACAACAATTAGTTAGTTTAGGTTTATTTCAAGCACAAGTTCCTAGTATGAGAGATACTACTGATTTAGAAGTTAAATCAGGATTAGCACCTAGTGTTATAGAGAGGGAGAGAATAAAAGGGATTTTTGGGATTACAAGTGAACCAACAGAACTTGAAAAAGCATTAGGATTAGATTTTTCTAAATTAGGTAGACTTCCTAAAGAAAAAGGATTAGTAGAAAAAGCAAAAGAATTTATACCAAAAATTGTAGATATACAAAAACCATTTGGATTAGCTCCAGGAGTATCTGAATTAGGAGGATTTGGTATTAAAAAAGGAGTTGATATAATAACAAAATTTGAAAAAGGAAAACAAAGACCTCCACAAAAAGATTTATCTAAAACAGAAACAAGAAAATTAAGATTTGAGAATGAAAAACAAATTATAATAGATTTAGTTGGTGGAGAAAGTAGATTTGAAACATTTAAAGAATTTGAAGAAAGAGTATTTAGAGGAGAATTAACAGGATTTAGTTTAGGAGAATCAGGATTTAAAGGACTTGAATTTATAGAAAAATTTGTACCTAGAAAAATACCTATAACAGGGATTACAGGGGCAGAAGTGGATATTAGTGGATTTGTAGAATCAGAAGTTTCACTTGTAACAAAAAAAGAAGCAATAGAATTATTAGATGCTGTAATAAAATTCCAAATATTCTCTCCATTATTAACTGCGGGAGTAGTAGCAAAAGGAAAACAAGTTAAAAAAGTTCAGAAAACAAAATTAGTTAAAAAAGCAGACAAAAAAACAATTAAAAAAGTAGTAGATTTATTAGAAGATTCATTCAAAAGAGGAGAATTAAAAAATGAATTAATTAAATTAAGTGATGGTATAATAAAGAATCCAAATCTAGTACAAAAAAATCTTCAAATACAAAACTTAAATTCTCTTTTAGATGAAGCATTAAGAAGAGGATTAATAAGAAATTTCTTTATAGATTCTAAAACTGGGGCTATTGCTTTTACAGATAATGCAGGAACATTATTTCGCGTAGGAACAAAATTAGCCCCAGAAATAGAATTACAAATAGAAGCTATATTATTTGAATCTCCTAAAATATCTACAACAGCATTATCAGCAACAGGATCAGGGATAGGTTTAGGGGAATCAAAATTCCAAGATTTAACAGGGCAAGGAAAAATATCTAGTTTAGATGTTGGAAAGATTGGAGGATTAGGAGAGTTAGGAAAATTTAAAGCATTAGATTTACAAGATATAAGTAAATCACAAAAAGAGCAACAAAAGAATTTTAATAAATTATTTGAAGGAATTTTAACTATTCCAAAACAAACAGCAAAAGAAAAAGCAAGACAAAAAGAATTATCAAAATTAGGTATCTCTCAATTAGAAATTCCTAAACAAACAGCAAAAGAAAAAGCATTAGCAAAAACAGGCTTATCCCAAATAGAAGTTCCTAAATTAGATCAACCAACAGCACAAGTTCCTAAACAACCACAAATACCTAAACAGCCACAATTTCCAATACCTAAATTTCCAACTCCCCAATTCCCAGATATTACATTTGATTTTCCAATTCCAGGATTTCCAAGAACACCTGGAAAACCACCAAAAGAACCTCCCGGGAAACCATTCTTAATCCCTTTTATACTTCCTAAGAAAAAAAGAAAACAAGAATTATCAGAATTTAATGAGGGATTTGATTTATTTATTAAATCAAAAGGAAAGAATAAAAAAATAGAATCTAATATTAATATGGATAATGTTTTAGATATTGGAAGTTTTATCACAGATAATAGTATCTCTCAACAATTTTCATTTAAAGAAACAGGTAGAAAAGCAAAACCCCCAAAACTTCAAGTTCCTAGAAACTATTGGGAATTAAATCAAAATAAATTTAATAATTTTAGAATCAAACAAGGAAAAAAGATTCCATTAATAAATACCTTCAAAGAAAAAAGAATTAATGCTATTGATACAATAGGAGAATTACAACAGCTTTCAGCTTCAAGGTTATTAGCACAACAAAGAAAAGAAAACAGAAAAATGGATAGACTTGCTAATAATTTATCAAGAGGATTTAATAATTCATTTAATCAACCTAAACAACAAAAACAACCACAACAAAGATTTAAACAAGTTGATATTAGTAAAACAATTAACTTTAATGTTCCTAAAAGGAGAAGAAAGAAAAGAAAATGAATTTTATTACCTTACTTCAATTTTTAATAATTGCTTTTTTATTTGGAGTTCCTTATTATAAAATAAAGAAATTAACAAGAAATAGAAAATAATGATTTTCCAAAACATTTAAATATATTAGATTCTATTAAAAATTAGAATGGAAATACCTTCTCAACAGATAACTTCAGAACAAGAACAATTATCTGGACAATTACCTGGACAATTACCTAATTCTTATACTACCCCTCCAGTAATGAGATCTTTTGGGGGTATGAGTGGATTTAGTTTAGTGAAGGAATTAAGTCCAAGAGAACCATTATATGATATAATGGAAAATTTAAGAGGAAATATATGGGATACTAAGTTACAAAAATATATTGAAGTTAAAGGAGCAAAACCATTAATGAATGATGAAGGAATAGATATATTTTTTCATCATGCAACAAGTGTGATTAATCAAATAAATACTATGAGTAACTATACCACAGACTATACGAAGATTCACTTGATAGTAAGAATGGTCATAAAGCATGCAATATGTGATTTTCATATAAATTGGAAAGATTATGGAATATCAAGAAAAACAAATATAACAGTAATAACAGATAAATTAATGATTTTAGGTTTATCAGCTTTCTATCATGCACTAGGTGCTGGAGATAGAAAGGCATCAACAAGTCATATAAGCGAAAGTATAAATACTCTAAATAGGCCAGAATCACTGGAAGCTCAACAACAACAAAAAAGGGGAGGCATGTTAGCAAGGATGTTAGGTAGAAAATAATGGCATCATTTAATCCTTTAGATTGGATGAATTTTAGTTCAGCATCTTCATTTATTTCAACAATAATATGGGGATTGGTTGTAATAATTCCATTAATCTTTATTGCAATATTAATAAGAAATAAAGTAAAATATACTTATTATGGTTATATATTTAAAAAAAGGCAAGGAGATTTATTTACAAAAATTCCAGAAGCTAAAACAATAGAAGGGAAAGCAGGTTATTTTAATAAAAGGGGAAAAACAGTATTTAGAATTAAATTTGGAGCCATGCCATGGCAACAAGTAGAGTTAAGTAAGTTACCAGATCCAACATATATGATTGGTAATAAGGTTTATTATTTACAATTAAATAAAGATAATTATGTTCAGGCAGAAATGAGTGTTGATTGGGAAGGAGAGAAAAGAGGATTATCTTTAGAAGTTGTAGAGGATGATTTAAAGTATGGGGCTAAATTAGACTTGGCAGAAAAAGATAAAATATTAAACCCAAAATCAAGATTAGAACAAATTGCACCATTTATAGTATTAGGATTAATCATATTTGCAGGAATAATTACTATGTATTTTATACAAAAGGGATGTCAGGCATAATAGAAAAATATATAAATTTAAAAATCTTATAATTCTAATGGTTAATAAAAATATTTTAACAATAATAATTATTTTTTCAATAATATCCTCAGTAAATTTAGTTGCCTCACAAGATTTTACTTTTAAATTAAATGATGAAGCTAATTTTACAATTCCATGTACCCTAAATGGTTTTCCATGTTCAAGTTCTGCCAGTTGTAACTTAACAATGAGATTTCTAAATAATAGTTACAAAATAAAGAATCAATTAATGGGAAATGTTGGAAATGGAGATTTTACACTTGAAGCTAATTTTAGTACCCTTGAACCATTAAGTTATAAAGTTTTTTGTGCAGAATCAGGAGAGAATGATACTGCAACAGGAAATATTTTAATAACCCCAACTGGTAGAACTTTTAGTGAAGGGCAAGGAACTACTGCATTAGGGATTATGTTTGGGGCTTTAGCAGTTTCAATTATCTTCTTAATATTAGGATTTAGTTTAGAAAAAAATCCATCACTTATGATATTAGGTTTTTTCTTTGTTGTGTTTTCTATAATATTAGCAGTTTATTCACTTCATCTAGGTTATGTTTATACAAACGATATATTACAATATGAAAGTTTAGTTCCAGTTTCTTCTGGAATTTATACTATAATATTATTTAGTTTAGGAGGATTAACAGTAATTTCTTCAGCATTAATGCTAATATCATTCATAGTAGAATTAAGTAAAATAAACAAAACAAAGAAGTTTGGAGAAGGATTTAATCCTATAACAGACACTTACGATTTCTAAAAAAATAATAGGAGAGAGCCAGAATGGTAGCTCTCCCCACCTCGATTAAGAGGAAAATAAAATAATAATTTAATAATTTTATGCGCCTTGAGTTCTACTTCCAGGTATTACATTAAATATTACTGCAAGGATTACTCCAATCATTGCGATTAGAACGATTAACCCTAATAATTCAGGAATAGTTAACATAGCTTGGATAGTATCGTTAAGACCCTTATAAGAGTTTGTTCCTCCTTGGTAAGTATAATTTATCCTTACTGAAGTATCATTTAACTCTATTGCTGTTCCATTAGTAATAACTCCCGCAGAAGTTATATTGGCAATACTTGGATCATAAGTTCTAGTATCATTCCAAAGTCCAGTAATTACTGGAGAATTGAAACCAATAGCTGTAGCTCGATCTATAGTATAACCACTTTCATTTACCCATCCAGCTTCACTAGATACAGTAAAAGAATTATTATCTAATTGATCTAAAAATTCTTCAAGGATGAAAAATCCTACAGCAAGTAAAACACCAACGATTATCAAGACGGCAATTATTGCTTGAAGATTTCCTATTTGTGCTTTCTTTTTCATTTTATAAAAAGAAAAAAAGAAACTTCAAGAAAATTAAGCTCCAGAAACTCTAGCGCCGGGTATTACATTAAACACTACTGCTAAAATTATTCCAATAACTGCTATTAGAACTATTAATCCTAATAATTCAGGAATGGTTAACATAGCTTGGATAGTGTCGTTAATTCCTTGAACGGCACTTCCTGTAGGATTAATGGTTTGAGCTTGGCTTAAAAATTCATCTAAGATGAAAAAAGCTGCACCCAAAAGAATACCAACAATTACTAGAACAAGGATTATACCTTGTAAATTTCCTAATTGTCCTTTCTTTTTCATTTCTAAATTTGACCTCCTTATAACAATATAAAATTGAATATGGAATAATCATTAATTGTTTATTTATAAATAAGGCGAACCCCAGGGGAGCCCCATAGAAAATTATATAAAGAATAAAGTATATTAAATACTATAAATATTAACAGAATGGAAACTAAATGCCAAGTAAAGATACAATCCCTTTCCACATAACAATAAAAAGTCGTGATGAAATAGAAAGAATTAGAAAGATTATTTCTGAAGAATTAGGAATTACTATAAATAATATTACAATGAAACAAGCTGAAATTGCATTTAGATTAAAAGCTCAAAATGGAAAAATATTAACTAAAACATTAGAAGAGATAATGTTGGGAAAAATAAAATGAATAAAAAAGCACAAGCAGGAATTTTATTGTTTTTATTAATCGGGATCATAGTCGTATTCATATTTGCAGTAGTTGGAGTACCAATTGCTAAAGTATTTGATGATGTAATAGATGATTTAAAAAAACCAGAACATTTTGGAACATCAAATGTATCTGTTGATACAATGAATCAAGTACAAGGATTAGTAACCCCAGCAATAGATCAATTAATATTTATAACCTTAATAGCTATTGTTTTAGGAACATTAGGAATAGCAATTTTTACTGATTTTCATCCAATAACTTTAGGAATATTTATAATTGCAATAGTTTTAGCAGTAATTATCGCAGGATTATTAGCAAATGCTTATGATGAAGTCCAATCCAATCAAGAATTTTCTGAAAAAGCACAAGAATTTACATTTACAAATGTAATAATGGGAAAACAATTTCCAATAATAATATTAATAGCAGGAGTTATTGGAGTTATAATAATGATGGCTAAGCGTGGGAGGTTAGCATCACCAGTATAAAATGAAAAAATCTATACTTAAAACACACAGGGAAGCTCATAGACAAAAGAAAACCTCATTAGTAATAATCTTGTTCATAGGAATTATACTTTTTTTAAGTATAAATTTAATATCTGCTGATTTCAGTTTTGATAATGTAAAAGGAGATTTAATTATTGATGAAACAACTTCTAAATATGGAAGAATTGAAATTAGAGATTGGTTTGGATTATTTGATTTAGTAAGTGTTGAACCTAAAATAAATACTGATATTTGTAGTTCAAGTTGTTCAGCAGAAATAGAAATAATAATGTACCAAGATGGAGTTTTAATTGATGATATTAAATTTATAGAATTAATTAATGGTAAATGGTTAGATAGTTCTATACAAAGTTATAATTTTTATATAAAAGATGGTGGAAGTAAATTCTTAGTTAATGATTATGAATATTCTTGTAGTAAAAGTTTCACATTAAATTTAACAGAAAAAGAAACTTGTTCACAAGTAAAAGTTGGAGAACACTATGAAAACAATTATACTTATAAACCTTACAAATTAGGAGAAGAAGTTGAAGAAGGAACTTATTATGTTAGATTAGAAGGAAAAAAATATGGAATCCAAACAGTAGATTGGCAAATAACTACTGCAGGAATTTTATTAGATGAATTTGAGGTTTGGGCTGCAACAGAATTAAAAGAGGTTTTAGGAACTTCAACAACAGATAGTAATATTAATAATATTGGGGCTAGTGCTTGGACTGCATATAATTTTACTGCATCTGAAAATTATTCAATTAGAACAGTTCAAATATTTGTTACAGAAGACGCAGGACTAATTACTGCAACTCATGTAGGATTGTATGAAGTAGATTCGTCCACAAACCAAGTTATTCCTAATATAATTGGAAGTAACTCTTCAACAATAAGTTCTTTTGCTGTGGACACTGCTTTTAATTTTACATTCCCTACAAATGATTCATTAGTAGTTGCTGGAAGGAAATATGCTTTGGTGTTTTGGGATACTCTTTTAGGTGGACCTGCAATAAGAGTTGGAGAAACAATAGAAACAAATGGTAGATCTTTTACTTCAGGAGGACCTCTAAGTAGTTTAGATTTTGATACAGTAACTACTGTTGCTAGTGTAAACATAAGAATTTATGGAGCAACAGATATAACTCCAATAGCTACAACATTAAACACCCCAATTGATAATTTTAATTCAACATCATCAGAAATTACTTTTAATTGTTCAACAACTACAACAATAGGACATGTAGATAATCTTACATTATGGTTAAATATAACAGGAAATTGGGAATTAAATCAAACAATTGATATTCCTGGAACTGAAACAACAAACACCTCATTATTTGAAAGAAATATTCCTGAGGGTATTAATTATCAATGGACTTGCGTAGGTGTTGATAGTTTTTCTATAAATCATTGGGCCAATAATAGAACTTTTAGTGTTGATACAATATTACCAGAAATAATAATACATAATCCTTTATCCATTTCAGATTTTGGTTCTCTAGGTAAAGAAGAAATATTGAATTGGACGGTTACTGAATTAAATTTAGCATCTATTTGGTATAATTATAATGGAACAAATTTTACACTAAATGGAAAGATTAATAATACAATCTTTTTCCTAAAAACGGCACCATATAATCTAACAATGTATGTTAATGATACTAATGGAAATACAAATTCTAGTATTAGGAATTGGACTTACAAACTATTCTTAAATAATCTAACATTTAATTCAACAGTTTTAGAAACATCTAATCAAAATTTTATATTAAATGTTAGTATTGCTAGCGGATTTAATATACAGAAAGCTAGTTTAATTTATGATGATATAATATTTACTGGTGCAACTATTAGTGGTTCTGGAAGTGATTTTAATATTGAAAAATCAATAACAATCCCACAAGGAGTTCAAGGATTTTCAAGTGAGAATAGAACATTTGTTTTTAATATAACAATGGCAGAAGATATAACTGGAGATACTTCAAGTTTTTTAACCACAGGAGTAAATCAAACAGTAAATGAATTAAGTTTTGGGTTATGTAATGGTGCTAACCTTGATGTACCTATGCTTAATTTCACATACAAGGATGAAGGAACAGGATTAGAAATAAATGCTTCAAATAATAGAACAACATTCCAATCAACATTTCAAATAGGAATAGATCAAAATAATTTAGTAAAAAATTTATCTATTAATAATGTATCAACTAATTTTAGCAGGTTTGATTTTTGTACCGATGAAACATCAAATAGCTTTGTAACAAATATGGCTTTGTTTTATACTGCACAAGGATTTACAGATAAAAACTATTTCTTAAGTCTAGCTTCATTAACTAGTGTTACTAATGAAATAGATTTATTTTTAATAAATGAGAATACTGGTGTAGAGTTTTTCATTGATGTTGAACAAAATTTATTTCCATTAACTAGTGCAACAATAAGTATAGCAAAATTCTTTATAGGAGAAGGAATATTTAGAACTGTAGAGATAGATTTAACAGATGGGGCTGGAAGGATAACGGCCTTCTTAGATTTAAATAAGGATTATAGATTCACAATAACAAAAGATGGAGAATTATTAGCAATAATAAACAAAAGAGCAATTTGTGAAGCAGCACCATGCACATTAGATTTATCTTTAACTGAAGAAACACCTGATATTTATTCAGGATTTAGTGAAATATTTGCTAGCCAAGTATTATATAATTTATCATTTGATGGTGCAACAAAGATAGTAACATTTGAATTTGTGGATATAACAGGATTAGCAACTTCTTTTAGAATGGACATAACTAAAGGAAGATCTAATGGAACTGGAACATTAATATCTACACAGAGATTATTTACCTCTTCAGGATTAATGACCTTTGATGCTTCAAATCAAACAGGGGATTTAACAGCAAAGGTATTTATTGCTAGAAGTCCAGATCAACTTATAGATTTTATAAATTTTGTGATAAGTAGTGTAGCAGAAGCTTTAGGGATATTAGGATTATTTGTAGCATTTTTAATAGTTATAACAGTTATAATGGGATTTGCACTTTCACCAAGGGCGTTCATATTTGCTATACCTTTAAGTCTTACTCTAGTTAAATTAATGGGAATAATCTCCCTATCAAATGGAGCAATAGTGGTAATTTATTTATTAGCCATTGTTGCTGCAACATTTATATCAAGATGAAATTAAGTTCCGCAATCATGTTAGTATTATTAGTTAGTTTTGTATTCGTATCTTGGGGATTGTTAATAAATGATTTTGAAACTAATTACATTGATACAAATATTTCAAGTGCAGATCCAATAAATGAAACATTTTTACAGGATTTTGATAATACAGAAGAATTAAATGAAACTATGCAACCAATATTCGAAGGGTTCAAAGATCTTGCAACAGATGACGGATTCTTTGATAAAATACAGGATTTAGCAGTAGTTGTACCATTAGCAATAATTGCTGTTCCTGGAGTAATATTTAATCAATTAGTTATATTAATAACTTTAATATCAACATTTTCAGAGCTTATAGGAATACCAATACAGATAGTACTAATATCTATTGTTGGAATGTTTATGTTTATATTATTTAAATTAGTAGAATTTTGGAGGAGAACACCAGTATAAAATGATATTTGATTTACCAACAAACTTAACATTAATACCTCAACTTTTCGTAGCAGCAGATGGATTTGTATCTGGGTTATTAGGACTTGCCATACTAATCCTAATTGGATTTGGAACATTATTTTTAACATCTTCCTTTAATAGTTCAGATAGTTTAATAGCAACTTCTTTTATATTAATGATAATGTCAATATTTTTAAAATATCTTGGATTATTAGGAGATTTTTTTATGTTTTTATGTGCAGTTTTCTTTGTAGGATCATTAATAATGTCTACAATAAGAAGGCCATTGGGGGCATAACATATAGAAAATTATTTAAATAACAAAAACATATAAAAAACATGGTAGATGATGAATTTACACCAGAACAAGTGAAAGAAAAATTTAGAGAAGCTGAAAGAAAATTGCAAAGAAGATTAAATCAACCAATTTTTAAAAAAGGAGGTGTTAAAACAAGCTTAGGTAAACCAGTAAGAAAGAAAGTAAATCTTTCAAGGGCTAACCGAGCTTTAAGACAATTAATATAATGGCAAAAGAATTTTTTAATAAAGGAGATAAATTAATGAGAGATAATTCTGAATTTGTAAGAAGAGAATCTGAGAGAATAAGCAAATTATCAGAAATAAAGAATAAGGAGATTAAAAGAAAATGAGTAATGGGTCAGGAAGTGGATTAGGATTACTTGGATTATTAATTGCGATTCCATTAATAGCACAAGTAATAAGACAAACAGAAAGAATTGGTGAACAAGTAGGATTTAAAGAAAATAAAAAGAAAGGAGGTAAAAATGACTGAAGGATATTGTGTAAAATGTAAATTGAGGGTGGAAATTCAAAACCCAAAAGAATCTAAAACAAAAAAGGGAACTAAAATAGCAAAAGGAAAATGCCCTAGATGTGGAATAATAGTATGTAGAATGGGAGGATTATAAAATGAAAACTTCTATTAATGAGGGACATAGACATACTTGGAAAAGAAATGATAGATTCACAAGTTTTAATTCAGGACATAAACATAAGATAGATTTAAGAAGAAAATTAGCATTACAAAACAGAGTGGGCAGTCATACCCATAGGTTGTTAAATGGTTAAATGGATAAAAAAATATATACTACTGCATTAATATTTATATTCTTAATTAGTTCTATTTCTGGGGAATTAATAGTTGGGGATACAAATGAAGATAATACAATAGTAGAATTGATTACAGAACCAATAGTTTCTGGTGGAGGATCTATTGTAGATACTAACGCCACAACAGAATGTGGTGATGGAGAATTTCTAAGAGGTGATGGAACTTGTCAAGTTCTTGCAGGCGGAGGAACATTTAATGAAACATATAATGATTTTATTGTAGCAAACATTTCTAATAGAAGTTTCTTTTGGGATAATTTAGATTCGCCATTAGATTCTTGGCTATCTACTTTTAATATAACTTATAATAATTATGTTCAAGCAAACATTTCTAATCGATCTTATTATTGGGATGAATTAGATACTTTTAATGATACACAATTCTCAAATGTTGGAGGGATTTTAACAGCAGTTAGAACTTGGTGGGATGGATTATATTGTAGATTAACTGGTTGTGAAATGACTGGAAATATTAATTTAAATTCTAATTCTATTCTAAATCTTGGAGGATTAAATTTAACCCAAGATATAAATTTGAGAGATAAAAATTGGTTAGTTCCAACTCCAACATTAGGTAACCATACTGCAAATAAAGATTATGTTGATGATGCAACTTCTTCTACTGCTTTTGATTTCTTTTTTAATGAAGATACTTCTAATATCCCAGGGCATTTTAATATGACTGAATCAGATTTAGAAAGGCCTGAAAGTGAATTAGATTCTGTAAGTTTGGGTACAGGAGTACAAAGTATTTTTAATTGGACAACTCTTATTGGACAACCAGAATTTAATGAATTAAGGCAAGGAGTTTATGATGTTCATTTGCACATGAATGTTGATGGATCAGGAAGAAAACCTGTTGTCATTACTCCTAAACTTTATAATATTTCTGCTGATGGAAGTTCAAGAAATTTATTAGTAACATTTGAAACTTCAAGTATATTACTTTCAATTCCAACAGAATATGATTTGCATGGAGTTTTAGTTAATCCTATAATGTTAGGTGATGGAGAGAGATTAAATTTAGAATTAGAAGCAACTATTGGAGCTACTGGTGCTAATGTTATTGTAACTGTTGAAATGGAAGGAACAACAGATTCACATTTATCTGTTCAAACATCTTCTAATGCTTTTGAAAAGATTTTCATTAGGAGAGATGGAACTAATACTTTGACAGGTAATTGGCAAGTTGATAGTGTTGCAAATCCTTTTAATATTAATATGAGTGGAAATATAACTGCAGGTTTCTTTTTAGGAGATGGTTCTCAATTAACAGGAGTTTCAACTTTTAATGCGACTTATAATGATTATGTTGCTAATAATATTTCTAACAGATCTTATTACTTGAATACTAATTTAGGGGAGATAAATAATATTAATGAAACTTGGTTTGAAAATGTATTAGGATTTTTAACATTAAAATCATCACAGTTATTAATATGGTTCGATGATACTTTTTCTGGAAAAACAACAGATGATTTATCTGAGGGTTCTACAAACAAATATAATAATGAAAGTTGGAATGAGAGTAGAGGTAGGGATTTATTTCTTCCACATGATATTAATGGAACAAATATAAATGTGACTTCTATTATAACAGATCAGATTCACTCATCAGATAATAAAGCATTTATAAATTATTCAGAATTTGCAGAGGGGTATTTAGTTGTAGATGGAAATGGAGATTATGTTAATGCTTCTACTCCTACAATTAATTTAACAGGAGGAGCATTAAGTTTATGGGCAATGCTTGATATAGGAACAGGAGATGATGGAATTGTTACTGAGATTACAAGTATAGGAAATGTTGGAACACAAAATAGATTTGAGGTAAGAAAAACTAATAATAATTTTCTTGCTTCTGGTCTTAGAGCAAATGGGGTTAATTATAATGCAATAGGAAGTATAATTGCAAGTGATAATGAAGGTAAATGGATTCATTTAGTTAATACTTTTAATAACACTCATACTTCTTTTTATCATAATGGTGTTTTAGATTCTATTGGAGTAAAAGGACAGGATTTTTCAGCAGATGATTTTAGAAGAATTAATATTGGAAAACTTGCGACAGCAGATTCTCAATATTTTCAAGGAGGGGTTGATGAAGTAATGTATTTTAATAGAAGTTTAACTACTACCCAAATTGTACAATTAAATAATTCTGGAAGAAATAATCAAACTATAAATGAGTTTTTTACAAATACACTTGTTGTTTGGTTTCCCCTTAATATTGATGGGAGAGATTTTTTTGGGAATCATAATGGAGAATTAATTGATAATGCTTTTATAATGAAAGAATCAATAGGAGAAGCATATAATGTAAAGAATTTAGGAATAGTAGAAGATTTAGTTATTGGAGGAAATATTTTTGGGAAGGGATTTATGATTTCAGAAGATGGAGAAGCAAATTTTAATGGGAATGTAGATGCAAATAATTTTATGATGGAGGGGGTAAATTTTATAATGAATAGTGATAGTACAAATGTTTTTCGTAAATCAGTAGCGGATACAGATGTAATTTGGAGAGCAAATGATGGGGGAACAACAAAAACTGTTTGGACAATAGATGCTGCTGATTCTGCACAAATGATATTTGAATCAACAGCAAAACAACCTTTATTTGAATCGGGATTAAGAGTGGGGTTAGATAACGACAATAATGAGATAGACAATTCAGCAGCATCAACTGGTGGTTCTGCGACATTATACATTGGAGATATGGAAATTGACACTTCTATTCCATCTGATGAAAGATTGAAACAAAATATTAGAGAAACTTCAACAGATTTAAATGAATTAATGAATTTAAATATCTTTGACCATGAATATAATGATAGTTTTTATAGTGCATCTGGAACTTATACTTCATTAGGAGCATTAGAAATCCAACAAATATATCCTGAATTTATTAAGAATTTTACAATAACAACTAAAGAATCAGAACCAATAATAAAAGAAACTTGTGTGGGTTTTGAGGATGAGCAAAAATGTGAAAGAGAAGTTATTGATATGACTAAAGAAGAAACAGAAGATTATTTGATGATTGATTATGATATGTTTATTCCAAAAATGTTAAAATGGTTACAAGGATTATTTAATTGGAATGAAGAACAAGATGCAAGGATTGCAGAATTAGAATCAAGAATTATTGAATTAGAAAAACCTGCTCCACAATTATAAATAGATATTAATTCTTAGTAAGGTTTATATATTAAAATTCATTTCCTAAATTGTGTGAAAGACGCAACCGAGTTAATTTCCTCGCACTACAGAATTCACATACTTCAAATTCAAATATCACCTCATCCCCTCTCCACCTTTTAATAATTCTTGGAGGGGTTTTTTAACTACTTAGAAATTACAAGGAGTATTTATAAAGAATAATCATTTGTAATTTTTATGGAAATGAATATGATTAAGGATATGATCGATAGATGGAAAATTCTAGCAAATCAATTTCTAAAAGAAGATAAAAGAGTTTACATAAAAGATATTTATGATAGTTATTATTTTGCAGATATACTTTTTGTTGGACAGGACACCATTGAAATTCAATGTTTTGAACCATTAGATAAAGTTAATAAGAAGTTCAAATTGTATTGGGCAAATATTTCTAAATTTAAAGAATATGTGGAGAAGGGAGAATGAAAGTTTGTAAGAAATGTAATTCTGATAAAGAAATTGAAGAACATCATGTTCAACCAAAATTTATGGATAATGAAAAGGGTTATGGTTTGTTAATTGATTTTTGTAAAAAACATCATCATATATTACATTTAATTATTCCTTCTATAATTTGGAAATATATACCAGAAAAATATAAATTAAAAGTAATAAAAGAAGTTCAAAGTTTTACTTATAAATACTGTAAAAATAATTTGAATAAAGAACTAAAAGATTTTAAAAACGATTTGAATAAGTATTGTGGAAATGGCGATTGTTGTTTTGAATTGGATGAAGAAGATTATATTGATGGAACTTGTCCATATTGTTTGGGTTCAATAAATAAAGGAGATGATGAATATGGTTATAAATATTATTGATTTATTTGAGGACAATGAATTGACAGAAACAAGCTCTGCATATAAAACAATCTGCCCACACTGCGATTTACAAGGTGGTAGAACAGAAGGGTTTATTTTATTCCCAGAAACAAACACTGCATATTGTCATAGCTCAGGAAAATGGTTTACTTTATTTCAAACAGTATGTTTGAAATTAAAAATAATTCAATGTATTGAAGGAAATGATAAAGGTGAAAGTCCTGATATTTCTGAAGAAGAGAAAGAAATAATATATGAACAAATAAAAACAGAGAAAGGAGAAAAGTTTGTAAAAGAATTAAAAGATTCAGAACAAAATGTATACGATTTTTTGATGGCTATTATCAATGGTAATAAAATTAAATATGTTGTTAATATAAATAAAGTTGCTAATCATATTATAGAAACGTTAAATATAAAAACTATTTCTGGAATAAAATCTGATGCTGTTTATGTATATCAAAATGGAATATGGACAATACAAGGAGAGGGGTTAATCAAAAGAGATATTGAAAAACTTTTAGATACTTATTGTAATAATAATAATATCTCTGAGATTTTAAAAAAGATACAAAGAAAAACAATGACTAATAAAGAAGACTTTGATAAAGTTCCAGAATATAAGAGATGTGTTATGAATGGAGTTATTGATTTTGATAATATTGATGATATAAAATTTCTAGATCATTCAAAATCATATAATTTCAAAACAAAATTTCCAATATATTATAATGAAAAAATAGATTGTCCTAAAATTAAAAAGTTTATTAGTGATACATTTTATCCTGAAGATATACAACAAGTAAAAGAATGGTTTGGGCATCACTTGCCAAAAATATATCTTTTTAAAAAAGCTGTATTAATTCAAGGGCCAAAACATACAGGAAAAACTGTATTTATAAATTTATTGAAAAACTTTATTGGAAGAATAAATACAACAGGTTTGAGTTTACAAGAAATTAGTAATGGAAAAAGTTTTGATTTACATTTTCTTAAAGATAAGATTGCTAATATACATGATGATTTATCTAGTAAAGATTTAAATGATGGTGGAGGTTTTAAAATGGCTGTTGGCGATGGTGATATATCTGGAGAGCAAAAGTTTGGAGATAGACATATATTTAGAAATTCTGCTAAGATGACATTTACTTGTAACACAATACCTCCTGTAAAAGATATAGATGATGATGCTTATTATGATAGATGGTTATTATGGAACTTGGATAATATAATCACTAAAGAAAATAAGAACACCAAACTAATATCTGAATTAACAACAAAAGAAGAATTGAGTGGATTATTAAATTATGCAATAAGAGGATATGCAAGTTTAGTTAAAAGAAATTATTTTTATAAAGAAAAGGAATGTGATGAGATTAAAAAATTAATGATTAAAAGTGGAAACTCATATTCTAAATTTGTTACAGAAATGTTGACGGAAGAGATTGGATCTAAAATAACAAAAGAAGAAATGCACAACCAATACTGTCACTATTGTACTTCACAAGTTCCTAAGATATCGCCACAAACTAAAGATAATTTAGGAAAACAATTACCAAGGTTTGCACCATATTTAATTTCTTCTAGTAATGGTAAGGAAAGATATTGGTTGAATGTTAAAATAAATCCTTGTGTAAATATGACAGCTATGACACCTTTTCAAAAAGCTTATATAGAAAATAAAAGTAGTAATAAAGATGGTAATATATTAGATATAAAATTACCAAAGGCGTCATTGCTGTCAGTGGATAAAACACTATTAAAACAAAAGAAAAAGGTGTCTAAAAAGAAAGTGACAAAAAAGAAGACTGAGAGAGAGATGCAATTTTGGGAGATAGATGAATGTAAAAATATTAAACCAAACCATACAAAAAAGGAAGTATTAGAATATTTATTAAAAAATAGAAATGTAGATTATAAAAGATTTGTTGATAAATTTGGTGTAGGATGTTTGAGATTTAGAAATGAATTAATACGTGAAGGAGATATAAAATGAGAGATATTTTGATATATGATATTGAAACAGATTCTTTAGATATAGATAAAGCTAAAGTTAAATGGTTTGGGGCTTACAGTTATTTATATGACGAATATTATTTAATACCTTTTGATAAAAAGAAAATTCAAAATATTTTAGATAAACATAGAGTTTTTGTAGGATTTAATAATAAAGCATTTGATAATTTAATTCTAGAAAACAATGGATGCGCTATTGGTGATTACAAAATCATAATAGATTTATTAGAACAATCTGCTCCTAAAGGAAATTCGGATTATAATAAATATTTTAAAAATAAATTAAAGCAGATGGGAATTGATATTAATAAATTTTCACTTAAAAATATTATAGAAATATTGAAATTAGATGATATAAATAAAGGAGATATAGATTATAAAATATTTCAAAAACAAATACTAACACAAAAAGAAATAATTAAAATTAAAACATATCTCAAACAAGATATAATATTAACAAAAAAATTATTTGAATGGTATGAAGCACAATTCAATCCATTAAAAGAATTGTTATCAATGAAAGATCAGAGTAATTATAAACATATAACTACAAGTTTGGCATCTTTGGCATATATGATTATGTGTAATAAAGCTGAATTAGAATTAGAGTGGGGTGAAAAATCTGAAGAAGAAACAAAACCTTTTTTTGGTGGGCATCACATAGAAGCTAGATGGGAAAAAGTTAAAGGAAATATAGTTAATCTTGATTTTACTTCTGCTTACCCTCATGCACTTATGATGGGTAATTTATATTCGCCTTCAAAAAAAGGGTGGAATGGAGGTGAATATTTTAGTATTGATGGTACTTACAATAATAAAGAACAAGGAAAAATAGAGAAAGCATTAAAAGATATTTTTACAATAAGATTAAAAGCAAAGAGGGAAGGAGATAAAATTAAATCACAAGCATATAAGATTTGTATAAATTCTCAATATGGATTAACTGGTAATCCAATTTTCAAAACCTTTTATAACCCTACAACAGCTTCAGATTGTACTCACATTGTTAGAACATGGTTAAGAAAAATAGCAAAGAAATTGGAAGTTGATGGTTTTAAAATTCTCTATGGTTTTACTGATAATATTATTGTTCAAATTCCAGACGAGTCTAATGAAAAAGAATTAATGTATGTTGTAAAAAAATTTATCAATGAAGTTAAATCTAATATGCCATTTCCACTAGAAACTTTTGATATGGAATTAGAAGAAAGAATGAAATTTATATGGTTCGTAACGAAGAATTGTTATCTTTGGGTGACTGATGAAAATAAAGTTAAATATAAATCTACTCTATTAAATAAAAATACGCCTAAAGTTATAATGGAAGTTTTTAATGAATATGTTAAGCCAAAGATAATTAAAGAGTTGGATGTAAATTTCACTGAAGATAATCTCACAAAACGAATTGTGAATAAGTTAGAAAAGGATATCTCTCTCGCATCACAAGAATATAAAGTTGGAGATTTAAATTCTTATAAGGTCAAAACTTCATTACAATATCAAGCATCAGAAAAGTATGGTGAGGGCCGACATTATTTAATACCAAATAATAAAATGATAGGGATAGGAAAAGCTAAAAGAACAAAAAAAAGAAATCCTATTAGATATTGTACTATTGAAGAATTTAATACAAATAATTTGGAAATTAAGGATATAGAATTAAAAAGATTACTCCAACATATTAAACCATTTATAAAAGATAATAAAAAACAAACCCTACTATTTCCAATGGAGAATAAAAATGCTTAAATCAAAAATCTGTAAAAAATGTAAGGCCTCATTTGTTCCTGGAAAGAAAGAAGAATATTGCAAAGAATGTTTAGAATTATTAATAAAAGAATGTGGGAGGTGTAAGTCAATAAAACAAAAAGATATGTTTTATAAAGATAAGAATAGGGTGGGAGGGTTTTATTGTTATTGTAAAGATTGTAGTGCTAAAGAACATAAAGAGTATGCAAAAAATAATAAATACAAAATAGAAATTAAATCAAAGATATGGAGAGAGAAGAATAAGGAATCACTTAATAAAAAACAAAGAGAATATATGAAAAAAACAAATTATGCAAGTGAGAAAACTCCTAATCAAAGAAAGATAAGATGTATAAAGAGGGAAACTAGAAGGAAATATCCTTTGAAAAATCAACAGTGTAAATATTGTGGAGAGGTGGCAATTGAACATCATCATATAACTAAACCAATTACAATAAATGATTTTGAATTTGTTTGTCATAAATGTCATATTCAAGCCGAAAGGCAACAAAAGGAGGTACAACACAATGACAAGTTTAAAAGAAACAGCAGAAGGATATGAACCAAAGCTAACTCTAAACATAGCAGATTTAGATAAAGTTGATCTATCATTTCCAATGGAAGAAAGAACTGGAACAGATAAAGAAGGAAAATCATTTGATTATCATGTTATGATTGCAAATGGTCAAGAGTATAGAGTTCCAAATACTGTGCTTGAAGAGATTAAAAAGATTCTTAAACTAAAATCAGAAGCAAAGTTTGTAAAGGTAACTAAGAAAGGATCTGGATTAGCTACAAGTTATTCAGTAGAGTACATAGAATAATGCAACCACATGGCTGTATTTAACTTATTTAGTGCTTGTAGGATTGGATTGCACCCTACATTACATATTACAATCACCTATCATATTCACCTAATCAAATGAGAGTATATAGTTTTGCTCACTCTTTTCTATATACTCTTTGGGTGATCTGGGTGGGGTTTTAGATTTCCTCTTTTTCCTCACCCATCATATTCAAAATGCCAATAAGGAAAGGAAACCAAAGATTACAAAAACCATGTAAAAGATGTGGAGAATTATTTGAACCTAGTGGGAAATATAATGTGATCTGTTTAAAATGCAGGCCTAGAGCAATATCTAGTTTTTATATTAGATTACAAAGAATACAACGGAGAAAAAAAACAGGTGGTAAAAATGATTAAATTAAAAAATAAGCAGAAAGATGTTAGCAATACTTAAAAGATTTAGGCGTTTTGGATAACTAAATGAAAAGGTTTATATAGACTAATAGTCTATAAGTATCATGGAAAAAAAAGAAACAAAGGTTACAAGGATAACATATTCAGTTGATTGTCCTGAATGTAAGAAGATGATTAAAGGAAACTCACCAAGAACAGTTGAGTGGAATCTTGATCTTCATATAAAACAAAAACACAATCAAGATCTAAATAAAAAGGAGGATGATAAAAATGAAAATAACTGAATTTATAAAACAGTTGTTTAGTAGAAAAGGAAAATACCTTTACTACGACAAATCAAAAAAGAGCTGGATTAATCCAGCCTTTTAATATTCAAAATGGAGATCATATACAAACAACCAACCCTTAAACAAATAATGAAACTAATGTTTAAAATCAATAGGGATGAAAAATACAATTGCTATTTCAAAGGAGTTAATGGGGAAGTTCATATGATTGTTGAAGAGGTGGCATATACTATAAAATGAAAAAAAATAAACAAGGATTAGCAAAGTTAGTTCAAGATAACTTTTGTGGTTTAAGATCTATTGTAGGTTGTAGTTATATTTTAAAAACCTTTTGCAAGAAAACTTGTAGTTATTATAAAAATATTGAAAGGAGCGCAAGATACTGGACTTAAAAGTTCAGTTATCAGCACTAA
>SDBT01004023.1_pt1 | contig 25124 bp, 19 predicted proteins | sample 2277101 | NCBI WGS metagenome assembly SDBT01 (sample SAMN10404973, study PRJNA504765) | marine sediment metagenome | isolation source: marine sediment core GS10_PC15, 103 cmbsf | place: Arctic Ocean: Southern Knipovich Ridge | collected 2010 | reverse complement strand
CGGGTTCTCCTTTGCGGACAATCTGCTTAAACCACTCAGGCGGTGACCAGCTTAAGTAACTGAAGATAGCGAAGGCGATGATAAAGATAGACTTAACTATCGATGGTAAAAGGGGTTGCACCATTTCATAGGGGACATTGAGTATGGTCACCAGGCTGCTGATGGCATAGCATAGCCCGGCCAGGCCCCAGAGAAGGAACCGGTTGACCACCAGGGGGTCCATCTTTTTGCCTTCCTTGAGCTGCCTCCGGTAGATCCTCCATCTGCCCAGAGATTCATAGGCCAGCCAGCCGAAGTTCAATGAGTTACCAATAGCATACATTAATCTTATCCCAAAACGAGCATTCCAGTGCGCCACTCCACCTTTAGCCTCGAACATAAATATCAGATCCTTCGATCCGAAGAGCAAGATACCGATGAAGATGAGGAAGAACAGACTTCCCCTCCGCCCCGGTCGAAAGACCTGGCGGGTAAAGACCCCGAAAATAAACAGACCAATAATGAAGGCATTGCTACCTAAAATTCCAAGAATTTTGGCCCAGGCAGTTGTCTCTGAGTTCGGATGCGCTTGAAAGATTATCACTGAAAACAATGTGAGAGGGGCAAAGATAAAACCCAGAACTGAGAAACCCAAGGCAGCTAAGAGAGCGGGTAGGTATTTAGTTTCCTGATACCGGCGGAGAATGGCAATGGAAACCACCCACATAATAATTGTGCCGAAAAAGAGAGCGGACCCTTCGAATAACTGAGAGACACTTAGCTCCATTTTTTCCCCTTTACCCCGTTAGAAACCTTACCTGGCGAATTGACACTGAAGCCAGGGAAAATATTCTACCCTAATAATATATCTTTATTAAATTTTTTTCAATAGTTTTTACTTTCATCGTTTTTTTACTAATTGTATGATAGTATATTTCATCAGTTGGAGATTTTTATGAAATTGGTTTCTCAATCTTCCCGAATGCAGGAAATCTTCTCCCGGATAGCCCCCTACTATGATTTCCTTAATCACCTGCTCAGCCTGGGCATTGACCTCAGGTGGCGGAAATATGCGGCCGGGTTGATCGGGGTGGGCCCGGAGGCAACCGTGCTGGATGTTGCCACCGGGACCGGGGATTTTGCACTTAAGATCGCCCGGCATACCGCCCCGGGGGTAAAGATTATCGGGATTGACATCAGTGAGCAGATGCTGGCCCTCGCCCGGCAGAAAGTCAGACGGGCGGGGCTCACCCGGCGGATCTCCTGTCAAAATGCTCCGGCGGAAGAGCTTCCCTTTGATGAGAATTTCTTTGAGGCAGTGGTTATCGGTTTCGGGATCCGTAACCTCTCCGAGCCCGCGGCCGGACTGAGAGAGATCTACCGGGTGCTTAAGCCGGGAGGAAGAGCGGTCCTTCTGGAATTTTCCCTTCCTCGATATCGAGCCCTCCGATTTGTTTACCGCTTTTACCTGATAGTGATCGTTCCCCTCATCGGCGGGCTAATCGCCCACAGCGGGGCTTACCGCTATCTCAGTCAATCGATCCTTAAGCTGCCCGGCCGGGAGGAGTTCGAGGCCACAATGGAGGAAGCCGGTTTCCAGTATGCCCGCCATCATAATCTCAGCCTGGGGATTGCAGTTGTCTACCTGGGTGAAAAACCGTTTTCGGCCGCCTGAGCATTAGAATGTATGTCGGGCATCTTGCCCGACATGCTTGTCCTGAGCCACGCCTGTGGCGGGACCGAAGGGATGGCGGGCTGGAAGCCCGCCTTACAATAGGGAATGGCTCTAAAAGAAATGAAAATAATATCCTTCGATCTGGACGGAACCTTAGTGGATTCGGAATTCAACGATCTGGTCTGGTATTATGGAATACCGGAGCTGTATAGTAAGAGGCATAATATCAGCCTGGAGATAGCAAGAGAGTTTGTGAGCGGAGAGTATCAGAAAATAGGAGATCAAGCGGTAGAATGGTATGACATCAAATTCTGGTTCAGGCGATTTGGGCTGGAAGGTAACTACCAGGAGCTGATGAACCGGTTTCGAGATAGGGTGAAGGTCTACCCGGAGGTACTGGAGGTTCTGGAAAGCCTGAGAGAGAGGTATGATCTAATCCTGACCTCAAATGCGGCCCGGGAGTTTATCGCGGTAGAAATAGGGGCTACCGGACTGGAGGGTTATTTCACCCGGATCTTCTCGGCGACTTCGGATTTCGAGCAGGTTAAGAAGACGCCGGAGTTTTACTCAAAGATATGCGCTGCCGTAAATATTAGCCCGCAGCAGATGATCCATGTCGGCGATCACTGGGAATTCGATTACCTTGCCCCCAGGAAGATCGGGATCACCGCTTTTTACTTAGGAAGAAATGGGGGGAAAAAGGGAGATTTTGTGCTCAGGGATCTGAGGGAACTGGAGACGAAGCTTCACCAACTTCCGGGGTCATTTATCCAAAATAACTCGTTAATGTAGTGATTCGATTCCTTCGACCCCGATGCCCATCGGGGTCGAAGGAATTAAATTGTGATTTGAATCACGAATTACACGAAGAAATTTTCCCTTTTGGGATTTGGTTATTTTGATGTAGGGAACTTAAAGAATCTTTTTCTGTCTATTAACTTGACAGGCCCTTTCAATTGGTTTATTATAGTAATAATTATAAAGTGTATAGAAAGTTTGGTTTTATTCAAGATTAAGAAAAAAGATATTAGGTATGAAAGGAGGTGAGGGATTTTGAGAGTCTTTAAGAGTAGTTCTTTAGTAACATTTCTGGCCTTAAGTGTGGGAATCTTTCTGATTGCCTCTGGGTGTGCACCAAAACGCCCTACTCAGGAGATAGCTGATGCCGAGGCCGCTATCACGGCTGCCCGGGATGCCGAAGCCGAGGATTATGCCCCGGAGGAGTTCCGGAGTGCAGAGGAGCTTCTTGCCCAGGCTAAGTCAGAGGTGGATGATGAGACAACATATCGAGAGGCAAGAACTCATGCAATTCAGGCAAAGGAAAAGGCTGATATGGCCCGGGAGATAACTTTAAAGGCCAAGGCACCCAAGCCAGCCGCGGCCCCGGTGGGAGCGACAGGCAAACTTCCTACCTATCATGTTGTCAAGAAGGGGGAGTGTTTATGGTTAATCTCGGAATATGAAGAGATCTACAATGACCCCTTTCAATGGCCTTTGATCTACAAGGCAAATAGGGGGCAGATCAAAGACCCGGATCTGATCCGTCCCGAGCAAAACTTTGACATTCCCCGGGATTCCTCAGGATCGGAGATTGCCGAAGCTGTCCACGAAGCTAAATTCAGAGGGCCCTGGTCATTGCGGGATGGCAAATGAGCTAAGGGATATTCAGTCATTTCCGATAAAATTATGAGAATAGGAAAAGAGGGAGGACTTCTCAGTTCTCCCTCTTTTTTTTGCCCTTCTAAGCAAGCTTGACAAAATGACCTTTTCCGCCAAATAATATAACCCTATATTATGCGTGGACTATAGAGAAAAGAGAGCCGAGGTGAAAGATATTTACGATGTAGCCGTAATTGGCGGCGGAGTTAATGGCACCGGGATTGCGCGGGACTGCGCAATGAGGGGCCTGAAGGTAATTCTTCTGGAAAAGAAGGATTTATCTGCCGGGACTACCGGGGCCTGCAGCGGTATGATTCACGGAGGGCTGCGGTATCTTTATAGTGATGTTGGAATTACCAAGGTCTCCTGCCTGGACAGCGGCTATATCCGGAAGATTGCCCGCCATCTTACCTTCCGCATTCCTTTTATCGCCCCGGTATTGGGGAAAGGCTTCTTTTCCCGGGCTTTTTTAGAGCTGATGGAGGCCTATTTTACGGCCTATGACCGCTTTGCTCCCCTGAAGTCCGGGAAGCCTCATACTCGTCTCTCCCGGGAAGAAGCCTTAAGGCTGGAGCCCGGGCTCAGCCCCCGAATTATCGGTGCGGTTACTACGGATGAATGGGGGATCGATCCCTTCCGGCTTTGTGTAGCCAATGCTCTCTCGGCTCAGGAGCACGGGGCAGAGATTCAAAATCATACCGAGGCAATTGATTTTATTAGACCCGAAAATAATGGGGTAACCGGGATTAAGGTCAGGAATTCATTAACTAAAGAGATTAATTTGATTTCGGCCCGGATAGTAATGAATGCCGCCGGACCCTGGCTTACCAGGATCGGACAAATAGCCGGGGTTGAACTAAGGCTCCGGCCTGCCAAGGGTATTCATCTTGTCTTTGATCGCCGACTTTCCAATCTGGCCATTACTACCAGTGCTATTGATGGTCGCCAGATCTTCCTTATGCCTCACGAGAATACCTCCATACTGGGCACTACCGATGATGATTTCTACGGGGATCCGGACAGCCTCACGGTCACCGAGGATGAGATCGAATACCTACTGCAGGGAATCGAAATGGTGTTTCCCGGGATCCGGGATCACCGGGTAATCCGGGCATTTGCCGGGATTCGTCCCACCCTGTATGCCTGGGGGAGGAGTGAGGATTCCCTCTACCGGGAGCACGAAATCTTTGACCACGAGGTAAGAGATGGGGAGAAAGGGCTGATTACCATCGCCGGAGGGAAGTTGGCCAGCTACCGCCTGATGTCAGAGCAGGCAACCGATCTTATCTGTGAGAAATTAGGGATAAAGGCAGGCTGCCGAACCCATCTCGAGGCTTTGCCCGGAGGAGAAAAAGAGGTGGATGTTGAAGGGCTCTCAAGGCGATTTTCTCTCCCGATGTATGTGGTAAAAAGGATCGTTTATCGCCAGGGAGCAAGGGGGGAGAGGATCCTGGAGATGATTAGAGATGATCCTTCCGGGGGGAACTTAATCTGCCGGTGTGAACCGGTGACCGAGGCCGAGATCCGGTATTGCATCAGGAATGAATGGGTGGAGACTCTGGCCGATCTCCGCCGCAGGACGAGATTGGGTAGCGGCCCTTGTCAGGGCAGCGGCTGCACAGTGATGGCCGCGCAGATTATGGCGGAGGAGCTGAAGCTTTCCCCCGAAGAGACCCAGCGGCTGATATTCGATTTTCTCTGCGAGAGATGGAAGGGCAAGGCACCGATTCTGAGGGGGATACAATTAAGCCAGGAGGAGCTTAATCAGGCAAAATACCTTTGTGTTGGAAGTTTTGATAAGATATAACTTTAACCGAAATTATCATTGCCAGAGAAAGAAGGATTTAATAATGTCAAATGTCAAAGCTCAAAGCTCAAACAAAGTCTAAAGTTCAAATGACAAATATTGGTGCACCTGTTAAATTTGGCATTTAGTCATTTGATATTCATTTGGTATTTAGACTTAATCCCGCCTGCACGTGGGACAATTTATAATGAAGTAAATTAATTCGTGATTTGGGGATACAAATGAGATTTGATATTTTGGTGATTGGGGGAGGTATGGCCGGGGCAGTAGCGGCCAGCAAGGCGGCTGATTCGGGCCAGGAAGTTGCAGTGGTGCGCAGGGGCTACGGGGCAACCGCTCTTTCTTCCGGGGCAATTGATATTGCCCTGGATCCACTGGGGATCTCCAGTGAGTCCGGGGCCGATACAAGTTCAATCAAAAGAGGTCTGGAGGAGCTTATTCGGCGCAGTTCTCATCATCCCTACCGGGCGATCGCTTCGGCCGGAGCTGCTGAGCCGGCAGATACGGTTATCGATATTTTCCGGGAAGCCCTGAATGAACTTCTCGCCGGCCTAAAAAATAATCTACCCTTCACCGGTTCCCTTGATTGCAATCAGATCCTTGCTAATAACCTGGGTACCTGCAAGTTTGCCGCTTTTTCTCAAGGCACAATCTCCTCCGGAGACCTGCTGAAGATGAGACAGGCCCGGCTGCTTTTTCTGGGGATCCGGGGGCTGTCCTGTTTTAATCCCCGGTATCTGGCTAATTCCCTGTTAGATTTCAGTCGGAGGCAGGATACGGACTATATCCAGGCCACCGATTCTATCCTCCTGGATTTTCCTGGATGCTCGCGGGAGAATAATATGTTGCCCGCTGAGCTGGCGGCAGGTTTAGATAACCCGGAGGTAGCTACCAACTTTACTGAATCGATCAAGCGGGCAGTAGGTAATAAAAGCTGCACTCATCTGGTACTCCCCCCGGTATTCGGCCTTGACCGGGCCCCCCAGATCCTCGAAAGGATTCAGGAGAGCTTAGGATGCATATGTTTTGAGACGGTTTCGACTCCCGTATCGATCCCGGGTCTGCGCCTGCAAAGGGCTCTGGATGCAAATCTCTCAGCAAAAGGGATAAAGGTCCTGAGCGGGGAGGTGGTTGCATTCAAGCAGAAAGGGAAAAGAGTAGCTGAGGTAATGTTGAAAGAGGAAGGGAATATCTCGGCTAAGTCCTTCGTGTTGGCAACCGGGAAATATATCGGTGGTGGTGTGGTTAAGGGCCCGGGGTTTAAGGAGCCGATCTTCGATCTTCCTCTTTTCTTTAATGGTAAGAAGATAGGAGAGGTCTTTATTAAAGAGATGCTTGGTCACAATCCAGTGGCCTCCCATCCTGCCTTTAGCGTGGGACTCAGGACTGATTCCCGGCTCCGGCCCTTACAGGAAGAGGGTGAGGTTATTTTTGAAAACCTCTTTGCCGCCGGGGCTGTTCTGGGAGGGTATAACTATCTGACCGAGAAGTGTGGTCTGGGAGTAGCCCTGGCAACGGGATTTTTGGCGGGGAAGAACGCAGGTATATAAATTGCAAAATGAAAATTGCAAAAGCCCGTCCTGAGCGAAGTCGAAGGAATTGAATTGGGATTTAGCCCGCTTATGGATTGATTTAAATGAAAAAGCAAATTTATGCTATTGTTAACCTGTCAGTTTACTTCTGGCTGCATTTGTTCCGAAGACTCTATCGGTTTGTTCGCCCTCCGGAAGGACTGAGGCAGTTCCAGGAGAACTACCGGGAAGACAATGTTTTCAGCCTCAGTGCTGAGGAGCGATCACTTCTGCCTGAGTTTCAAAACTGTATTGGCTGCGGGATCTGTTCGATAAATTTTCCCGGGATGGAATCAGGCTTTTCTCCCCAGGAGGTTGCCACTACCCTTTCCCGCTCCCTTCCGGAGCTCTGGGCAGTTAGGGACATAATCTCCCCTTTAGATGACTGCTCTTCCTGGAAGCTGAACTGCCCTCATGCTGTTCCCCTGGATAAGATAGTAGAATTTATTAAGAGGCACTGTGTTGAAACTGAGTGAACCTGAGAAAGTAGAAATTGGGGGTCAGGCCCGCATTTTAAACTTATTGCTTCCCTGCATTTTCAAATCCTTCGACCCCAATGGCCATCGGGGCAAGTCCCCTCCCATCCCGCGTTCACGCGGGAGAGGGGAAATATAAAAAGAGGCAGCCTATGTTAGATGATTCACAGAAAAGTTTTAGCAAAAAAGGCTGTATGTATCTTCTGAAGGATTTGAACTGAGCCCAGGCAACCCTGGAGGTTCTCCAGGATGGAATGGACAGAAGAGAAGATACCATGCTCAAGGCAGTGACCGGCTTGGAAGGAGGGGTGGTGGCCAGCGGATCTACCTGCGGCGTCGTCACGGGAGGGGCTTTGGCACTGGCACTGATGAACGATACTACCCTTAAGGAAGGGGGGCTACCCGCAGAGGGTGCTCTGCTGGAATTAATAGGCGATTACCTAAATTGGTTCCATCAGCATTTTGGCACCACGCGATGTAGAGAGCGATCTGGTGTCGACTTCTATAAGAGAACAGGACAACTACGATATCTCCTGCCGGGAGATCGGGTTGCCCGCTGCTTATTCCATATTGGGAGAGCCGTAGGTGTTCTAACCCCTTATATACAAAAGGGGCTGCCGCTAAGTGATTATACCGATCAAGCTGACATGGAAACTGAACCCGTGCATTGTGCAAGGCTCGTTCTCGAGAGAGTGCGAGAGAAGACCGGGATAGGGAATCCCCTGCTTGAGCGTTTATCCATTGTATTCGACGGTGGAGTTGGCCTGAAGGGAGGTATTTGCGGAGCCTTGGCAGGAGCACTGATGGCCATGAATATCCTCTACGGGATAAACATACGCCAGATGAGCTATGCCCGGATCATAAAGACCTTTCTCATTGGACATCAAAATTTGCTTACCGATAGCCCCCGAGGGACGCCCGAGGCCTTCGGTGTCGGTAAGAATATTCTCCAAGAATTCAAGCGCAGAGCCGGTGCAACCGAGTGCAGGGAGATTACCGATAAGGCTTTCGGAAATTGGCAGGACTTCCAGGGGTATGTCTCTACCACAGAGAAGTGCAAGGATTTGATCAACTTTTCTGCTGAGATGGCATCGGAAGCCATTAAGAGATGGAGATGAGATTTACCCCTTTAAAAGTTAGGATAAATCAGAACCATCTCTTTTTCCTCCTATATTTTGGGTTTAGAAATGTCAATTTTTCTCTTGACTGAGGTATGTTTTTATGGCAGTTTAATTTAAGCATTAAATGGGGTTAAAAAATGGCTCTTAAGGATAATTTAACTCAAGGCGAAAAACCTGAAGAACAAGCCTCGGTTAAAGGTTCTGTTTTACTTGGATTGTTAAAATATACCAGGGGAAAACTTGGTGCTGAAGGGAGAGAGAAGCTTTTGAAAAGCCTTGACGATGAAGACCGGGCAGTATTTTTTAAATCTGCCGATAGTTCTGAGCCTGAAACAATTTCATTGGCAGAATGGTATCCTTATAAGACATTTGAAAATTTTATGAATGCTATTATTAGAGAAATTGGAAATGGCGATATAAATTTGTGCAAAGAAATAGGTTATTGGTCTGCTGAAAGAGATTTAGATCCTGAGAAGGGGCTTTACACATTTTATACAACAGACGCTTTCAAAAGAGATCCAATTCTTGTTTACAGAACCTCTGCTGCTGCAATTTGGGAACAGATGTATAATATAGGTAAAATGGAAGCTGAAACAGTTGAAAAGGGCAAAAAAGTTGCTATCAAGCTTAAAGGTTTTCCCAAGGTAACTGAAGCAAGCTGTATTCTTGTAGCCGCTTGGATAGAGCGAGCTTCTCAAATAGTTGGCGGATCTGAAGTAAAGGTAGAAGTAAAATACAAACCTGCTACTGGTATAGATTGTGAATTTCAAATAGAGTTAAAAGGCACTTCAGGGTAGTATCAAGCGAATTGGGTAAATTTTCACCATTAGATGTATTCTCCTTTATCTTCCTTTTCTCCCATCTCTCATTCAAATTCCTCACAATCGTAACCTGCATTGATTGGGGAGTTTTATGTTGAGATCCAAAAAGAATGGGCACATTGAAAGTGTAGAGATTATGCTCTTTAGAGGAGCAAGGGACAACCTTACCTGAAGACATAGGAGGTGGCCATGGACAAGCGTCTTAGGAAGGTAAATTTTTACAAGAGATTTTTTCCCCGCCGCTTTCCTAAAAGGAACCCAGCAAAGATAAAGTTCGTCGCCAAAATGATTGAGAAGAAGTACATGGAAGGCGATGAACTGTACTGCCTGCCCAAGGACGGGGTGATTCCGGTTGGTGACAAGATCGAAAAGCCGCCAGATATGCTCCTTCCCTCCCGGGTGGTTGAGCATTTCATCGAGAAGGCCAGTTACCGCTGTATCATGAATTTCTGTATCTGTCGCGATTCCATGGGTTGCAGGGACTACCCGCAAGACCTCGGCTGTATTTTTCTCGGAGAAGCGGCAAGGGGTATCCATCCCGAGCTCGTACGCGAGGTTAGTAGGAAGGAGGCATTGGAGTTTGCAAGGCGCTGCCGGGAGGCCGGCCTGGTTCATTCAGTGGGGAGGAGCAAGCTGGATACCGTCTGGCTGGAGATAGGTCCGGGGGATAAGCTTTTTACAATATGTAACTGTTGTCCCTGCTGCTGTATCACCCGGGGATTGGCTTACAGTCATCCCCTGCTCGGCGAGAAATACTCCAGGATGCCCGGGGTCAAGGTCACCGTGACTGAGCGCTGCGAAGGCTGCGGGACATGTACCGAGGATGTGTGCATTTTCCACGCCATTAAAATGGAGGGTGACCAGGCCGTGATCAGCGACGACTGCCGGGGGTGTGGCCGTTGCGTAAGCGCCTGCCCTAATGATGCCATCGAGGTCATCATTGAGGATGACCAGTTCGTGCAACATACCATCGATCGGTTGTCCCAAAAAGTTGATGTTACCTGAGTCCATCGAAGGGATGGAAGGAGTGCAGGTGGGAGTGGAAAATTAATAGTGGACAACATTCAAATATCACCCTCCCCTTTATCCCCTCCCACCAGGGGAGAGGAGAGAATTGTTTACTTTCCCTATCCTACTTCGCCCGCCTGACCCGCCCAAGGCGGACAGGGGCGGATCGGCTATGCATATAGTTTGCTACAAAAATGGGAAAGACCGCGAATTTTTAGTTGACCGGGGTATATCTTATGGTAATTTAATTTACGGATTGTCTACCGTAGAAGTTCATTTAAACCTTCATTCAAGGAGGGATGGCAATGAGTTTTTTCGAGACCAGGATTACGAAATTGTTCGGGATCAAGTACCCGATTATCCAAGGCGGCATGGGTGCCGGGTTTGTCAGCACCGCGGAACTTGCCGCGGCGGTGGGTAACGCCGGCGGCATCGGCTTCATGAGCGCCATTCAGTGGGAGAAGGACATCAGCAAGCTCGAGGATGAGATCAAGAAGGTTAAGGACATGACCGACAAACCTTTCGGACTGAACATGACCCTTTTCACGGAGGTTCCCCCGTCGTTTTTCCACAAAGCGATTGATATTATGGCCAAGCATCAGGTTCCGGCGGTGGAGTCCTCGGCTCGCAAGCCGGACCCCTGGATGAAGCTGATGAAGGAAGCCGGGATAAATGTGATCCACAAGGTGGCGCGCATCCGTGACGGTAAAACTGCCGAGCGACTTGGCGCCGACGCCATCACTGTGATAGGCACCGAGGAAGGCGGCCATCCGGGTGCGGAGAGGATCTCCACCTCGGTACTGGGTCCACTGATGGTCGATACGGTGAAGGTCCCGGTAGCTATTGGCGGCGGCTTCTGCGACGGCCGGGGTCTGGTGGCAATCCTGGCCTGGGGAGGCGAGGCCATGGTTATGGGAACGAGGTTCCTCTGCTCCAAGGAGTGCATAGTGCACCCCAAGGTCAAGGATGTAATCGTCAATATGGCTTACACCGATACCGATTTTATTCTTATGTCCCTCGGCGATCCGGTGCGGGCCTGGCGTAACCCGGTGACCCAAAGGATCCTCGAAACAGAGTTCAAGGACGATAAGACCGAGATGTTACAGGAACTCATACCCATCAGGCAGCAGAACGAGGAAGGCCGGATGGCGGTGAACACCGGGGAGGTAGATACCGGACTGGTTCCTGCTGGGCAGGTGGGTGGGCGGATCCACGAGATCAAATCCTGCAAGGAGATCATCGATGATATCATTGCCGAGGCCGACGAGGTCCTCAAAAAGCTTTCCAAACGCAAGTACTGGAAGGCGTAAGAACACAGTATGCTATGCCCCGGGGGGATAAAATCATTTAACAGGAGAACTAAATGAAGACAAGAATAACCGAGATGCTGGGGGTCAAATATCCCATCGTGTGCGGGGGGATGATGCGTTTAGCTTATCCCAATCTGTGCGCGGCCATTTCCAATGCCGGAGGCCTGGGCAACCTTACCGCTGCTATGTACGCCAACAAGGATGAGCTCATCGCTGCCATCCGGGAGGTGAGGGAGCTTACTGATAAGCCGTTCTGGGTAAATATAACCTTGCTTCCGGCGATAAATATCAGTGATCAGCAATACAAAGACTACTTCGATGCCATCATCGAGGAGAAGGTCACTGCTATCGAGGTCGGGGGCACGCCTCTGGACCGCTTCGCGGGCGGGGAGTATCTGAAGAAGCTCAAGGACGGGGGGGTCAAGGTCATCCACAAGTTGGGATCGGTGAAGCACGCATTGCATGCCGAGAAGGCGGGGTACGATGCGGTAATCGCCGCCGGGACCGAGGAGGGGGGACATCCCCTCAATGAAAATGTAGCCACCACCGTGCTCACCCCTCGCGTTGTGGAGTCGGTCAAGATACCGGTGATCACCGCAGGAGGTATGGCTAACGGCCGCGGCCTGGCCGCGGCGCTCTGTTTGGGAGCGGATGGCATCCTTATGGCTTCCCGCTTTATCTGCACCCACGAGTGCAAAGTCCACGACAATGTGCGTCAGGAACTCATCCGCCGCCAGGAAAATGAGACCGTGCTTTACGGAAATACCATCGGTCTTCAGGGCCGTGCTCTGCTCAATGAAACGATGAAGAAAGTCCTCGAGATAGAGGAAAGAAGGGGCGGCCTGGAGGAGATCCTGCCCCTGATCGTGGGCACACTCGGGCCGGATATCTGGGAAAAGGGCAACATAAATGCCGGGTCCATCAACGTGGGCCAGTCCATCGGGCTGATCCATGAGGTGCTCTCATGTAAGGAACTGCTTGACGGAATCGTCCAGGAGGCCGAGGAGATCATAGGCCAGGTCAAGGCCAAAATGGAAACAAATTGAGAGAGTGGGCTGGAAATCATAAAGAATTCACTACCAGTGAAAAATAGGGACGGTTCTACTTCCCTTCGGCAAGCTCAGGACAAGCTTGCACCTGTTTAGTGTAGGGGCTTGATGAATCAATCCGCCTGAGGCGGATCGGGTTCGATAAATCGAACCCCCCCTACAATTACGCATTATTGGTAGGTAAATTTTTGTAGGGGTCGGATTCATCCGACCCGTTTTCATAGCCCGTCGGGTTCGATAAATCGATCCCCTACAATTATGCATTATTGGTGGGTGAATTTTTGTAGGGGTCGGATTCATCCGACCCGCCATTGAACCCCTACATTAATGCATTATTTGGGATTAAATATCCCCGTGCTTCCGCACGGGGAATTCAGGTTTAATTTTTTGTTAAATGTGACACATTAAGATGTAATATCAAAGGAGAGATCATCAAGGATGATTCCGTTATTTGATCATTACCCTCTACTGAAGGATAAACTTCCCTATGTCCCTTTGGGTGAATTTCCAACCCCGGTAGAGAAGCTTGACCGGTTGGGTGGAGATATAGGCGTAGATCATCTTTACATAAAACGGGACGACCTGAGTGGTAAGGTCTACGGAGGAAACAAGATACGAAAGTTAGAGTTTCTCCTGGGTCACGCTCTGCGCACCGGGGTAAAGGAGGTTTTGGCTTTTGGCTTTGCCGGCTCCAATCATGCCCTGGCTACCGCCATTTATGCACAACAGGTGGGACTAAAGGGTATCTCTATGCTAATGCCCCAGCCCAATGCCCACTATGTCCGCCGTAATCTCCTTATGAGTCATTATTGCGGAGCGGAACTACACCAGCACCGGAATATCCCATTTCTTGCCATCGGAACAATTTACCAACTTCTGCGGCATAAGCTAAAATATGGACAATTCTCCCAAATTATCCCCCCTGGCGGATCCTCGCCCCTGGGGACGATCGGCTATGTCAATGCGGCATTTGAACTTAAACAACAGATCATAGCAGGAGAATTACCTGAGCCTGATCGCATTTATGTTGCCCTGGGCAGTATGGGCACAGCGGTGGGGTTGATGCTTGGGCTCAGGGCGGCAAACATCAAAAGTCGAGTAATCTCGGTGCGAGTGGTAGATAAAAAATATGCTGATGAAAGAAAAATGGTCAAACTCTTTCATAAAGCAAACTCTTTCCTTCACTCCCTGGATCCGTCTTTTCAAAGGTTTGAACTCTCCGAGAAGGATATAGAGATCAGACACGGTTTTTTTGGGCAGAAGTACGCTCTGTTTACCGAGGAAGGGATGGAGGCGGTGGAACGCATGGGGAAAAACGAGGGAATTAAGTTGGAAGGGACCTATACGGGGAAGGCGCTTGCCGGGCTTATCGACGATGTAAAAAAACAAGATTTGCGAGATAAAGCAGTACTGTTCTGGAATACTTATAATTCAAGAGATTTCTCAAAGGATATAGCTGCCATTGATTACCACCAGTTGCCTCAATGCTTTCACCGCTATTTTGAACAGGAAGTGCAGCCCCTGGATAAGCATTAAAAATTGGGTTCGAGTATCCAAGATGACAAATATTTTGGATTGTTAATGTTGCGGATGAAACATCTAACAAAATACGAAATAGTTTTTGTTTCTATAATAATTACTTTCCTCATTTTTATAGCTTATTATAATAGTTTGAGCTTATACTTTTTTGCTGACGATTTTGATTATTTGTTTTTTGCACAAGAATCTAAGCTTTCTGTAGAAGGCATTTTTAGAATATTATTTTCCATAACCTCAATACAATTTATTAGACCGGTAGCAAAATTTCTATGGTCAATAGACTACTCTATATGGGGAGTTAATCCCTTTGGTTATCATCTTACGAATATTATTATTCATTGCCTTAATTCAATTTTAATAATCTTTCTAGTGCAACTATTTACTAATAATAAAATGACAAGCATATTGACTGGTATGTTATTTTCAATATATCCATTGCATTTAGAATCAGTAAATTGGATATCAGGGAGATTCGAGCTGTCATGTCTTTTCTTTTATTTATTATCCTTAATTTTTTTCATTATCTATATTAGAAGTAACAAAATATTATTTTTAGGATTTTCCATTATTTCATCAATGCTTTCAATTTTATCAAAAGAGCCTGGAATAACAATAATCGTACTAATCATTTTTGCAGATATTTTCTTAAATAAGAAGAAGTCGTTAAAACAAAGGTTAAAGATATACTTACCTTATATAATTACATCTATTTTATATTTACTGTATAGGGTATTAAGATTTGGGCAAATTGCTAATTATTCTGAATATGTAAGAGACCCTACTCAATTAAATATAACTATTTCAAATATTATTAATAATATTGTTATTCGCTTGTCCGAGGTACTTCTTTTACCATTAAATCAGTCTATTATTAATAATTATTCATTTATTAAAAGTGTTGCAATAATAACTACCATTTCAATATTTATATTAGTTGTATTAAAAAAGAGATTTTTTTGGCGAGATACACTAATTGGTATTTTTTGGATATTTGTTAATTTAACTCCGGTTATATTATTTTTTTATGTCAGTAAGGAATTAGAGGGCTCAAGAGTTCTTTATATGCCATCGGTTGGATTCTGTCTAATAATGGGCAGCCTTATTGCCGGTACTGGTGGGGGAAAAATCTTTTGGAAAATATTCCAAGGAATAGTGGTTTTAGTAATTCTTACTTTCTCAGTAATTGCTGTCAGATTAAATAATACTACCTGGGTTGAAGCATCAGCAATGGCAAAAGTTATTCCCCGGCAGATAAGCAGTATTTCTACAATTATAAAGGAAAATTCAAATCTTTATTTTTTTAACATCCCTTCTACTTTTAAAGGAGTACCCTTTTATGGGACTGGATATAATCTTGCCAGGTCAATCTCAACTTTTTTAAATAAGCCGGTTAAAGCTTTTCTAATAGATTATTCTTCATCTACCAAAGAAGATCCGATTGATTTATCTAAGTTAAAAATCGGATATTCAGATTTTTTCTTCTTCTGGAATGATGAGACTAAAAATCTTATTGATCTTACATTCTATGTTGGAAATTCGACAAGAATTCAGAAACATCTACTAACAAAGTTAAAAAGTAAATTTCCAGAGCTAATATATTCAGAAAAAGATCAGATCGATCCTTTTATACTCATGAATGAGATTGTTAAGTTGGATAAAAAAGTCGATGGAATCACTACCTACGAAGCTACCGGAAATGATCCATATTTGCATCTGCCCAAATTTAGGATAAATAGTCTACTGACGGAGAGTGTAGAGATAAGAATGAAAGTTCAAAAAAGACCTAAATTACCGTCAACTGGTCTTAGTGAGATTTATTGGATCACGGAAAATGAACAGATTTGGGATAGACTAAAACGAATACCATTTAAAACAAAAATTGATAGTAGATTTCATACCTATATAATTAACGTAAGAAATGATCCGCGCTGGATTATTGGAGGTACAGTTAGGGAATTCAGATTAGATCCAATAAATTATCCGGTTCCTTTTCAGATAGAATACCTAAAATTTATACCCTTCAATCTTGCTGGAACTGAAGAAGAACCTTAAAATTAAGAATTTAATGGATAATTCGAGAAAGATGCTTTATAACATGTTCTCCAGTTTTTCTTATAGGTTTTTATGAATGATTAGAAAATTAGCTATCAAAATAAGGGAGAAACAGGAAAAAGATATAGATGAGATCATTAAAATTGCTCAGGGGCTGCCGGAGTATTTCTTGCCTGTCGAGATAGAACGATTAAGAAAAGAAGCAACCGGTTTAGAAGGCTTGGTGGCGGGACAGGGGAAGGATACAGTTGGATACCTCTTGTTTAAGATTTACCGGAGAAAGGATATTTGCATTATTGACAGTATGGCGGTGCGCAAAGATTTAATATCCCGGGGTATTGGTAGAGAACTGGGTGAGAGACTTTTTAAGATTGCCAACAATAGAGGAATTGGAACAGTGCAGGTAGCCACTCTGGCTCCTATAATAAAATATGCTCCTTATGAAAAAACAAGAAATTTTTATATCAAAAGATTAGACTTCAAAGAAGGCGAGATTGTGGCTGATTATTGGTCTCCCGGAAGCGATCCGGCAATTGTTCTTTATAAAAAATTAAGGACGATGGATTGATGGGATTTTTATTTGTTTGATAATTTTTAATAAAGATAGACGGGGCTGGAAAGCCTCGCCAAAATTAGAAGACAGCAGCTTTTATCCGGCTCTGATCACCGGCTCAGAGTCTTTTCAGACTTGCGGGACTGCCCTCTTACAAAAAAGATGATAATAGCTGCGAGAAAGTAATTTATTATAAATAGCGAGAAGGCCAGATGATAACTGCCGGTCGTATCAAACACATAACCGGCAAAGGGCTGGCCCAGCGCCTGAAACAATACGGTAAAAGGTGCCATCAATCCATAAATAGCGCCGAAGGAGCCACGACCGAAACATTCTCCCAGGAAGCTTTGATGGATCGGGATCACTCCTCCCATTCCGAAGCCAAAGCATACACAAAACAGATAAACCAGCCACATCTCCCGGGCATTGAGCAAGATGATGAGACCAACAAGCTGAAATGCATAGGACAGGATGGCAACGAATCTTTTTTCAATAATATCGGTAAGCGACCCAAATACAATCTTCCCGATAACGCCGAGGGCGGCGGTGAAACCCAGACAGGAAGCAGCGGTGGCCGGGGAGATTCCCAGATCGGTCAAATGCGGAACCAGATGGATGAGCACCGTTCCCAGCGACATAAAAGTGAGGGAAAAAGCAAAGGCTATCTTCCAGAAATCTGAAGTCTTGATGGCAGCTCGAGCCCCGATAGAGACTTCGTACCGATCATTTTCTCTGTCCGGAAGGGTAGAGTCCGGGTTTGAATCCGCAATCCCATCAGGATTAAGCCCCAGGTCTTCCGGCCTTTTTCTGATAAAAATGATCGAGAAGGGAATAACTATTGCCCAGGGGAAAATTGCCATGATATTAAAGCTAAACCTCCACCCGAAGTGGGAGATAAGATAGTTGGCTAACGGTGGCATAATCACTCCGCCCATGGACATGCCCATGGTGGCAATACCAAGGGCCAAGCCTCTTTTCTTGATAAACCAGTTGGTCACACTGGTGCTTCCGGGGATCTCACCCATGCTTCGGCTACCCAGGGAAAGCATCACTCCATAAACAGCGTAAAAATGCCAGATATAACTCATCCGGCTGAGCAGGATAAAGCTTAAACCCATCACGGCAGCACCGACGGGCATGATCCTGCGAGCGCCATAGCGATCAACTAACCTGCCCAGAACCGGAGCGAATAGGGCACCCACGAGTATGCTCAGGGAGATTCCGACGGAGGTCATTGTTCGGGTCCATCCAAACTCCTGGGTTATAGGCTTAAAGAATACCCCCATAGCATAGAATGCCTCTCCGACATTAATAAAATTTGCCAAGAACACCGTGCCAACAATAAACCAGCCGTAGAAGAATTTTCTTTCTTTTTTCTCGGTCTTCATCTTATTATATGCGTGAAAATCTGAATTACTTAAAAGAGCTCAAACGGGAAAAGTTCAAATTTCAAAATCCAAATGTCAAATGAATGACAAATGATTAAATGTCAAAAACTTTCTTTAAATCATATATTTTGTCATTTGGACTTTGAGCTTTGGCATTTGACATTATATTGGAATCCTTGACCACTTGAATCCTCTCTTTAATCTGCGTTTAATTCCCTGATAACCTTCTTCCACTTTCCCTGGGCCTTAAGGATCAGCTCACAGATCTCCCGGACTGCACCTTGGCCGCCTTTCTTGCGGGTAACATAATCGACACTTTTCTTAATCTCCGGGGCGCCATCGGCCACCGCCACAGAGAATCCCACTCGCCTAAGTACTGGCAGATCAAGGAGATCGTCTCCTACATAGGCAACCTCTTCATCTCGTAACTGATTGTTTTTCAAGAGGTTTCGGTATGCCTCGATCTTCCGGGAAGCGCCCTGATATACTTGAGTAACCCCCAGTTCCTCGGCCCGTCGGGCAACTGCCTCTGACTCCCGGGCGCTGATGACCGCTACGCCAATACCCGCTCTTTGAAGCAGCCTGATTCCCAGGCCATCGCCAATATAAAATGCCTTAATTTCCTCCCCCTGTTCGGTATAAAGGATTCTTCCTTCAGTCATAACCCCATCCACATCCAGAATTAGCAGTTTAACCTTTCGGGCCTTGTTAATGTATTTTGTTTTACTTCTGACCGAGTGTCGAGTAGGCATCTTCAACAACCTCCTTAATTCGAGCAATTTTAATCCCCCCTCCCCCCCGATGCCCATCGGGGGGCTTAGGGGAGGTATTATATCTCCTCCCGGATTTTCTAAAGTATACCTGATCAGCTATCAAGTGGGAAGCTTCTAAACCCAAACAATGCGTAAGCATCTGAATTATCGGTACATCAACAATTTATATATACCTATTTTTATTGTAGGAGCTTGATTGTAGGGGTCGGATTCATCCGACCCGCTCCTCCGTCTCATCCGCCTGAGGCGGATCGGGTTCGATGACCTGTCCTGAGCCGTGTCGAAGGGATCGAACCCCTACAATTATTGTTTTGGGTTCAATAAACCTGTTCCTGACAGGTTCAGGAATTGAACCCCTACATTTACGCATTGTTTGGGTTGAAGAAATGAGAGAGCTTGGTCATACAGGGAAAAAATAAACAAAACAGGCAGGAAATACTTGTGTATTCCCTGCCTGCTCCCGCCCGAACACTCATCAAAAGACGATATCGAGTGGCGAGATGTCTTCGCTCTTCATGGACTTTGCTCTTGCCTCCGTATCGGGGAGGATTTGGGTAATGAAGTATTTGGCAGACTGGAGTTTACCCCAGTAGAATTTCACCTCGTCGCTCTCTTCGGCAAGCTTCTTCTGGTTTTCAATATCCTCCTTGATCCCGGCCTTTTCCCAGTAGGGCTGGAGCTTATCATGGGCAATGAGGGCCTGTTCGAGCAAAAGCTGGCCGACCACCACTTCGCTGAAAAGCCTGAGATAAGGGGTAGCATTTAACACCGGATAGATGAGGTCACCACCCATGCTTTTCTCCTGGAAATACATGGTAACCTCAGTTAGCAGGTTCTTCGCCGCCTCAAGTTCAGCTATATACTTTCCGAGATAAGCGTGATCCTTATATTTGGAGACGAAATCATTGAGCTTCGTCATATAGTTCATAAAGAAAATCCCGCCTTTCATGGCGATCTTACGGCCGAGCAGGTCGAGCGCCTGGATGCCATTAGTTCCCTCGTAGATACTGGCGATTTTCACATCGCGCATATACTGCTCCTGGGGGTATTCGGAGCAGTATCCATAACCGCCAAGCACCTGGATGCCTAAATCGCAAATATGCAGCCCCATATCGGAGGCATAGGCCTTACAAATCGGGGTCAGCAGCTCGACATACCCCTGATAAAGTGAGGCGGTCTCGGGGTCGTCGCTTTTCGCCATATCTTCGTAAAATGCCGTGGTTAGCAGCAAGGTGCGGCAGCCTTCCACCAGGGCCTTCATCTCCAAGAGCATCCGCCGGACATCCGGGTGCTGAATGATTTCCACCTTGGGGGCGGCCTTATCCCTCATCCGGGTCACATGGGGCCCCTGGATGCGAACCTTAGCGTATTCCCGGGCCGCTAAATAGGAGGCGCTTGCGATACCGACGCCCTGGAGACCAACCGCGATCCGCTCTTCGTTCATCATCTGGAACATATAGGTGATACCCCGGTTGAGTTCTCCCACGAGGATACCTTCGCATTTGCCCTCGTCACCGAAGTTGAGGGTGCAGGTGGGGGAGCCGTGAATACCCATTTTGTGCTCGATGTTAGTGCAGACTACATCATTGAATTCACCCTGGGAACCATCGGGGTTGACCCGGTACTTCGGAACTATGAACAGGCTGATGCCCCGGGTTCCCGGAGGGGCATCGGGCATGCGGGCCAGGACAAGGTGGATGATGTTTTCAGTCAGATCGTGTTCTCCGGAAGTGATAAAAGATTTGGTCCCGGTGATTCGATAGCGATCCTCAGTCCCTTCCACCTTGACCGCCTGGGCCTTGTTGGCTCCGACATCGGAGCCGGCTCCCGGCTCGGTGAGACACATGGTCCCGCCCCACTGTCCAGTGTATAGTTTTTCACAGAAAAGCTTTTTGGCCGCCTCGGAGCCGAAGGCAGCGATAACGTTGGCACTGGATGCGGTCAGACCGGCGGTTAAGGTGAACGCAGAGCAGGCACCATCAAAATATTCGTTGGTGGCTATTCTTACAGTTATGGGTAGTCCCAATCCCCCGTATTCGGGATCTCCGGAGAGCCCGACCCATCCACCTTCGCGGAAATGATCCCACGCACTCTGGTAGCCCTCGGGCATGCTTACCTTTCCGTCGGCGAATTTTGCCCCCTCCTCGTCGGAAGGTTTGTTCAGGGGGTCGAGGACATTCTTGGCAAATTTGGCCGCCTCGGTGAGCATAAGGTCTATGTCCTCGAGAGAAAGATTCTTATAAGGTGGTAGTTCCAGAAGCTTCTCGATCTTGATCTGTTCGCGGAGTATAAATTTTGTGTCCCGCTCGTCAGCTTCGTAGGCCATAATCAATCCTCCTTTTTAATTGGGTTTACACTTTCCCCCGGATTTGTTTAATAGAGATTCTATGATAAATCCATTATCGCGTCAAGAAAATTAATTTACCGGAGTTTCTTTAAAATCTGGGTCCTTATAGAACAATTTATTGAAAGGATAGGCGGGGCTTCCCAGCAGGAATGTAGGGGCCGACGTCCCTGTCGGCCCGAATCCTTCGACAGGCTCAGGACAGGTAAGGGTGGACACTGAGGTCCTCCCCTACAAGCCCAAGCCCCCCGGCTATCCAGGATAGGCGGGGCTTTCCATTCCGCATAAGGCGGAATAAGAGGATTTGGATAACCCGCCTGAGGCGAATTGCAAATGCCTGTCCTGAGCTTATCGAAGGGATTGAATTGGGATTTGAACCACGAATTTCACGAATCCCCCGAAAACGATAAACTCAATTTGGGAAAGTCCCCGATTTCCTCAAAATCCTTTCTAAAGATCGTCAAAATAGTCAAATCCAGCCTCCCTGCGGGGGAGGAGAGGGACCTGAAAAATAAATTGCAAAATGCAAAGTGCAAAGTGAAAAATGGTGATTTGAATATTTTAGTATTGTGTCCCCGGTATTGTCCGAACTTAATCTCTTGGCAAAAAATCCTTGACTTTCTTATTCTTATTTATGATAAATGTTGTAAAGCACGCTGACCGAGCTAAGCATTGAATCCTACCCGACTTGTCCCGCTTGTGCCCGACTGAAATCGAAATCGTTACGTAACTAACTATAAATTCTAAGAGGTGCTTATGAGAAGACTAACATGCTTAATCTTTCTCTCCGCCGTCCTGATGTTGCTTATCTTTCCCCTGAACTTACCGGCAGAGGAGGTGAGCTCACCGACTTTATCCCTTCACTCCCCGGATTATCCCCCCCGCACCCCCGTCGTCGGTGCCGAGCTTACCCCGGCCTATCGTGCCAGCCCTATCCCTCCATCGTTAGCCTCTGACATAGCCTCCTCCCTGGAGGCCCCGGTTAACGAGGAGATAATAGCCAAGGCGGAGGAGCTGGGGAGGAATCCGATAGGGATCTATGAGTATGTTAAGGACTCTCTTGAGTTAGAGCTTTATTACGGGAGCATGAAGGGTGCGGTGGAGGCGATGAAGCAGGGTGGGGGTAACGATGCGGACCTCTCTAGCCTGCTGATTGCCCTATTTCGGGCAATCGAGGTGCCTGCCCGGTATGTCCGGGGTAAGATCGAGCTTCCGATGGAGGAGGCCATGAACCTTATCGGGGTGGAGGAGCCGCAGCTGGTTATGAAGACTCTCACCCGGGCGGGTATCCCCTTTGAGCCGGTTTATCGGGGCGGAGAGCTCAGGGCAGTGCGCAAGGAGCACATCTGGGTGGAGATATATATCCCTTATCTGCCCCACCGGGGAGCGATCCTTGACCCTCACCTTAAGAAGGAATGAATCCCGCTGGACCCCTCGATCAAAAGGGGCTACGAATATACCAGTCCCCCGGATATTTTAGCCGAGATGGGCTTTGACGCCCGGGCAGCCAACCAGGAGTACCTCTCGGCCCTTCATCTGGAGGCCCCCCTGGAGTTCTACCGAAGCCTGGTTACCGATTACCTGGCCTCCCATCATCCTGATCTGTCTTACGAGGATGTTCTGCGAAAGAGGACTCTTATTCCCGAGGCCCTGGGCCTACTGCCCAACACCCTGCCCTATAAGGTGGTTTCGGTAATCGGGGAATACGCCTCGCTTCCCGAGGAGTTCAGGCATAAGATCAGGTTTTTAGCGAGAGACGAATCCGGAGATGTTTTACTGGACGGGACCCTTGATCTGCCCGAGATCCTGGGTAATCGGCTTACCCTATCCTACATTGGGGCAACTGCCGAAGACCGGGAGACGATCAGTCTTTACGGAGGCAACTACAAAACGCCGGGCTACCTGGCGGAGGTCAAGCCGGTGATCAGGGTTAATGGTATCGACCGGGTTCTGGGAGAGAATGAGGTAGGCCTGGGCCGGGAGCACGAGCTTATCCTTGAGTTTATCACCCCGGCAGGTATCACCCGGGTGGATAAAAGGCTCATTGCCGGGAATTACTTTGCGATCGGTCTGGGTGCGCCCGGGATCACCTGGGTGGAGCCCGAGGAAAGGGCGGCTAAAGATACCGACGGCCTGGCGCTGATTATGCTTTACGACCGTGCCCGTGATTACCTCAACCAGGTAGTGGAGGCCGAAAAGGAGCTATCTTCCCTGGTAGGAGTTATAAACATTATCCCCACGGTTCGGGAGGTGACGGTCTATAACCAGGTAAAGGTGAACTATTTCTCGGACCTGCCGGTAGGGATGGAGTGGAAGGGGGTGAGCGTGGATGCGGCACTGTGCACCAGCTCCCCAATCCCCCTTAGACAGCCCGCTACGGGCGATAGGAATCTGGTATGCAGAAACCACCTGCTTCTTTCCGGCTTCCAGGGCTCCTGGCTGGAGAACAGGGTATTGGAGGAGGGTTTTTCGGTCGAGAGCATCTCTGCAGTCAAGGCTATCCAGGTGGCGGGGGATCAGGGAATAGAGATACTAAATATAGACTCCGATAACTTAGCCGAGCAGTTACCGAAGCTCAGTGCCCCGGAGGAAGTGCTTACCAATATCAAAAATGCAATAAATCGGAAGCTCACGGTAAAGATACCGGCCTCGGAGTTCACCTACAATGCCTGGAGGGGTATTGGCTACATCAAGGAGAATCCGGATACCGGAGAGGCTAACTATGAGCTTGTCGGGGAGATCTCCGGGGGGATTACGACTCTTTCTTACCTCATGTGGCCGGCAAAAACTCAGGAGATACTGAAGAATCCAGAGATCCTCCGGAGACCCTCGTTAGGCCCGGTAGCGGAGATCAGGATATTGGGGGGTAATTGGCAGAAAAATGTGGTAGGGAAGGTATTCAAGGAGGCATTGAAGGTGCAGGTTCTGGACGAAGAAGGGAGGCCGGTGAAGTTTGCCGAGGTTAAATACAACATACTTGCAGGGGAAGGAAAGCTTGTCGGCACATCTGGTAAGACTCTATTCGACGATGGTGGAAATCCCATAGGATGTGAGCACAAACCTGTATTGTTCCCTCAGTCCAATATTATTCTTTGCACCGAGGCTGATGGTATTGTCACTATCACGCTCACCTCCGGGACTAACACCCACTTCAATCCAATTTATGTCATCCAGGAGGGGGAGAAATACCCCAGTCAGGCGCTATATAACCTGGTAGCGGTAACCTCGGGCAGGGAGTGGCAGGTAAGGGAAAACTTTGTTGCCATCGCGATGCCCGGCGAGCCCGCAGACTTAGTTAAGACCGGTGGTGATGAGACGAATTGTTCACCAATGAGCTTCTGCGGAGCCATAAGTGTTTATGTGGTTGATGAATATAAAAACCCGGTATCCAACAAAGATGTTAAATTTGCTTTGTCTGATGTGTACGTTATTTACTACCCCGACTTTACGGACGACCCTAAAGTTGTTCTTAAGAAAGCTAAGATCTTCCGGTTCGAGGATACAGAGTGCAATCTTTCATTTCCCCTCTGGGAGGATGAGTGCGGCAACGAGGGGCCTAGAACTAGAATAATCGCTACCTCCCACAAGGGGGCCTTTGTGCAGACTATTTTAGGCAACATAGCCGGTGGTTACCCTTACTTATTCGTTGCGTCTACCCAGGTAGAGGGGGAAGAGATAGTAGTCAACTTCACACAGCAAGCCCGGACCTGGATGGACGCAGATGAAAAAGAATTACGGGTAGCGATTCTGGTGCCGGCGGATGAGTGGGGAAGGAGTGTTTTAGGGGCGGAAGTAGGCACTAAAATGAAAGAGCCGCTCAAGGCCATTTTGTATATGATCATAGATGAAAATAATAACAACGACCATGAAGCCGTCAGGGTGGATGATGGGGAGGTTGAGTTTATCCCTGAGATACCTTATGTCCCCCCTGGTCAAGTATTTCCGATACCAGGGGAGAAAGTCCTTGCTTCCGTTACCCCTACCGAGAATATCGGGAAT
>SDBT01004022.1_pt1 | contig 25135 bp, 27 predicted proteins | sample 2277101 | NCBI WGS metagenome assembly SDBT01 (sample SAMN10404973, study PRJNA504765) | marine sediment metagenome | isolation source: marine sediment core GS10_PC15, 103 cmbsf | place: Arctic Ocean: Southern Knipovich Ridge | collected 2010 | reverse complement strand
CCTATCCATCCTCGCCTGGCCATCGGCTTGTCTGTGGCGGGGGGTTTGATCCTGGCGATTTCGGTAGGTGTCTACCACATGAGCGCTGCGGCACCGATTGGGCTCTCTCTACTCCTGGCCCTGGCCCTGGCGGGACTCTATGGCAAGAGGGTCCTGGAACAAGGGCGGGTGAGCCAATCGTCAAACGGAGCTCAGCCTGGTTAGCCTCCTGTCAATATTTATCCTGGATTTTACCCAGCAAGGCAAGATGTGTTTTTTCTTCTTCAGCCAGTTCATGAAGGACCGCTTTGGTCACGGGTTCCTCGGAGCGCTGCGAGTATCGGAGGTAAAGGTCGAGCGCCTGAGCCTCGAGCATCATCGCCAAGCTGAGGACGTCGCCTGTCGTCTCCAGAGACTCTTGGTTCGCCGCCAGAAACTCCTCGGTGGTCAGACCTCCCTCCATGGCCTTGGGAAGAACACGGCCTTCCAACTCCTCGATACTCGTTACTTCCTCTTGATGCTTCCGATAGAGCTCGAAGATCTTCTCCTTATGACTGGCATCCATGCCGGCAAGCTGGCCGAACAGACGGGCGGCATCCGGATCGGAAACGGTTTCCCCCATCCTTTCATAAAATCCGGCGAGGCCTTCCTCCATGCCATAGGCGATCAAAAGCATCTCGGCGGGGCTCTCCTTTCCGCTGATGAGGCCCATGCCGACTTCCGCAGGGCCGGCGGCCTTCACCCCTTGCCAGGCTCTGATGCCCCCGCTCAAGTTATAGACTTTTTGGAAATCCCGGCCCGAAAGTAGTTGCGCAGCAACCCGGCTGCGTCCACCTATCGCTCAATACACGATGACGGGCTTTTCGGGATCGAGCTCTTCGATACGATCGATCAGCTCCGGTAATGGGATCAGGACACCGCCAGGAATCCTGGACCTCGCATATTCTCCAGGCTGCCTGACATCCAGAAGGGTATATTCACCTTCCTTGTGCGCCGCCATGAACTCCCGTGCTTCCTCATGTCTCATGTTTTTTGCCGGAATAAAGAACTGCTTCCACCGCATCATCAACCTCCGCAATGAACCTATCGGAAATTCAATCGGATCACAAATTGGGAGCTTCACCCGCCGTTGCCGTACCACTTGCGGACAACGTCTTCGGCGGGCTTGCGGTTGGGTGTGAAGCCGGTATGCTGTTCTCCCCCGTGCTCGAGGTCGCTCGGCCATTTCCACCAGTAGATCCCCCGAATCCAGGACCTGGTACCGGCGAGCTCTCTGAAAGCAATCTCGTAGACGCGAGCCTGGTCGTCCAGATTCACCGGCTTGCTCCGATCCCGCACGTGGGGCTCGCGCCAGGGAGCGGCGGTGCTGGTAAAACCAATCTCGGTGACGAGCACCGGTTTCTGATAGCGCTGGTGAACGGAACGGACCGCCCCCAGGGCCCGTCGAAATCCCTCCCTCAGCTCTTCGTCAGCCGGGTCGTCCTCGTGGGCCAGAGGGTAATAGGCGTTGACTCCAATGTAGTCCAGATGGTCCCAGAAGGTGATTCGATCGAACTCCCGGTCCCAGTTGGCCGCATAGACCATCGGGCCGCTATAGATCTTGCGGAGCTTCTCGATCATCTCCACCCACTCCCGTTCGTGACCGACCGTCATTTGGGTGAGCTCGACACCGACACACAGAAGCTCCACATGGTAAATCTCGGCGAGCAGCGCGTAGTGACGGATCCAGCGATAGTAATGGTCGAAGAACGCCTGCCGGTCTGCGTCGCTATCCATTCGGATGTCCCCCGGCCAGCCGCGGGTCCAGATCTGAGGTTTCAACATGACGGTCATTGCCAGCTCTTTGGCGGTGAGCAGAGAGTGAATGACTCCCTCATCAGTTTCCGAGCCCGAACGCCGGGGCACTGGAAGATGAACCGGCTGGGTGGGGTCTCGCATGAAAGTGTAAGGAACGATGGCCACCGCATTGGTTCCCAGGGACTCGAGCTTCCGCAAAGCATCATCCGATCGCTTCGAAAGGTAACCGTTATAGATCCGGTAGCCTTCGTGCGCGTGGGTAAAGCCCTTTTGAAAAGAAGTGGGTGATTTTGGAAACGAAGCCCGATCCCGCTCGATCTGCGAGCGATGGTTTTCGGCCGCCTCCGCCAAAGTTTTCTTCCACTCGGCTTCGAGAGCTCGCAGTTCGGATTCCGTCGCTGTCCAGCGAGAGTAGCTCGCGAGGAAAGACTCCGGGCCGGCTTTCTCCAGCAAGAAACCGACAAAGGCTCCGGCAGCCGGATCCACGATCAAATCGGACTCCCGGTCCAAGGTTTCGTCATCCAGCAGATCGACGAGAGGAGGTATTTGCTCCGCTAAAAACAACCGCGCCGCCCAGTACTCGTACCCGTTCCAACGACGTGACAGGTAAACGCTCAAGCCTCTTTCGAGAAAACGGTGGCCCGGCTCGCCCAAGCGAAGCCGCACCAGAAACTCGGCCACTTTGACGGCCTGAAGGCCTCGCTCGTCTTGGTCGACGATCGCGTGGATTTCGCCGCTGCCCGCATCGAAATGGGCCGCTTGGGTGTTGTCGGTGATGAGCCCCTTGTCTTCTCCATTCCGGTAAAGGTGATAGCGAATCTTCTCCGGCGAGCCGACGCCGGCCCCTTTGTGCAGTCCTGTGATGGCGTTCTCATAGAGAGCTTCGTTTCGACGCGCCAGCTCCTCCAGCTCGGCTTTCCCGGGCTCGAACCCGTGGGCGAAATAAGCGTAGTGCTCGGTCTCGAGCACCGTTCCAACATCCGACTCGAAGACACGGTGGGTTCCCGGATCGACCACCCATCCGCTCCGCGGCTCCAGCTTGAACGAGCCCAAGGCGAGAGTCTTCCCGGAACGCAAGACCTGGAAGTCTCCTCGCAGGCGGACGCCGAGGTGTTGGCGCAGTTGCTCATCCGAGTTGCCGGTAGTGAGGAACAGCGGAAATCGTTTGTTTGCCGGATTGGGGAAAAAAAGTTTCAACAGGTCGGTGGGCTCATCGTAGATTTTATCGAGGAATCGAAAGCCGTTCTCTTCGAAAGTGATCGGCAAGGCTGGCGCAAGTTTGCTTATCCAGCGATTGGATCTCGGGGTTCCCACCAAATACACAGGCGTTTCGGCGAGGTCTTCATAGGTTGTTTCCGAATCGGCTCGAACGGTGATCGCCCACGACGAGCGGCTTGCGGCATATTCCCTGGCAAAGGCTAGGTAATCTTCAGCAACGGGCGTGCCGGAGCCATAGACGATCAGAAGGCGTCTGGCGTCGTAGTAGTTGCGAGTCAACTCCCGGCGCGAAAGCGGGGTGGCGTCCTTTACCCTGCCGAGCGCCGGTTGCGGCTCAGCGACTCCGCAACCGGCCGTGGCGCCCATTGCAAAACAAATCCACAGAGCTAGATAGATTCTTCTGGTCATCGTTTCCATTACCTAATATCGACAAATTCGGCGCCAAGCGCCAGTCTCAAAATGATCCACACCCGCTTCTGCTGCAGTCCTCAAGCCAACCCTAGCGTAACATGCTAAGCTAGTGCGGGTTTACAGCCTCGAGGTTACCAGCATGAAATGGAAATCCTGTATCGAAATCTTCCTGTTACCGGCCTTGATGGTCCCCCTGATCGCCGGCATCGTCTCCGGTCAAGACACCCGGCGGTTGACGATCGAGCGCCTCTACACGCTTCCCCGGTTGATCGGGACCGCACCCAAAGAATTCACCTTCTCTCCGGACAGCCAAAAACTCGTCTTTTTGTGGAACGATGAGGGGACGAATTTCTACGACGTCTGGACCCTCGAGGTCGCCAACACCAACCTGCAACCCCTGCGGCTCACTCAAATGCCGCGCCCATCCGGTGATCTCACCGTCAACCCGGCCTCCGGTCCCCTCGAAGCCATGAAAGTTGCGGTGCGGGCGGAAAGGGATCCGGGAGTCACCGCGGTGACCTGGCATCCGGACGGCCACCGAGTGCTTTTCACTTTCCGGGGAGATCTCTATCTCACCCTGTCACAGCCGGTGCCGGACCCGATCATGAAACTGACCGACAGCCCCGCGTCGGAGTCTCGCGCCGGGTTTTCCCCCAACGGCCGATACCTCTCTTTCCTCCGGCAAGGGAGCTTGTGGCTGGCTGAGTTAGAGACTCTCGGCGACACGCCTCCGCAAAAATGGACCGGTAGCGCCAACCATGAAGTCGCCGTAGAAAGCTATCGCTGGTCCCCGGATAGTCGGACGATTGCCTTTGTAGAAGTCGATCGAAGGAGTGTGCCCATTCGCAGCCTACCCAACTACCTGCAACCGGAAACGGTCCTGGTTCCGTTTCGTCGACCTTTCCCCGGCGAGGAGCCGCCGAATCGAAGGCTAGGCGTGGTGCCGGTTGGCGCCGAAGCAGGTGAGCCGCAGTGGCTCGAGATCGGAGGCCGGCCTGAAGAGCCACTTTTCAGTTATCGCTGGTCTCCGGACAGCCGCCGGTTGCTGGTAGATCGAAGCGATCTCTACGTCAAGGATCGAAGGCTGGTGGTTCTGGACGTGAAGGGCGGGACCCGGCAGGAGATTTACCGCGAGGCTGAGGCCTTGAACGTCACCACCTACTGGCAAGCCGAGTGGGCGCCGGACGGCCAGGGTGTTTATTTTCTCTCCGATCGAGATGAGGACCACCAGGTCTATCTCCTGCCGGAACCGGGCGCCGAACCTCGGCGAATCACACAGGGAAACGGGGCGGTCGGTCGCTTCCAGGTCTCGGCGGACGCCCGAGCCATCTTCTTCGTGGCCAACACACTCCGTCCGGAGGAACGCCATATCTACCGGGTCGGGCTCGACGGTGGAGAACCGCTGCGGTTGAGCCGGCAAAGCGGCACCCATACTCCCGTCGTCTCACCGGACGGCCGTTACGCGGCGGTCTATTTCTCGAGCGACAAGATGCCGCCGGATCTTTTTCTCACCCGTCTGGAAGCAGGAGACTCGGAGCCGGCGGTCGAAACGGAACAACGCGTCACCTGGTCCCCCATTCCCGAGTTTCAAGAATATCACTGGGTCCAACCTCTGTACGTAACTTTCGAGAGCCGGGCGGACGAAGCGACGCTCCATGGACGGCTTTTCGTTCCACCGGGCCTCGACAAAAACAAGAAGTACCCGGCCATCTTGGGCTCGGCTTACAGCAACACGGTTCGAAACCAATGGGGAGGCCGTACCGCGCACCCGACCTGGGGACTCGATCAGTTCCTCGTCCAGGAAGGCTACATCCTGTTGAACGTGGACATCCGAGGAAGCTGGGGGCACGGCAGGGATTTCCGCCGGGGCATTCGTCTCGATTACGGCGGAATCGACGTAGAGGATCTGGCGAGTGGTGTCCGCTACCTCGACTCCCTGGGCTACGTGGACATGGACCGAGTGGGCATCTGGGGGTCGAGCTACGGCGGGCTTCTGACCTGTATGTCTCTGTTCAAAAAGCCCGGCGTCTACAAAGCGGGAGTGGCGGCGGCGCCGGCCACCAACGTTTGGCACGCCCTGACCGGCGAGATGCGGGTGATGATGGCACCCGAGGATCAACCCACCGCATACATGAAGGCTTCCGCTTTCGCTCATGCCTCGGGACTGCGGGATCATCTAATGATCATTCACGGCATGAACGATCGCATCGTGCTCTTCAAAGACTCCGTGTCACTGGTGGAACGTTTGATGATGCTGAGAAAAGACGTGGACTTCGTCGTCTTACCGGACGCGGGCCACGCCTGGGACAGGGAAGGTCTCTACCAAACCGTTTTCGCCTTCAAGAAACTGCTAGGCCACTTCGAGAGGTACCTGGGAAAAGGGCCTCGCTGATCGTCGGCTCCCAGCACAACATCAGGTTGAATGACTTTGCCAGGATTCCGCCTCGATGAAAACCCTTTTCACCCTGGGCAGAGCTTGTTTGAGTTGGGTAGTCAGCTGACTCACCGCCGTCTCCACCTCTGAAGCCGAAACGCCGTCGCCGAAGTCGACACTCACGTTCACCAAAATGTACTCAGGCCCCATATGCATGGTGAGGACTTCGTTGATCTGCTGGATGGCCTGGTGCTCACGCACGATTTCACGAATGGCGGCGATGACCTCTTCATTGGCACTTTCCCCAATGAGGAGTCCCTTGGTCTCATGAGCCAGCCAAATGGCCGTTCCTCCAAGAATCAGTCCGATCAGGATCGATGCCAGCCCGTCGAAGGCGTAGATACCGGTGACTTGCCCCAGAAAGACACCCAGGAAGGCCACCAGGAGACCCAAGGTGGCGGCGGAGTCCTCGAAGAGCACGACGAACAGGGTAGGGTCCTTACCCCGTTGAATCGCTTCGATGTAACCGTAGGGCCCCTTCGCCTTCGTGAAGGCCTTCCAAGCTAACCACCAGGCTCCTCCCTCGAAAAGCATCGCAAAGGCGAGCACGATGTAGTTGACAGACGGGCTCTCGATAGGATGCGGATCGAGAAAGTTCTGCACGCCTTCATAAACGGAAATGCCCGCCCCCACGGCAAAGATCAAGATGGAAACAACGAAGCTCCAAAAATAAATCTCCTTGCCATGGCCAAAGGGGAATTGCGCATCGGCAGGTTTTTTCGATTGGCGAAGGCCGTAGAGCAGGAGCACCTGGTTTCCGGTATCCACCACCGAATGGACGCCCTCCGAGAACATCGCAGAGCTTCGGGTGATGAATGCGGCAATGAATTTGGTCACCGCAATGAGGAAGTTCCCCACCAGAGCGGCAAGAATGACTTTTTTCGATGACGAAGCCATTAACTCGGTCAACTACTCCATGACCGTGTGGCTTTGCTCTCGAAGGAACTGCTGAACGTAGTAAGGACCGCAGACTCCTTTACCACTCGAGCCACTGGCCTTCCAGCCACAAAAAGGATTGACCCCCGGCCAGGCACCGGTGGTGGCGCCGCCACGGCGGTTGGCGTAAGCGACACCCACTTCGATGCGGTCAAAAAAAGTTGCGACCTCGTTTGGGTCCTCACTGAAGATTCCGCCCGTAAGACCGTAGTCGGCACGATTGGAGAGCTCGATAGCCTCATCGAGAGAGCCAACCTCGCCCAAGGAGAGCAAAGGAACGAAAAGCTCATCATAGAAGAGGCGGTGGTCGAGGGGGAGCTCCGCCACCGTGGGGGCAACAAAGTAACCCTTGTTTAAAGGCTCTTCGGTGAGCAACTCACCCCCGCAGAGGATCGCACCGTCTCTTTTGGCCTCGTCAACGTAACTCTCGAAGTTCCGGCAGGCCGTTTCGTTGATGAGAGGGCCCAGGAACGTTTCTCGTTCGAGCGGGTCTCCCACCTTGACCGCACGAGACTTCTCGATCAGGAGCTCTTTGAAGCGCTCTGCCACCGGGGCCTCGACATAGACTCGGCTGCAGGCACTGCATTTCTGCCCTCCGTAGCCGAAAGCGGCACGGACCACACCATCGGCAGCTTTTTCCAGATCGGCCTTGGCGGTGACGATAGCCGGGTTTTTTCCTCCCAGCTCCAAGATACACGGTCTTGGAATCCCTTGATTGAATTTTCGATAGATGTGAAAGCCCACGTCCTTCGAGCCTGTGAAGACGAGTCCCGATACGCGAGGATTCTCGACCAGCTCATCCCCGAGGGTTGAACCGAGCCCGGTAATGAGGTTGACAACACCGGCAGGTAAGCCCGCCTCTTGGTAGACATTGTGAAGCTCGAGTCCGCTGGCCGGTGTATCACTCGCCGGTTTGTAGACGACCGTGTTGCCGGTAACGAGTGCACCGGCGGTCATGCCGGCCGCCAGTGCCAGGGGAAAGTTGAACGGAGAGATAACCACCCAGACGCCATAGGGACGTAACAGATCTCGGGTCTTCTCATCGGGAGAGAGTTGCCCCATGGATCGATCGAACCCTTCGGCGTCTTCGAACTGCTGGCAATAGTAGCGAATGAGATCGGCGGACTCCTCCACGTCGGCAAGAGCCTCGGACCGTGCCTTTCCCGCCTCGAGGCTCATCAGAGCCGCGAGTGGAAATCGCCGGTTGCTGATATTATCGGCCGCTCGTCGTAACATCACGAGTCGTTCTCGCCACGGTGTATGACTCCAATCGTAAAAAGCACGATGAGCGGCGTCGATCGCAGCCCCGGCGTCCTCGCGGGTCGCCCTCTGGAATTTCCCTATCAGAACGCTCGTATCGGCCGGGGAGCGATTGTCGAAAGTCTCTCTGTTCATGATGGGCTTTCCATCGATCCATATCGGATGGGTCTTACCCAGATCACGACGGACTTCACCCACGGCTTCTTCGAAGGATCGGTGGATCTCCTCGGCCGGAGCCGTAAGAGCCGAATAAGTGATCTTGAATTCGCCTTTTTCTGACATGGCTTCTCCTTCCCGGTCAGCCGGGATCTTACTTGCGCCCCCCGTCACTGTCTACTAGGTTGTGGAACGATTGAGCTCGAAATGGAACCCCATTACGACGCTTGGACGGCCGTTTCGAATCCGGAACCCCTCAGGTGGAGACCATCGTGGGAGCTACCGACTACACCGCTTTCCAGGAAAATGTCGGTATGAGCTGTATCGATCTCACTTCCGACGGGCCTTACGGGGTCTATCACTCCCAATAGGACAACTACTACTGGCTGAGTCGCATCGGAGATCCGGGATTTCGCATCAACGCCACGATGTCTCGATTCGTGGGGGCCCTTCTCTGGCGCCTGGCCAACGTGGACATTTTCCCCATGCGTTTTTCGACCTATGCGCGAAAGATTATCGAGCATATCGATGAGATCGAGAAAAAAGCATCGTCGCAGAAGGAGACCCAGCTCGATGGCGCCCGCGCTGCGGCCCAACGGTGGGAGACGGCCGCCTTGGCTTTCGAAAGACAATTGGATCCATTAATGGACTCGGGCGGCTCCATGGACCGCGAAACGGCGCAGACGTTGAACCAACTTCTTTTGCAGGTCGAGCGCACCATGACCGAGGAGACCGGCCTCGAGACTCGCCCGTACTACAAGCACCTCATTTATGCTCCGCAACCCACTTACCGCAGCGCAGTTCTTCCGCGAATTTTCGAAGCTATCGAGGGCGAGAAGTGGTCGGAGATAAGCCGTTTTGAGTCCGAGCTCGTTTTGGCCTTCGAGCGGGCCGCCGAGCTGTTGAATCAGGCCCGGGCACTCTTGTAGCGACCGGCATCCGCCACTTGGTATCAAACAGCAAGCTTCTGATACCGGGACATGAAGCGTCGATCGATCCAATCCTTCAAATGCCAGGCCCAGCGATTACGGCCGATGAACTCCTTGTAACGAATCAGAGCTTTGCCGTCACCGGTATTGAGAAGGGAGAGAAACCCTTGCTGGGGCTCGAAACTTGGCAGCGGAGTTTTTTCAATGGCTGCCATCAGACTCGTCCAGAGAACGGGAGCCTGGCGCACCGCATACACACCGGCCTTGGGGGTTTCAGGGTAATTCGCCAGAGTCGAGCAGTCTCCCACGGCGAAGATCGCCGGGTCATCGACCGATTGAAGGGAGTCGTTGACGAGAAGGAACCCCCTCTCATCCACCGTGAGACCCGACTCCCGAAACAGAGGTTGTGAGGCAGGGCCGGTCAGCCAGACGGTAAGGTTGGAGTCTATCTGGGTGCCGTCGATGAGCTCGACGCCGTCCGGGAGAACCTTCGCCACCCGGCTAGCCCGGCGGATCTCGATCGCCTTTTCATCCAGAATTTTCTCGGCACGCCGGCGGAAGCCTCCAACGAGAAGCAGGCGAACTTTGTTGTTGGTGCGATCATGAGTCATGAATCCGTCGCCTCCTCGACCAAACGAAAGATCAGGGTCACTTCAGTCCCATCGGCGGGCAGCGCTCCCTCCCGAACCGCAAAGCGCGTGGTCCCGTCGACGAAATCCCTCACCGTATAGCGGGCGTTACCTACCTTGCTCCCGGGGCAAGAGTAAAGGCAAACGACACAACCGGACTTCCACCGGGGGATGTTCGCCCGATGACCGCCGAAGCGCATGTCGAATCCTTTTCCTCCCGGATCGATCAAGATCTCATCGAGCGTCAGGGGCTCTTGCCGTCCCGGAACCCGAACCAGGATCTCCACCGCCGGGCCTTTGATGATCTTGTCGGGCGCCGTCGACGAGGGATCGTCACGCTCATCCCAAACGTCCAGCCCCAGAGCGTTGCCGGGCTGCCCGCCGAGCGATTCGAGAGCTTCGAGCACCTGGGTATCGGTCACCTGACTACGAAAGAGGGCTCCGTCCCCGGCGCGGCCGCCCTCCCAGACCACGAAATGGTAGCCGGGCATCGCCGAGTGTCCCTCGAAATCTTCTCGAGATACCGTTGCCGAAAAGGATATCGAATCTTCGGAGAATTCAATCACCGCTCTCTCGGTGTCCGCCGGTTTGCAGCTAAGCCCAAGAAGGCAAAGGAAAGCACCGACGAATCCAGCCTTTAAATCGTACTTACTTCTCATTCACCACCGGAGCCCCTCCAATGCTGAGCTCGAGGAGACGTTGCCCCTCGGGCCGGCTCGAGTCGTAGCCGGACCGGTGTCGAAGAGGAAAACCGGCCGGCCCGCCTCCGCCTCCCGCTTCCGAATCTGCTCCACCAATGTCATGATTTCCGCGGCACCCCCCAGATGGGGCGTCGGCTCCCGGTCGAGCCAATAAGCAGGAATGGGATCGATGGCGCTGTGAAAGTCATTGGTATAGAGAATGACGATATCCCGCACCTCCGCCCCGGCGGTCGGTGAAATGGCGAGGCAAAGGAAAAAAAGGCAAGTACAAAGAATGCGTCGATAACCCATGGCCCCCCTCGAAGGTCGCAAAGAGCCTCTATAATACCGCTCCTGCTCCCTCATTGACTATTGCGTCGCTCACCGTCAGCCACATAGAATGATCCCGCTTTGAGAATCCTCTACTTCATTCCCGGCCCCATGGCCCGCCACAAAGGTGAGGAAGAGCTGGATCGGCGCCAGGGTATCCTGCAGGGTTTTGCCGCCTCCAGAACGGAAGTCACTGTTTGGGACACCCCCGAAGGGCCTGCCTCGATTGAATCAACCGTCGAAGAGTACCTGGCCGTCCCCCACCTACTCGAGGGAGTGGCCAAAGCGGAAGGGTCTGGCTACGACGCGTTGATCGTCGGCTGTTTCGGCGATCCGGGAGTCGAAGCGGCCCGGGAAGTCGCCACCATTCCCATCATCGGCCCCTGCGAAGCTTCGCTGCTCGCAGCCGTCCCCCTGGGCCGCCGGACCGGTATCATCACCGTTTTACAGAACATGGCGGAACCGCTTCGCAGGGTGGCCCGCCTGATAGGGCTGGAAGCGAGACTCGCTTGTGTCCGTTCGGTGGAGGTATCGGTCTTGGATCTGGCGAAAGACCGCCCTCGGGTCGTTGAAGCTTTCGTCGAAGAGGGGAAAAAAGCGATTCGAGAAGACGGAGTCGATGCCCTCATTCCCGGCTGCATGAGCATGGCCTTTATGGGGATTCCGGAAGAAACACAAAAGAAACTGGGAGTTCCGGTGCTCAATCCAGCCGCGGTGGCTTTGAAGTTCGCGGAGCTCTATGTCCGTCTGGGACTCCGTCACAGCAAGCGGGCTTATCCTTTTCCTCCCAAAGGTCCCTACGGACGCATTTCTTCTTGACAAGGATTAGCATCCGCTCCGGGGACGTCGCGCATTTCCACGCCGTCCCCGGAGGCAAGGCAAGAGCGCTCCCTCTACCCAGCCGTCACCTCTTCACGGTTTCCTCGCCAGTGGAAATGCTCAGCGGAGCCTTGTCGATGAAGGCCTCGAGACTGCTGGGTTGGGCGGCCATGGCTTCCACCTCGTCCATCTCGATGGGTATGAACTGGGTCAACCATTCGTGTCCGGTCTCGGTCACCATGACGTCGTCCTCGAAAGCGATTCGTGGACCGTCCGGTGGCGCCACGTCCTGCTCGATGGCCAGCACCATGCCGGGCTGGAGAACTTGCTCGTAGTCGCCTTCATCGTGAACCTCCATGCCGATGAAGTGCCCGATGCCGTATGTGTAGTACTGATCGTAGCCTCCGGCATCACGAAGCATCTCCACCGCCAGATTGTGAAGCTCCCACCATGTGACCCCGGGCTTGACCCGTGAGATGACGGTTTTCTGAACGTCGAGAGCGATCTCGTACAACCTCTTCTGCTCGGGAGAAAACGTGCCGTCGACAGGCATGGATCTCTGAACGTCGGCCGAGTAATGATTGAAAGCCGCACCGGTATCCACATGGGCAATATCTTCCGCCTCGAAGACGTTTGCCGCCGAGCGGGGAACGAACTGAATGAATCCTTCGGGAATACTCCGTCCCGGCCGGCGGCCTGTCATCGCGTACTTGTGCACGGCGGTGGGAAAGCCCAGCGTGGCGCCACGATAGCGGTAAACATAATCCATGGTCTCCATGACTTCTTTCTCGGTCAGGCCGGGCCTTACACCACGGAATAATCCCTCGACGATACCTTCGCCGGTGATCCGGATGGCGCGCAGAAGGCAAGCCAGGCTGTAGGAGTCCTGAAGCATGCGAATGGGATCGAGAAGGTCAGAGGAGTCGCGGCTCTCCAGCTCAGGTGAGAAGCGCTCGAGCTTTTCAAAGAAGGCCAGTCGGGTGGGCTCCAGCATTCCCAGGCGGAGAAAGCGGGGATAGTTCAAATAGAGGACCTTGTTCTTCCTTCCCCATTTCTTGGAGAGGGCGCCGGCAACAGAATGGCGACGGATCTGTGTGATGCGCCAATCGCGATAATCGGTGAGCGCCACCGAAAGATGCTCCTCGAGCTTGTTGTAAGGCTCGACTTCGTCAATCCCGGTCATCTGGCAGATTTTCTCGGGCTCCGAAGAAGTGTAGAGAACCACCCGGTCTCCATCCTCGGTAGGCAGCAGAAGTAGAGCCGAGTCGAAACTGTCGAGGCCTTCGACGCCGGTCAAGTAAATGAAGTCGTGATTGGAACTGTGAGGGACTTGAAACTCGAGGCGGCGCTCCTGGGCGCGCTCCACCGAGAAAATGATCGCTGCTCCTTCCGGAATGGATTGAAGCATCCTTTGGCGTCGTTCAGCGAAGACACGCCGAAGAGTGGCCGGGTCTGGATTGTCGACGTCGATCTCTTTCGAGAGCGCGAGCTCTCGAGCAAAGTCATAGTCGAATGGGTGTGAAGCGGGCTGCGCAACGGTGACGGCAACCGAGCCGACCATCAAGACGAAAGCAATGAAAAAAATCAAGAACCGGACCATAACTCCCTCCATAAATACCCATTGGCTCTAACGGCTTGGCTCAAACCCGGAGTGGAAAAGCAAATTAGCACGTCGCCGGGGGAAAGAAAACTCTTTCCACCCTAACCGGCATTTAGTGATCTTGAGATCAACGTGGCTTGCGTGCATAATCGACTGTGTATCTTGAGCCCTCGCAAGGCGCAAGACGCTTTGCTGTTAGCAAGCTAGCTGCGGCGTGTCCCTTCACGTTCCTTCATGGCGCTGGGAGTTTTGTTGCCGGGCGTTTCGTTCCTCTACCAGAGAAAACTCTTCCAAACCGAGGATGAATCATGAAGCGAGTGGTATCGATGCTGGTTTTTATGAGCGCGTGGATCGTCTGGGCTTCCGCTCCCACCCCCCCGGAAGCCTGGCAGAACTGGCGGTACCTGAACGCTATCGAGCTCGAACAGACAACCGAACCCCGATTGGCGCGGGCAACCCTGACCAAGGAGGTTTTCGGCCACGCGTTGGAGTCATTTGACGACCTTCGGCTCACCAACCAGGACTTCGAGGAAGTGCCATCTCGCCTGTTGGCCACCGCCACACAGCAAAACCGCACATGGCTTGGAGGGGAGCTCAAAGAAGTGAGCTTCGTTCCGGGTGAGTACACCCATCTGGTGGTCGATGCCGGTGAAAGCACCGTGTCTCATAACCGGATAGCCCTCGAACTGGAGGTGAAGGAATTTTTCGCCTGGGTCGAAGTAGCGGCCGGCGACGACGGCAAGACCTGGCGGATCTTGCGCGAACACGCGCCGATATACCGCTTCCCCACCGAAGGGGTGAGCTCGTTCACCCTATCCTACCCCGACACCAGCGCCCGATGGCTGCGGTTGCACATCTTGGAAGGCGATCACCCTCTGCAGGTGCGAGGGTGTCGGGTGGCGAGAGAACAAATCGACCGGCCTCGGTATTTGGACTGGCCTCTGCGCTTGACTTTACTTCCACCAGAGTCCGACTCCACCCAAAACAGCCTGTGGGAGGTCGATGTGGAAGTGGGGACCCTACCCATTTCTGCAGTCCGCTTTGAAGCGGAGCAGCAGGTGTTTCATCGACCGGTTCGTGTGAGCACCAGCCGAGACGGTACGAGTTGGCGTGAGGTGGCCAGGGGAGATATTTACCGCTACCCCTCCGCATCGGACTCCGAAGATGGGGAGTGGCAACGTTCATCGATGAGAGTGGAGTTCCCCGCCGCCAGGGGACGGCACTGGCGCGTCACCGTTTTGAATCGCAGTGATGCTCCGGTCGAAGGCCTTGCTCCCACACTCCAATCAAACGCTTACCGAATCTTCTTCCGACAAGAACCGGGGGCGGCCTACTGGCTGCTCTACGGAAACAGCCGGGCCGGAAAGCCCAGCTATGATCTGAGCTATCTCAACAACCGAGAAGATCTCGAGCGCGCCGTTTCGGCCAGCTTGGGCCAAGAGGAGGTCAACCCCGGCTACCTGAGTCCCGAGTCTTGGACCGAAAAGCACCCTGAAGTGCTCTGGGTTGCGCTTTTTGCAGCCGTAGTGGTTCTGGGCTGGCTCGCTCTCCGCACCCTCCGCTCGGCTTAGTTATTTCGCGGCGCCCCGTCGCCGGATGAGAAGGGTCACGCCTCCAATGATCATTCCTAGAACGGTGCCAATGACGATCCAGAGCACAGCGTTTGGAATGGGAATTCCCAGATAGCCGGCAAAGCGAGAAACCTCCGCTCCCACGTTGCCGCTGCGCTCGGGGCTAAATCGGCTAGCGCCCCACTGAAGCTCATAAGCCAGCCAATAGGTGGGCAAGACCATCAACCTTGTGCCGGTGACATAAAGCAAGAGGCTCTTCAATAGAGCCAGGTATGGCTTCGGTCCGCCGGCCCCGGAGATACGAAATGCAAGGTAAACGGGAACGATGAAATAGAGCCACGCCACCCCGAAAATCCTGTTCACGGACTCAGGCGAGCCAATCTGTTCTAAGACAACACGCAAGACGACCACAACCGCAGCAATGATCAACGGAACCTTCAACATGCCTTTTGTACCTTCTGCCATGGGAACCTCCTCGGATAATCGAAGGATCAGCCCTGATAAAGCCCCTTCTTTAGCACCATTCCTCGGGCCCGTCCAGAGTGAAATAATACTTGAACGAGCGTTCCAGAATTGTTATACTACGCTCGATCGAGGATAGAAGTGGCGAGACCGAAGGAGTTTGAACGCGAGGAAGTACTGGACCGGGCCATCGAGGTCTTCTGGGACCGGGGTTACGAGGCCGCCTCTATCCAGGACCTGGTCGACCAGATGGGTATCAACCGCGGCAGTCTTTACGACACGTTCGGCGACAAGCACCGGCTCTTCCTCGAAGCGCTGGATCGGTACGAGGAAGTGTTTCACGCCGAGATTCTCGAGATGCTGACCCAGGCCGGATCGCCGCGGAAAGCCATCGAACGGGTCTTCGACTCGGTGACCCGGCAATGCGCCTGTGACTCGGGAAGGCGAGGTTGCCTCCTGACCAACACCGCGGTGGAGTTGTCGGGCCATGACAGCGACAGCGCCGACCGGGTACGGGCTAATTTCACCCGTTTGGAGTCGGCTTTTCACCGGGCTTGCAGGGAGTCTATGGAAAAAGGTGAAATAGGGGCGCGTCACGATCCGCGGGCTCTTGCCCGGTTCTTGACCAGCAGCCTTCAAGGCCTGCGGGTCATGTCGAAGGCACGGCCTAGTCGGGCGCACCTCCGGGACATCGCCCGGGTGGCGCTTTCGGTCTTGGACTAAAATGAAACTTTATTGGCAAAACCGCATCTAAAGATCAATCCCCCGGCTTAAGCCGGGGGATTGCGGCGGGCGCTCCGAATGGAATTCGACTAAAAGCGCCCGCACTAAGAGAACTCTGAGCAGTGGAGCGTTATCAACCATCGCGAATGTCTAGAATCCCCGACGACAGTCGGGGCACATCTTCGTCATCCCGTCCGGGACATCGCGGATCCTCCGTTGCCTAAATGCGAAGGATTTCAACCATCCCGGAGGGGACAATAAATTTGGGTAGTGAAAGGAGATTCTGATGAGCAAGTATGTGACCTTGACGGAAGAGAACTTCAAAGAAATCGTCGGATCCGGCAAGCCGGTCATGGTGGATTTCTGGGCCGAATGGTGCGGACCCTGCCGGATCATTGCTCCGTCGGTCGAAGAGCTCGCCGAGAGTTACGAGGGAAGGGCTACCATCGCCAAGTTAAACATTGATGAGCAGTCGAACCTCGCAGCAAAATTTGGAATTCGATCCATTCCCACGGTTTTGTTCTTCCAAAACGGTGAAGTGGTGGATCAAGTCGTGGGTGCGGTTCCAAAAGCGGCACTCGAGAGCAAGCTGAAAGGCCTGCTCCCCGCCGCCTGACCGGCAAGCGCGAAAACTCTAAAGCCCCGGGGGGCAGCTCTCCCGGGGTTTAGTCCTTCATTCAGCGAAGGGTTTTGTACAAGCTCTCCTTCCACAGGGCCGCATCGATCTCCCAGCAAACCTCGATGTTCGGATCCTTGTTGGTGACCCCGATCTGGTCAACCACCGTCATGCCCCGGGTGACCTCCACATCGCAGGCAACATCCACGTAGTACTTGCCTCGCCTTGTGCACACCCTCGGGTCGAGAGCGATGGCCATGGCCACCGGATCGGGCAAGGCAATTCCCGGGTCACCGAGCCACTCGCGGTTGGCTTTGAGAGCCGATCGGTTACAGTCGATGGCGAAACCGGCCCGCTCGGTGCCAAAGCTCAGGACTTCCTCGATGTCCTTATCGTCTAAATTCGCCTCGCCGCGACACAGCTCCCAACCCACCATCAGTAATTTCATCCCGGAATGGAACACGAGTCGCGCCGCCTCGGGGTCGCACCAGATGTTGTACTCCGCCGCCGGGGTTATGTTGCCGACGGTACAAGCGGCGCCACCCATCACGTAGCACTCCTTGACCCACTGAGCCAGACGCGGCTCGAGAGTGAGCGCCGTGGCGATATTCGTCAAAGGCCCCAGGGTAACCAAGGTGATCTCGCCCGGTGACTCGCCAAAGCGACGAAGGATCTCGGAGACGGCGTCGCCTCGAGCCGGCCCGCGCCGGGGCTCGGGGTAGCCCACGTCCCCCAGGCCGTCGGAGCCGTGAAAAAACTCAGCGTGTTGCGCCTCACGCATCAGGGGACGGCGAAGGCCTTCGTAGACGGGCGTTTCGGCGCCGCACAACTCGACCGTGTAGCGGGCGTTTCGGCTCCCCCGCTCCACCGGAACGTTGCCGGAGACAATGGAAATGGCGTCGACGACAACATCCGGCCACTGCAGCGCCATCAGAATCGCTACGGCGTCGTCCGAAGCGGTATCGGTATCAATAAAAAAACGTCTTTGCATGAATCCTTTGTCCTTTCCAGACGTCCAGATCCACAGCTTCACGAAGCATCTTTGCCAGTAGCCTCAGTCGCTCTGCTTCGTCTTCGCCCTCCAGACGACATCTCAATTCTGTAATCGTGAGATCTTCATCCCAAAGGAAATAGGGCCTCGCGTCTCCGTCGTCGAGGTCGGTCGTTAGAGATTCCCTGGACTAATCGTAGCACCATGTTTACAGCTCGGCTATATTCAAAAAATTGAATTCGTAATGACGAGGATCTAGTACAAATTGATTATGCATCCGATTTGACAAATTGTAATCTCCAGAGGACAGATCCGTAGCCTCAAACTGCCCGGCCCGCATCTCAAACCCTCTATGTGTCAACACCTTGAAAGGCTCGGCTGCTTGTTGGCACGGCCGATGCAAACGGGAGCGAGCATGCCCCTTGGGGGAACTCGAGGAAACAAACTGGAACAACGGAGGTAGAGATGAAGCAGTCATACAAGTGGATGACATTGGCGCTGGCGGCAGGAGTGCTTCCCACTCTCACTCTCACCGGCTGTGCCACCATTTTGCGAGGCACCAATCACGGGATCGGTATCTCCAGCCAACCGCCGGGAGCCGAGGTGATCGTCGACAACCAAAGCTACGGCATCACTCCGGTTTCGGCCAAGCTGCGCCGGAAAGACAACCATCACCTGCAGATCAAATTGGAAGGTTACCAACCTTACGAGGTCATTCTGACACGGCAAACCAGCGGTTGGGTCTTCGGTAACATTCTCTTCGGGCCCGGCGTGCTCATCGGGATCGCCGTCGATGCTATCTCGGGCGGAATGTATACCCTGAAGCCCGACCAGGTGAGTGCCGAGCTTCGAAACGCGCAGCACGCGGCGCTCGAGGATGGGACGCTGTTCGTGGTGCTCGTGCCCAATCCCGATCCCGAATGGGAGAAGATCGGCCAATTGCAGCGGAAAACCGAATAGACCTGACCAGAGCTCCGGACGACGAACGCCCTTTCCACCGTTCCATCCGGTGGAAGCGGCTTTTTTCCGTCCGATTTGATCCTTCCTGCCTTTGGTGCATAGACTTCAGGGGTGAACCAGGTGAACGAATCCAAGTTACGACTCGAAGATACCCTCAAGAGGCCCCTGCGCAGCCTGCGGGTGTCGGTCACCGACCGCTGTAACATTCGATGTGAATATTGCATGCCGGACAAGGATTACTCTTGGCTTCCCCGCCAGAACCTGCTCACCTTCGAAGAGATATCGCGTCTGGTGGATATATTCACATCACTCGGGGTCGACAAGGTGCGTCTGACCGGAGGAGAACCTCTGCTCAGGAAGGATCTGGGGACTCTGGTTCGATTGCTCTCCACCAATCCGAAAGTCCGGGATCTCGCGCTGACGACCAACGGGATGCTGCTGGCCGAACATGCCGCGGCTTTATTCGGTGCCGGTTTACATCGAGTGACGGTAAGCCTGGACACTCTGCGACCCGAACGATTCGAGGCGCTCACCCGTAACAAGAACCTCCAAAAGGTACTTGGCGGGATCGATTCGGTCAGAGAGGTGGGCCTGCGCAATTTGAAGATCGACTCCGTCATCTTACGGGGGACCAATGAGGACGAGCTCATCGACTTGATCGAGTTCGGCAAGCGAGTAGATGGGGAAATTCGGTTCATCGAGTACATGGACGTCGCCGGAGCCACTCGCTGGTCCATGGAACGGGTATTCCCCAAAGCAGAAATTCTCGACGCCCTCGAAAAACGGTATGGGCGCATCGTGCCGATCGAGGAAAAACGATGGGCTCCGGCCCAAAGGTTCCAGCTACCCGACGGGACGGTGTTTGGCATCATTTCTTCCACCACCGATCCCTTCTGCCGCACCTGCGATCGCAGCAGACTGACCGCCGACGGCATGTGGTACCTCTGCCTCTACGCGAAAGAGGGCATCGACCTCAGACGGCCGCTTCGAGATGGAGCTTCATCGGAAGAGATTCGCTCCCTCCTGGAGAATTGCTGGTCCCTCCGGGCGGACCGGGGTGCCGAACAGCGCAAAGAGCTCACCGACCGGGCCGCTCTGACAGAGGCCGGGGAGTTAGAAAACGACCCCCATCGCGAAATGCACACCCGGGGCGGGTAGTTGATAATCCCCCGGCTCAAGCCGGGGGATTGCGGCGGGCGCGTCGAATGGAATTCGACTAAATGCGCCCGCACTAACAAAACCAAAACCCCCGACGACAGTCGGGACACATCTTCCCGTCCTCTCCGGGAATTAAGCCTACTATCCCCACACCCACGGCAACTTCTACAAATTCAGTTATCTGTAAGGAAGCTCACACCGGCCCTTGGGTCGGCCCGCTAAAGATGGTACGAGGGAGGGCCAGCGGCTCTTTACACTTTCGAGGAGGAACGAAAAATGAACACGACCCAACGCGTCATCGCGGTTGCCGCGATCGGCATCCTTACCGCCGGCGTCGCGGTTGCCGACCACTACGAGCTCGATAATGCTCATACCAAGATCTTTTTTAAAGTCAAGCATTTGGGAATCAGCACCGTCACCGGCCAGTTCAAAGAATTTTCGGGCTTTTTTGACGTCGATCCCGAAGATTTAAGCACCCTCAAGGCCAGTGCCACCATCGCCACGGCCAGCATTGACACCGAAAACGGCGATCGAGACAACCACCTCCGCTCGCCCGATTTCTTCGACGCGGAGAAGTACCCCGAAATCAAGTTCGTCAGCACCAAAGTGGAACAACTCAGCGGAAATAAGCTCAAGCTTCACGGCAACCTGACCCTGCATGGCGTCACCAAGAGCGTCGTGCTCGAGGGTGAGTTCGGAGGCGCCGTTAATGCCATGGGCAATGCGAGAGCTGCATTTACCGCTACCGCCAAGATTAACCGGAAAGACTTCGGGCTTACCTGGAACCAAGTTCTCGACACCGGTGGCCTGGTTGTGGGCGAGGAAGTGACCCTCGTCCTCGAAGTCGAAGGAGTCGGCGCGAAAGCAACTGAATGACAATCCCGATCAGCCGGTGCGCATCTCGGATCGAGAGCGCACTGGCTACCTTTCGCCGGCTTGCTTGCGGTAGGATGAACCAGACCCGTGAAGCTACCAAAACGGCCGCTCTTTCTCATCCTGCTCCCGGCCCTGGTGCTCGTTTTTTTTCTTTTTAACCCCGAACCTACCTTTACTCCCAAACCGCCGGTGGTCGAGCCCGGTGAGGAAGCACTCCGTATTCAACGCGAAGCCGTCGTCATCGATCTCCATGTGGACTCCCTCCTGTGGCCCCGTGACCTGACCCTCCCGGGACAGGGCGGACAGGTGGATTTTCCCCGCATGAAACAGGGAGGGCTGGACGCCGCCGCCTTCACCACCGCTACCCGATTTTTCGGTGCCGCGGGCCTAAAGGCCTTTCACGACCTCTGGCCGCCGGCGTCGTGGTTTTCACCCCGAGAGCGTTACCTTCAACAGCTCTCCCGCATGCAGCAATTCATCCAATCTTCGAACGAAGGGGCTCGCCTCGCCACCACCCCGGAAGCCATCCGACGAAACCACAAGGAGGGTGTTCTTTCCATCTTTCACGGCATCGAAGGGGCCCACGCCTTGGGAATCGATGTTTCCCTTGTGCGGGAGGCCGTCCAGTCAGGAGTGGTCTTCATCGGTCCGGTCCACCTTTCCGGGAACGAGTACGGGGGCACATCCACCTTGGGATCGAATCAAGACTTGACCGAGCTTGGGCGCGCCCTCATTCGAGAGATGAACGAGGAGAGAGTGCTCGTCGATCTCGCGCACGCCGGCCCCAGGGCCTTTGACACCGCCGTGGCGCTAACCACCCTTCCACCTCTGGTCAGTCATGCCGGAGCCCGTGCCATCCACGACACCTGGCGTAACCTGAGCGACGAGCAAATCCGCGCCGTCGCCGAGCGTCGAGGCGTCATCGGTGTCATGCTGACTCCGCCGGCGCTCGCCCAGCCCGACCTTCGTGAAGCGCTCGAGCATCTGGAGCACATTATTAATATAGGGGGAGAAGAAGTGGGCGCCATTGGCTCCGACTTCGACGGTTACGTCAAACCGCCCATCGACGCAACCGGCCTGATCCAGCTTACCGAGCTGATGCTGCAGAAGGGTTGGAGCGAAGCACGTATCAAGAAGATACTGGGAGAAAACGTCTTACGCATCCTGGGCGAGCGTTAGTCATCGCGAAAAATCCGGCCGAGGATGTCGATTTGTTCCTGGAGCTTCTCGTTGTAAGCTGCGTTCAAACGGTTTGACTCTTTTGCTTTCCACCTATCGCTCTCCTCCGCCAAAGCTTCATGAAGCTGCCATTTGTGCTCGAAGGCACGACCCGAAAGACGCCGCACCGCTTCCAGTTGTTCCGAGCTCAGGGATGCGGAGCTCAATCGGGCGAGTCCGCCCGGGCCAACGACCATCGGGAAGACCTCGGCGGTGGAGAGGACCTGTTGCTCCCCACCCCCGGTCAAAGACGCATGTTCTCTCAGTGCGTTTCGAAATCCGAGGCTGCTCTTAATCGTTCGGTCTTTCAACGCCTGGAGCGTGTCGATCTCGATTCCGTCTCGCTCCAGTTTCTCCAGCACCGGTTGCGACAAGACGAATTGAACCTCTCGGTACACCAGCTCGTTGAAGACGTTTTGCATGACGAATAGCAGAACGAAGCACAATACCGCCGAGAGGATGGGTGTCGAGACCCAGCCGCTGGCGATACGCAATAGAACCCTCCACCGAATCTGCCTCGTCCCCTTGACTCCTTTGAGCAGTCCGATGCCGATGACCGCCCCCACCACCGCCTGGGAGCTCGAGACCGGGATCAATGGAACCGGCGGCAACCCGTGACGGACCAAAAACTGCTGTAGTGCCACCGAAGAGAACAAGAACAACACCAGGGAGTGGGACACGACCACCACCCAGGCGCCGACCGGAGTCAAGGGCATGATCTTGGAGCCCACCGTCATCATGACCCCTTTCGAGTAGGTGAACACTCCCACGGCGACGGCGATCGCTCCGAGAAGGAAAAGTTGCTGGGTGGAGGTAAAGCTCAGTCCACTCGATAGCTGCACGTCGGTGAAGGGAGACGATGCGACGAAAACTCCCATCACGTTTCCGATGTTGTTGGCGCCCAAGCTGTAAGAGCCGAGCGCGCCCGCCAAGATGAGCCCCCATCGCGTGTAGAGGTCCAAACGCAACAGATGGAGCTTGGCCCGGGTGAGAAACAGCGCCGTCAACTTGTAAAGGAGCGCCGCAATGGCTCCGCCCAGAATCGGACAGGCCGCCCAGGTTGCCAGGATTCGCACCAGAGCATTGATGTCGGTAATGGATTGACTGAAGATGTTCCAGCCGACGATGGCGCCCACGATGGCCTGAGTAATGGAGACCGGTAGCAACACCCGAGTCATCCAATAGACGGTCACCGCCGCCGAAAAAGCCACTGTGAAGGCCCCAGGTAGAGCATTGACGACACCCAAACGGCCGAGTCCGTGGGCGGCACCGGCACCGCTCACTACCGCCCCCAGAATCAGGAAAACGCCGCAGATGGCGGCGGCGGTCGTGAATCGAATCATACGGCTGCCCACCGCGGTCCCGAAGACGTTGGCGGCGTCGTTGGCTCCCAGGGACCAGCCCAAAAACAAACCGCTCGACAAGAAGAAGACCGTTTCTATGGGCATGTCCGTTAAGGTAGACCGCTGATCTTAGAGAGAACGCTTAATGGTGTAGATGGATAGCTTGTCACCCACATTTTCCGCTTCATCGGGTAACTTTTCGATGGTGTCCACCAGGTCACGGAGGTGAAGCTTCCGATCCAAGGGGAGATCGGAGTCAAAAACCTTCTTCTTCAAACGTATGGCGAACTTGTCGGCCTCCCTCTCGAAAAAGCCGATCTTGTGAATGTGATCCCTCACCGCGTTGATATCGGCGAAAAACGCCCGGGAAGCCTGAACGGTGGACTCCGTAGCTTTCACCGCCATGGAGATCAGCTCTTTGAGATCGGGCTTTTCCGCATCCGGAATGTCGGGTCGCTCAATGGATATGTTGAGAAGGGTTGATTTCATCACGTCGAGCAAATAGTCGAGATCTTCGAGCAAGCTCAAAACATCGCCTCGGGAATCGGGGATGAGCAACTCGGTGTAAAGAGCCGTCTCGATATCCCGCCGCAGCTCGTCACCGCGACGCTCCAGTTCGCTCACCTGTTCCAGTTTCATCTCGCAGTCTTCGCCCATTCCGCACCGCATATAGGCGGTCAGTCCCATCTCGAAGACCAGTCCCGCTTCCGAGATCTTGTCCAGAAACTCGTTGATCTGGTTCTCTATTGCCTTGGTTCTCACGAAAGGCGATGACTTCATGGCCGCCATCTGCGTGCTCCTTGCCCAACACGGCACCGCGCCAACTATGCCCCGATGCCGCCGCAGTTTGAGATACGATGAAGAAGGATTCCTTAACTAATACTTTACACTCTTCGCCTAAAAATTTAAACGGCCGACTAGGACACTCCTTTATCGGCATGGTTGATCCCGCTGCAGCCGCGGACTAACCTCTGCCACGTGGAGTTTGTCTATGCTTTAGGTGCCGAAGTCGCCGTACTCATCCACTTCGCTTGGATCGTTTTCGTGGTGACCGGGGTGTTCTTTCTCCGCCGCCGCCGTCGGCTAAGACTCTTTCACCTGGCCTCGGTCGTCTACAGCCTGGCGATTGAGCTTTGCGGCTGGATCTGCCCATTGACTCACCTGGAGCAGTGGCTGTGGCAACGGGCCGGGAGGCAAGCCTACGAAGGCGCTTTCATCACTTACTACCTGGAAAAGATCATTTACTTGCGAGCCCCTCAGTGGCTTCTCGTAAGTCTCGCCGTACTCCTCTTGGCGGTGACTCTCTTTGTCTACTTTCGGCCCGAGCCCGCAAAGCACCGCAATTGACCGATCATATAGAGAGGCAAGGACAGCAAAGTGAATTTCGCGTCAATCCTCTATGGGAACAAATACTCCGTGAGTATAGGGCGGGTCGAAGTCGTTGGTTTCCTGAGCGAGATCGAACCACAAATTCCAGGCGGCGGCTAGCTCCTCGTCGCTCATGTCCCGGAGATTGCGATCGTCCTCACTAAGCATCTCCATTTTCTTCCTCCAGAGCGCGAACTTCCCGAGGCAGGTGTTTTAGTGCGAGATCGCAGCATCTCCGGTGAGTGCTAGGATGCGGTCCGGGTCGGTGCTTAGCGCCACCTCTTTCTCGGGCGGAAGAAATCGCACCGTATTCGTCGGCCGAGCTCCTCTGCAAACTCGAAGTGACTCGACCAGCGGGCGCCGGGGCGAATCCAGCTTCTCACCGGCCCTCGTCAAGTGGGCAAGACCACCTTATTGCTCGAACTGGCGGCCCATTATGGAGACCGTGCGATCTATGCGGCGGCGGACACTCTGGAAGCAGGATTGCCCGGATTCTGGGAACGTCTGGTCGAACGCGCCGAGAGCGAGGCGCGCACACGGCGCAAAGCGGTACTGCTGATCGATGAAGTGCAGCATTTGGCAGACTGGGCCGCTCGCCTCAAATCTGAGTGGGATCGGCTTCGACGTGTCCCTGTCCCCCTTCAAATTGTCGCAACGGGGTCATCGGCTCT
>SDBT01004021.1_pt1 | contig 25136 bp, 25 predicted proteins | sample 2277101 | NCBI WGS metagenome assembly SDBT01 (sample SAMN10404973, study PRJNA504765) | marine sediment metagenome | isolation source: marine sediment core GS10_PC15, 103 cmbsf | place: Arctic Ocean: Southern Knipovich Ridge | collected 2010 | reverse complement strand
AGGGACTCGGAGATTTCTGCTGCCTCAATGGTCTGCTCATGTATCCTCTCACGAGGTAGCCGACGGTTAAGGTCATGCACGGCCCGCTGCAAGGCACGGGTTAACTCATCATCGGAGAACTTCCTATTTGATGGGTCACCATCAAACATATCGAGGCGGATGGCGTTATGGTACTCAGTGAGCTTCATGGTTATTGTCCTTTCGGTGGTGTTCCCATAAACTCATAGGTGACAAAGGCAAAGATGATATTCCAGTTAGGTATGTTCGGACGGCTGTTGAAGAAGCTGTTGAAGGGGGGGTCTGGCTCCACAAACCTTGCACTGAATACCAATGGGTCATAAGTAAAGTGGAAGGTCAGGATATCAAAGAGGAAGTCAACGAGTATATCTCCCGGTACACTTTCCCTAACAGGGTTATTCCTGAAAGATACACCAATGTTCTTATTAGGACCTATCTGTGGCAACGCAAATGGTGATAGGAAAGGGAAGCCATTAAAGTCAGGTTGAAACCTTGCCTCAATGGTATCACCACTCCCTTGATAGCCCGTATCTATCGGTCCAGGCATGATAAGCCAGTTGGTAATCAATCTCCCGGCAGGGATAATACCAATCTGAGATTGCTCCACATAGCTCTGGTCTATACGGAAGAACTCAATGATTTCCTTCGTACCCTGCTTGAATGGATCCTCCAGCCCTAAAGTCCTAAAGTCCCCAATTCCATCCTCCACCGGGTTACCCATAGCTACTGTCCCTGGGCCGGTGCGAAGATTCTGTTGAAGGTATGGAAATTAAGGTATAGCCTCCAATTAGGTATACCTGGACGCACCAAAAAGACTAGGTTAAAGTTAAGTGCCTCATAGGTATAGATACTAACGGCCAGCCGCAGAGGAACAACAAAAATGTCCCCAGGAACACTGAGCCGATGGAGATTAACATCACCTGAGAGTGTTTGGGTATCGAAGATATACTCCCCTAACCTCCACTCAACTTTCACCCTCGCCTGCATCGCCGTATTGATTGGACCAAGAATCCAGTATATATCCTTCAGGAAGATACCTGGAGGTATCTGAAATATAGTGGTACCATCCACGTAACTCTGGTCTACCACAAATGGACCAATGAACTTTGTCTGACCACCGACAGGGAAGGGGTTCTCTAGCCCTAAAGCACCAAGGTCCCCTATCTGACCTTGGACAGGGTTACCCACCCCTAAAAAACTCCCGCCTGCCGACTGGCCTCCTCCCAGGCGATTGCCACTGGTAAGGCCACCTAGCTGTATGGCTATATCGTAGGTTCCACGCTGTTGTTCTACACCAGAGGTGGTGTCTGATTTGAAGGTACGCTCAAGTCGTCCTGCACGGTTAATGATTGATGGCCCTCCACGGCTATCAACAACCTGGATTTCATCGAACAGTTCCATGGTACAGTTCATTGGAACGGTGATAATTCCTTGGATGGACTCAGCATTTATCTTGGACATTTTACTGGTGGCACGGATCCCAGCCTCATCATCTGAGTTAATGGAATCATCCACAAAGATTCTGGCTAAGGTCCCTACTGCATCAATGGATTCCTGGTTGACAGCCTCACCAACAAAGGTGGCCTTCTGTCCACTACTAATGTTGGGAGTAGCATTACCAAAGAATACACGGTTAGGGATAGGGAGAGTCCTGCCCCGCACGGACTCATAGAATGGGTGGTTCTGCCCACCAAGGTCAAAGGTGTAGTATGGACCATCGAGGAGAGGGTTCAAGTGTACGAGGCGTATGCCATCATGCCTCATGCTTAGGATAGAACCGCTCATCTCCAGTACACGGCGAAGGATAAGCCTATCATCGTCGTTAATCTCGGTAATGATAAGTGGCTTATAAGTATCCACGAAGGGGTCAACACCCTGTAGTCCATCATAGACTAAGCCCCACTGGGCAAGCCAGCCATTGGGGTCGGTGATAATCTCCTCAACGATTTGCTGGATGGTGTGTGAGCGGTTCCAGGCAAAAGGTGAACCAGCGCCTATAGTGCCCTCTATTGGATTCGTGAAGTCCCCTGTTGTGGAGAGGTTAATCCCGGTACTATAGCGGAGCATCTCCCACGCTACAAAGCACCGTAGCTCAACAAGGAGCTCACCCTCAGCACTAACGTCTGACTGGTCAATTACCCAGACAGGCTGCTGGCTAGAGAACTCATTACCACCAGGGGTAGTATAGCCCCAGCCTATGAATACCTTGTGTCCACGGAAGTCTAGGTTAGTGAGGGCACCATCGTTATTCCTTAGGAGTATCAAGGCTCCACCACTATATGGTTCCTCAATGGAGACGGCACTGTATACCCTGCCAGATTCGATGTTGTCGTAGGTAGCAACGATTGTCCCTACCTTAGAGGAGATTTCCACACGCACATAGGGACGCCCAAGGTCATGGGCCTGGGCTTGGAGGAGACTCGGGGTAATGGTCCTCACCATTACTAGGCTCCTAACTCAAACCCATCGTCCTCGATAATGGTACGACCAGCATCTACCACAATGTAGTGGGTGCGATACCATCCAAGGACAGCAGCAGCCGCAGGGGTATAGTCATGGGTGTACTGGCCCACCGCAATCTTGGTCATGTTCACAGGAGTAACCACTACAACCCCATCGGGAGCGGTGACTGTGACCGTAGGTAGGGTACCAGGGTCAGTGAGTATCTCCCCAGGGTTAGTCTTGATATCCAGGGAAAGGATAACTGTCTCAGTACGTTCGTACCTGGCCATTAGGTTCCTCCTCGTGTTGAAGGCTGGAGTAGCAGGTGGACTCTCGTTGAGGCTTCCGTTAATAGGTGAGCCTGTGTCCCAGCCTGTAGTAGTAGGTGAGCAGCCACATCTTCCTCCACTATGATTTCCCGTTTAGGACCTGTGATAATACCGTCAGCCCCATGGGTTGGCTGTACGGTAATAAAGATGATACCATCAGTGGTATGCACAGGTATGACTGTTATCCTCGCGATAGCATCCACGGACTGCACAGGCTGGAAGGTAGACTGGAGTATACCCTCAACCGACTGGAGTCTATAGTCCGCAAAGAGGATAGCATCAAGGTTGTGTACTGGGATAGGCGAAGCCTGGACGATAGCATCTGCCTCATGGATACGACCAAGGAGAAGTTCAGCATCCACACCAAGGGTCTTAGTAGGACTACCAAACAGTATAGCTAAGGCACCAAAGACCTGGGAACTTGGCCCCTTAAGGAGAGCATCTACTACCAACAGGGTTGGTATTGGCATTACTCCTGACAGGGCTGCCTTAACCCAGGCAATGGTGGTTACAATGGCATTAGCCATATCCCCAAGGAGTTCATCAGTGATGTTGGATATGGTGCTATCTAGGTTAGCCTCATAGTCTCCTCGGCCTTGGAGGTCTATGATTGCATTTTCTATGGTACTAGCAAGGTCACCCTTTTGGATTATGGACCCTGACAGGGCCGACTTCACCTTTGCTACCACAGAATCAATATCACCAGTCTCAGTACCACCACCTGTGGAACTCCCTACTAAGGCAGCAGTAACATTGGCAGCCACTGAGTCGATATCCCCATCAGGGACAAGTAGACCGACTAAGGCCGAGGTAACCTTCTCAATGGTACTGTCGATATCCCCGGTATGTTCATGTGCCCCTACAAGTGCCGCTGTAACCCATGCCATGACTGTGGCTAGGTTACCATCTGGCTGCATACCACCAACTAATACGTCTGTGGTATTGGCCAGGACAGAGGCTATATCTCCCTTGAAGATTTGTAGACCTTGAAGGTTTGACTCCACCTTAGCTAGGGTAGTGTCAATATCACCTTCGAAGGTCTGCAATCCATTGAGGATTGCAGACACCTCGGCTATTACCGTATCAATGTTACCATCAGGGAGGAGAAGTCCATTAAGGGCTGAGGTGACTTTGGAGATATCAGTGGCTAGGTCACCCTTAATCCCTGCGGTAGCTATGAGGGCTGACGTTACGTTAGGAGAGGTGGAGTTAATATCACCAACGAATATCTGTACTCCCACCAGCACCGAGGTGGACTCAGCAATCGTGGAGTCGATATCCCCTGAGGGCTGCATTACCCCTATCAAGGCGATAAGGGTACTTGCAGCGGTTGAGGCTATGTCCCCCTTAAAGACCTGTACCCCTACAAGGGCAGCGACTACCTCAGCAATAACCGCATCCATGTCGCCCTTAAATATCTGGGCGCCCAGTAGGACTGAGGTTGTCCAAGCTATGGTTGAGGCAATATTGCCCTTAGGCTGCATGACTCCCACCAGAGCAATAACCACATTAGCGGTATCGGAATCTATATCGCCTACCGCTGTGACGGTATGTGACCCCGCCAAGGCTGCCTTAACCTTAGCTATAGTGGAAGCCAGGTCACCATCAAATTGCATCTCCCCAATGAGGGCTATGGTGACATTAGCTGCCACTGAGTCGAGGTCACCTTTGAACACTTGTACCCCTACAAGGGAGGACTTGGTGTTAGCAATATCAGTTACTATATCCCCTGGGAAGTGTGCCTTCCCTACTAGAGCAGCTTGGATATTGGCTATGTCACTGTCAAGGTCACCTTTGAATATCTGCTCACCCGCTAGGGCAGAGGTGACTTTAGCAATGATAGAATCAATATCACCCGCAGCGCCTGCACTAGCTGCTAGGAGTGTCGTGAATGGTACATCGAGTCGCCATATCCACTCAGCAGGCGAGCCTTCAGTTTGGCGAGGGTCATTGTCTACTACCTCGTTAGCGCCACCACCAGTAATGTCGATAATGTCGTCGCCAGTAGAGTCAACGTCCATAGGCCATAAGCCAACAGGACAGGCTGCAACCCAGGCCCAGGGGCCTCCGTAAATCAAGTTCTCAAACTCATCGTCGGTCATGTGGTAGGGGAACACAGCCGCAAGGTAGATGCGCCCCTGCAGGTCGTCTACGTTTTCCCACTCACCAAAACGAACCTGGCCAGATGAGCCAGGCGCTACACCGTCCTGTAGAGGTGCACCGCTTGCATCGCCATGTTCCCAAATATCATTTTCTATTTGATATTGGTGCATCCGTGGCTTCTTATTACCGGTCTCCTTACTGCAACCGATTAGTACCCAGCCTTCTGATACTAGAGGGCCAAAGCCACCTCCCCTTGACGCAATAGAGTTCCCATACTCTAGGATATTAGTGTTAGTAATCTCCAGTCGCAGGAAATCACCATCGGCTGACTCCCCTGAGCCATCATGGAGTGCGAGGACTGCGCCATAGCTACCATCCTGCGTCCGCTTCATAATAACTGCAATAGTACCGACACCATCAAGGTTACAGTTACCAATATCGCAGCGTAGTTCGGCGTCAGTACCGTCGAACTCTTTACTCTTTGCCATCTATTCGACTCTCCGAACAACGACACGTTGATTCCCCTGAGCGGCTGCCTCCATAGCAGCCGCTATAACGTCATCAGCGACCTCAACACTGGCCGTCACTAACCATCCCCGTGAGGCGTGACGGTGCTTCCAAACAGCTTCAACTATTGAGACACTAGGCTCGGCGGCAATAGCTACCGTCAACTTAGTAAAGGCGTTATCGGCAACCGGAGAGCTTTGGCACTCAATATCTACGTTGAAGAGGGTCAACTACGTCTCTTTGCCTGACCAACCGACAAGCTGCGCGTCCTCAGCAAGGTTAGACGTGGCTGTTGTGCGCCGGATGCGGATGATGGCAAATTCTCCGTTGGCCCAACTATCCATGTCAGCTCCATCAGCGAAGGTGATATTCACATACCCAAATTCACCTGCTGCACTAGGAGCCGGGTCATCGGCAGCAACATCATTAAAGGCATAAGTATGAGACACGTCCAACTTATCTACATCATCCAGGAACCGACGGATAGCAGCACCCCAGCGCACATTGTTAGTCGTTAAGGTAGGAGCCATCCAAGCAAGACGTAGTGTTAAGCCGTTACCACCGTACCCTTCCAGGAAACAGAGGAAGTCCATGTACTCTGTTATCGTCTGGTCAAACAGGAAAATAGGTAGCCGCTCTACGGGCGAACTAGCACCTTCTCGCCAGTTAGCACCAGCAGCTAGAGTCTTAGGAATCATAACCAGGTGCTTTTGAACTACGGAGTCACCAGAAGCCATCTATACCTCCACCTAACTCCGCTCGCCAGCGAACCTCACACGCCCACCACAATAAGATGCACGTGAGTCCTTATCCCAGGCATGAGTGAGTTGCACCGACCGTAGGAAGTCTATGGGGATGGTACCCTGAGGAACTTCGAGTCCCTCTTGTTTCAGCAGCCCTGCAAAGACCGACACGAACCGGCCTGTATCATTCACTACAGCACCACACCGCTCACAGGAGGCTACCCCTAGGTGTACACAAGGAGTAGAAAAGTCTGCGGGGCGGAGCACCCTGAGTTTAACCACAGGGTGCTCCTTAAAGAACTTTCGTGCTCCCTCCCACGCAGCCTTAGAAAGTTGGACCTTGATGGCCACTATCCAGCCGCACTCTCAGGAACTGTGATGACACCAGAGGTCAGTGACACAGTTGAACCACCAGTGATGGCCAGGGTGTTCATAATCAGGTCAGAGGCGGAAGTACCTGCTAGACCCTGGAACACCACAGTCCCGGCAGACTGTTGAGTAAGGATACGGAAATAGGCCAGTGTACCACCAACGGCAGAGGTGTCGTCAGTGACCGTATCAAAGGTTCCGTCGGCTCCTGGAGCACCGTCGGTCTTGGTTGTGAAGAGGATAGCTGAGGCTGTTAGGACAAAGAGTTCTGTCCCTGTTTCAGCGGCGTCTGCATCCGCAGGGATGGCTGTAGTGAGTCCTCTAATGACTGCTGCTGTACCTGCATCAGCATCAGCCTCAAAGGCATCCAGCAGCCCCTGGGCTACAACTTGGGTAAGGAAGGGATCAAAGGCCATTAGTTGTTACCTCCCCTACCTAGACGAAGTTGGGCTTGGACACGAGAGCCAATGTGCTGCCTCTCGAAGTGGTGACGCTCAAACATCGTGAGCTTGGTGGCCTCTTCCAGTAGCCCTCGTGAGCGCATGGCGTCTATGAGGGCCACCAGGTCCTCTAGACGGTCTGGGTTACCTAGGGTGATGAAGGAAAGAAACTGGTTTGGGTTTGACTCCACATAGGTGTCAGCCAGTTCCTGCAACTTCTGATGTAGTTGACCCTCAATCCCCTCCTTCATGCCCTGCTCGGCAACGGTTGCCCAAGCAGCGTCGGCGCCAAGGGTATCACCCTTAGTCTCCGCCAGTTTGGCAGCACCGACGGCAGCCAAAGACTTGTTCTTGGCTATCCCCTTTGCTACCTCTGTATCAATGAATTCCTGCACTAAGGCATCCATCCGTTAGTCCTCCGTTTTGGATGTTACTACTAGGACACCTCTCTCCTCAGAAGTTCGTACAACTCCATAGAAGAGGGGATGGTCTTCCCTAAACTGTCCAGCCAGCAGTATTAGGTTCTCCTCCGTGATGTAAGCAACGGACTGAATATTCCGTTCCCCAACAGTCATCTGCCAACCAACTAACCAAAATACTTGGTCAGTAACTACCCCATCCTTATAGGACTTGAATGTCCTCCGACGGTAGATAAGTCTTTGGTCTGCATCAAGGAAAAGTGAGAACACCAGGTGTCCATCGTCCGCGTCAAGGAGCTGGAACTCCACCAGATTCTCACGGTCAATATCAACATACCTTGACTCAGGACCCTCAAGAGGAAACTGAGCAAGGAAGCTGCTATCGTTGTACCGTGCAATCCAGTGTTTGTCGGACATTGTATTATCCCCTTAGGTCTCGTCGTACTTCCATGTGAAGGTTTCAGATGACGTTGTCCCTGGAAGGGCCGTAGAGCCTACCTCCATCTGGAATATGAAGAAATCACCGAAGTCACCTGTAGTAGGGTTGCTAATCGAACCAGTCAAAGACTTGGGTGACCCACTACTAAAGGTGAACACATCCACTGGAGCAGCGGTTAGTCCGGCATGGTTACCCTGAGTTAGCTGGAGTCCTGTATCACCAGGAGTACCAGTAGCCTCAACGTAGCTAGTGGCGGACTGTCCCTTCATGGTCACACCAGTACCAAAACCATTAGCACCATCAGTAAACCATCGAAGGTTATCAATGGTGCCGGATGGACTGGAGGTAGCTTGAAGGCGAGTGGTACACCAGTAACTAAACTTGGTACCAGCGGCGGGGACTGGAATCGGATTGGCCGTGGCAGGGGCAGGAACATCAGAGGTACTTAACCTCGTAGTGGCCCCGGTAATGTCGGTCTTGACCTCAGAGGCAAGTACACCAGTCCAACGACGGATAGTGATGGTTGCTGCCATCTATCTCCTCCTTGGACCAGTGAAGTTCTTCCTAGGAGTCTTAACCTTACGGGCCTTAACTGGTCTAGGAGGAGATTTGGACTTGGACTTTGTTAGATGTTCAGGCACCTGGGAAGCGCCCCCCACCACTACCAAAGCTAAAGCCACTACCACTGGGGCCCGAACTACCTGTTAGGCCGGCATCAGCCCCTGCACCTGGTGACCCCGGAGCAGGTAATGCACCTACACTCCGGCTACGGACTAGCTTAGTATTGCCGCCACCTGTACGTTCTCGGGCTATGCGTGTAGCCTGCGCCCGAGCCTGGTCCTCAGGTATGCCTTCTGAAATCATTTGAGCCAACGATTCCTGTATGGCTCTAGCGATTTCCTCTTGGCTTGACCCAGTACCTAAACGTTCGACTGCGAAGGCCATAGTCAAACTCCTTGAATTTTTAGGGAGGACAACCACACGTCACTGATGGTTGCCCTCCCCGATTCGTCCACTAATCCCTGACACCCAGAGGGATCAGTCTATGGAGTTACCTGCTTCTGAGCGAACAGCATGGTAACACGGACGAGGGCATCACTTACAGTCAACACCTCGACCGCGTCTCCATTGCCAAAGTCGACCTCAGCATCATCGATGGTGCCAAAGGGACCCACCTGCTTGTCAGCGAAGGCGGCCACATCGACAGCATCCGACACATCGGTCCGGGAGCCACCAGACTCCCGCTGGACCTTGGCAGTATCCGTGGCGGCTCCGGCACCAGTCATGACTATTTCCGCGTTAAGCAGCCTACATGGGGATTTGAAGGCAGGAGCGCTGACGCGGTTGTCGGTCATCCCTGCGGCTGTCTGTAGTTGAAGCACAAACAGCCCTGCGGAGATGTAGTTGATTTCAACAGTTCCTTCGGCCATTGTTCACCTCCTCCCTTAGCCCACTACCGCAACATCGGTGATACCATCGACACGGGCTAGGGACTTGGTCGACCCTAGAGCCATGGCAGGGTACCACACGAGGCGGAATCTGTCGGCGTCCTTGTTCTCAAGGGAAATACGCTTCTCCTGGAACATGGGGTTGCCAGAGAGGATAGTGATGCCACCCTCCTCAACACTGGCGAAACGGCAGGCCAGGATGGAACTCGTGGCTCCACCTGTCTTAGCGGAGAAGTCGGACGAGGCGATGGTTTCCGTCTGGGTTAGGTAGTCACTCCTAATCATCGGGACACCACGGTATCGCTCGGTCCAGCCTGCAACATCAGGACGAGTCTCTTGAATCCACAAGAGAGGGAAACTGGTTGTACCACCTCTGCCGGCGCCGCTGATACGGCGGAAGACCTCGAAGGTCATCAGCAAGTAATCAGGTTTGGGCTTGACGGTATCAAGCAGTATGTCCAGGTTTGCCAGGGACAGGGCCGCACCTGTGGCGCTCGACCCCTGGTGAATCTTCCCTGATGCAGGCATCAGAGCATGGAGACCGTTGAACTCCTTGGCGTTGGCACTTGCGTCGCCATAGATGAGTTTGTCCTCGACGAACCTCATCACACCCTTTCGGGCCATGGACACAGCCTGCGCCTCAATGTCATTGGGGTCGCGGTACGTGTCCTTAATGAAGTTGTCAAGGTCCCACTGGCCGATAACCCTCTTAAGGGTCACAGTGACCTGAGTTACAGTCGCCTGTGCCTCAGAAGGAATCTCTTCACCAATGTCGTAGAAACCGGCAGTAGGAAGAGTGCCCTCTCGGTTGTAAACAAGGGACTTCGCATCCAGCTGGGTCACCGGGAGTAGAGGGATTAGCTGCCCCTCCTCGATAATCTCCTGGATCACTCCAGCAAGGAGCTTGTCCGTTACAAGCCTCTGGGCCTCGGCCAGGGAATCGAAGAAGCCAATAATGGCCATCTATCCCTCCTTAGGAACCACTAACTACTTGACCTCAGACCTTCCTTGATAAGGTCCCTACCACGAGGCTGTTCAGGGCCTCCAGGACCACCAGGGACACCCGTATCAAAGCTACGGCGTGTCGGGGGTTGGTCCCCTGCAGGAACGGCACCAAAGGTAGTCAGGGTCTTTTCTACTTCGTCCAGCTGTGATGCGGACAGGTTATCCAACTCCTTAGCCTTTTCAGTTGGGAGTTTGAACTTCCCAACCAGCTCTAGGCGTCGGACACCCAGGAGACGGGTTTCCATCTCCGTACGACCAGTGGTCGCGGCCTGGAGGTCAGTGGTTAGCTGGGTCACCTTGGCGGCTTCAACCTTGAGAGGTTCCAGTTCAGTCTTTAACGCCGTAGCGTCTGCCTCACCCTTCAAGGCACGCTGGTAATGCTGGTCAGAGGACTTCTTCGCATCCTCTACCTCAGCCTTGAGCGTGCTTATCTGGGATTCTAGGCCCCCCTTAGCCGCAAGAAGGTCCGACTCAGGGACCACCTTAACGGTGTAAGGAACAAAGTTATCACCCTCTTTGACGAATAGGTCAGCCACCTAGCTTATCCTCCTATATCTAGTATAACTCATTCCATGAATTCTGTCAAGTGACATCTGGCGACATTTGTATGTCAAAGGTGTGACATAGTGGAGACCTCCCTTTTAAGAGGTTTAGTATAGTAGTAGTACATATAATGTACTTAGTAGAAATTCTTTACTCAACTCCTATATCTAGCCTGGAGGTCAGCGAAGAGTTGTGCTGCGGCTGGGGAAAGAGTTTGATTGGTACTCCCCCAGAAGAACAACCACGCATCGGTCTCAGGTGACATTTGACGGAAGTTCCGTCTGGCCGAGGATAGGTCATCCTCAAAGTTAGCAATAAGCTGCCTGGTCGGGTCTGCTATGCCTGGCATCTCCCGCAAAGCCTGCTGTTCCTCGGTATCAAGACGAGGGAATCTCCTAATGATTAACTGTTCCTCAGCGGAGAAGGTCTGGATTACGGCCTCCCGGAGGTTGGAGTAGGGCCGAAGGTATTCACGGTTAACGGACCAGTAAAGTTTCTCCGTCTCTGTCCAGTCATTATGGATAAACTCTAGGAACCTACCCTGATAGGGTTCAGGCATGGCCTCAATGAGAGTGTCCACCGCTGCGAAGTAGGCAAGCCAGTCAACCTGTCCAGTTACTGGATCCTTCTGTGGAGTCAACTCATAGTACATGGCAGACAACTCATTCCAGGGATTCTCCACAGGAACTGATGTACCATGCTCCTCAGCATAGTCTTTACGTTCCTCTAATGTGATAGGTATACCCTGGAAATACTGCTGTTCCTTGATAGCCGCCATACGAGCAGCCACATGGGACTTAGAGGTTGATAGCTGGGATAGGTAGTCACTGGCGGATAGAGTGCTTGCGACGAACCTACGCTCCATCTCTTCGCGGCTAAGGATATTTGCATCCTCAAATCCATCTACCTTGGACTTGTCCTGTACAATACGGACTTCTGTCCAGAACTGGCTACGCTTAATCTCTAGGGCTTGGAGACCCTTAGGGAAGAGTGGAGCCTGTAGACCACTCCAATAACGGAACTTCTCCAGGTCAAAGATTATCCGCTGCACATCTGGTGGGAGAGTAATCACATCAGAGATTCTCTTACCTTGACGTTGTATCTCCTGCTGTTCCTCGATGGTGATTCCTGTTAGCTGGAAGATAGCTTCCTGAGACTCCTCACGGGCTATCTTCTTCTGTGGTATATCCAGCTTAAATAGACCAGTCTGCTCAAAGAGGAACTGGTAGCCAGAGGCTTTACGGTTGGCTTGGGTCCAGATGTTAGCTTCCTCCGGGGTCAACTCAATGTTGTTCTGGACCTTACGGAATATGTCCGTACCAGAGTAGTCTAGCTGGCGTTCCTGGGAAAGTTTGGAAGCAATCTGTACAGCATTGTATTCACGGAACTTGTCAGGGAAGATAACATCTTGGAGTGCCTTAGCTCCAGGGATACCTTGCCATACAGCTAGGTTGAGTGGTGAGCCAGCAATAGGAGGAAGGTCAATATCACCTGCTCCTACGGCACGCTGGACTATCTGGGCTGGTAGACCAGGGAAGAAGCCAAAGCGACCCATACCATCAAGTACAGGTCCAACTACTCTAGAGGCTGGGTTGTCATAGTATTCAGGGAACTTCTGGATTAAGCCCCTCATACCACCCATCAGGACTGTACCACGTAGAGGATTGACAGCTAGGTCAGTGAAAGGTATAGGAGTGTAACCTCCATCTGTCTCGGACATAAAGCTACTCCAGGCTCGACCAATCCCTGGGTGTCCTGCAAGTAGGCGGTAGACATAAGGCCACCGCTGGGATTCATACGTCCAGAAGGGGAATATGGCTTTCCCTAGGGCATCAACAATGTTATCGTTGGAGTAGTCCACAAAGGTGGTTTCATAGGAGGTACGAGCCCGGTCCATGGCCTCCTCTCTTGCACCTTGTAGGTTGGTACTACGTCCACCCGTAGTCGTGACGGGCATATCAGGACCTATACCCTGGTCCTTAGCCCCCTGTGCCACACGGTCGATAACTGCCGTGTAGTTATCGTAGTCACTAGGGTGTATGCCACGTCCAAGGCGAACGTGTTGGAGTTCCTGGCGTATTCCCTCTAGACTTACCTTTAATGGTTGAAGGGCACTAAGGTTTGCTGGGTCTACTCCCATCTCACGGATAAGCCCATCATAGACCATCCCAAGACCGTTAGGAGTGAACCCTACGTCCTCTGCCTGCTTACCAACCTTAGCTGCTAGGGCATCAGCCTTACCCTGGATAGTAGCTATCCACCTGTCACGAGGCATGATGGTCATAGCTTCCACAAGTCCCCTGGAGAGGTCTGAGGTATTTGCACTAAAGAGGGCGGCTACGTGTTCAGCAGTAATGTCACCCTCAATAGTTGGCAGAGTTCCTACTGAAGGAAGGTCTCCAGCTAAAGCATTATACTGCCGTCGTAGGCTGAGGATATTACGGTTGTAATGGTCCCAGATGGCTCCCTGTTTCTCGTAGAATGAGTCCCAATCTATTCTACCACGAGCCGTTCTAACGTCGGTGATACTGGTCTGGGCTAGTTCAGCTACCTGACGACGTACCTCAAGGAGAGCAGTAATCTGCCGCTGGTCATTGTCAATAAGGTTAATAAGCTGCCTCTGCCGTTCGACGGAGAAGATACGGTTCCCTTCGACATTTGACCTCGCTACCTGGAAGATTTGCTGGAAGTCATCCTCGACTCCATCAAGATAAGAGGTCACAGAGTTATGGCTGGCCGCGTGGAGGGCATCCCTCTCAGCAAGGTTAGATAGCTCCCTGGCTCGAACAGTGGTTGTTGAACGTACGGACTGGATACTATCCTGCACGGACTGGGTAATGTCACTCATTGCCCTCATTAACTCAAAGACTTCCTCTTCGGTTAGGTTAGGCTGGGCCTCGCGGGTTATCTGCTCCGTTAGTTCCCTCAGACGTCCTCTGGCTAGACCTGTGCGGGCAATGTGGCTGTCCTGGGCAAGCTGCCAAACCTCACCTAGGACTCCACTATCCAGGTTAGACCCAATGTCTGACCAGCGTGTACCATTACTCCTGGTGAGTTCCCGCATAATGGTATTACGATAGAGTGGCTCTATTTCTGGATGACGGTCCATTATGTCTTGGACTACAGCCATAGTCTGGTCAAGGTCAAGACGCTCAATTGGAACCTTCAACCGTTCAACGGCTTCTGGTCCTTGGAGGACTGCATGGAATAGCCTGTCCTCAAGGCTAGACCTTGCCTTCGGATTTAGTGTGCGTAGGTTATCTAACTCATTGGCAATGTCACCTACCAGTCGACGCACAGAGGCTACCTGCTCAGGAGCCAGGAGTTCAAGCTCTCTGGATACCTCACGGTTAAGCCAGGCTGCACGGATATTCTGCTGGTAGCGGTTAAGGCTATCAGCAAGGTCTATCGTGTGGCGGATACCTGGCTGACGGCTAAGGACATTTAGGAAGCTGCGCTCATTCTTTAGGGCAGTTGTTCCTGGCTTAGGTAACTCCATAGCAAACTCGGACCGACCACGTATACCTATGATGAACTCAAATGGTGTATTAGCCAAGTCACCGTGGTTCTGGATAATCACATCGACCTGGTTCTTCCCAGGACCGAATAGCCCTCCCGCACGGAAGCCAGTCTCAAGGACATTCATAGGGAGGAAATTAAGGAACTTAAGGAACGCAGTCGCCCAGGGCCGTACCATGTGAGTGTTGAGCCACTGGGCACCAACCAGCCGGGTTATTAGGTCTATGTTACTGGTCAGTCCAATGGTTAAACCTTGGAGCTTACCACTAGCGTACACACCACTAGCATAGTTGGAAAGTTGGATATCCCTGACATTGTCCACGAAACGGCTAAAGGCACGAGTTGGGTCAGGGTGAGTTAGCAGACCTAGGGCCCGGGTTGCATCACCATTAAGGCGGGTTGAAAGCCACTTGGCTATCTCAGGCTCGGCTGAGTGGGGCAGGCCAAGGATATTACCTACCTGATTGGAGGCATGACCAACACTGATGACACCATTCTTGCTGGAGCCCATCATAAGGTCAATGGTCTGTTGGAGGGCCGCTAACTGGGACCTGGAGGGTACTAGGGCTTCTACTGTACCTAAGCCTAGTACCTCCACAAGGTCTGCGTCAACAACCTTCATGGAACCTCTTTGGATGGAGATGCCACTAACATCATCGGGAGTACCTACCCCACCGAGTTTGACTCGTACCGGGTAGACCTTAGGTGGAATGTCTCTCCCTAGCCTATGAGCATCTGCCACAGCAAAGGCCCAGGCATCCTCTGCGGTAGGTGAAAGGAAGATTCCCTCCCCTAACCGTCCTGATAGCTCTCCACCTTGTCCATAGAACATTATGTTGCCTTCAGAGGACTGAGTTCTGAGGGCATTTACAAGGTCTGTCACTGTGGCATTGTCTGCTAGGTTAATGCCGTTCGCCCTCGCTACATCTATCATGTAGGGAGTAGGCTTAGTAAAGGCTGGTAGGCCACCCTTCTCAACGTTGGCAAGAAGCCTCTCAGCATCCACGTTGATATTAGGAGCATCAATGCCTGAGGGTAGTCGACCCTTTGTACGCTCCCAGAACTGTATGACCTCGGACTCGTCAATGGCTTTGGATACACCTCGGATAACGGCACGACCAAACTCCGCTAGTGGGTTACTATGAGCTTGGGTAGGGTCACGTAGGTAAGCCTGGGTAGCTTCGTTAACCGTCTCCTGGAGTTGTCTAGTAGTAATTCCTCTCAAGGAACCATAACGACGACGCAGGACGGTTAGACCTAACTTAGAGAGGTCTACTACAGTCCTATTAGCAAGTTGCCCTACAGTAAAGAGGGGGGCCTTTAGGACCGCCACATAAGGACGTATCGGTAGGAGTACAGCGGCATTCCAGCCATCGTCAATAGCTTTGCCAAAGAGGCTGGCTCTTGACACTGCCTTCTCAGACAGTCCAAGAGTCCTGGCTGTTGCTCCTCCTACCTTCCCTAGTAAACCAAAGCCAAGGTAGCTGGTCGGGTCGAGGAAGATACTTGCAGGAAGCTGGAGATACCATGGAACAGACTCTCGATAAGCCTGTCCCATAGCGGTCCAGTTATTTACCCCAAAGTTTTGCTTCATCTCCGGAGAGGCCAGGTCAGTAGCATTGACCAGGCCACCACCACTATTGATAAAGTCAAAGACCACTAAGGCATTCCCTACAAACGGAGCACCAAAGGCTTCATCATAAGCTGTAATGGCATCAAGCCCTGCTGCGGCAGGAGTGACCGCAAAGTTCTTAACGTGCTGCCAGAGGGTCAGCTTCTGGTCAAAGTCAGGAGAATCAACTCCCAGGCGGATGCGCTCAAAGGCTTCATCCTTCTCAACTAGCTGGGCGATGGTATCATCCCACTGGTCGGAAGCATCATCGATGATAGCCCGGATACCTGGGTCAAGGAGATTCCTTGACTGGTAGATATCCCTCAGTCCTTCCTCAGTTAGACCTTCTGGTAGCTGGGCCCGACCAATCTGGGTTAAGGCTTGTCGTATCACCTCAGAGGAGATAGAACCGATTGCTACTCTTCTGGTTGGTGGTGCAGCGCTGATAAGTTCAATGGTGGACTTACGCACATCAGCTTGTGTGGCATCTGAACCTTTAGGGACAATGTTCTTGCCATACTCAAGGAAGATTTCCTCAAGGTTAGCTCGAACCTCAGGAGAGAATGGCTGTGGAGTAATGCCATTTGCAGCAGCGTATTCCTCCATCTGGAGTTCAACGTCATCAATGGATTGCACCTTCCCTGAGACAATCCCATTTGGGAGTTGAGCATATAGGGCTAGGATAAACTGCTCCTGCTTTAGGACAATGGCCCAACGGTTGATATGCTCGGTGGTAGCTTGCCACTGGGAATCAAACTCACCTTTGAGGCGAAGGTACTCTTCCTCGAAGGTATGCTCAAATGCTCTACGTCCCTGAGGCGTCTGGATGGCATCAAAGGGGGTATTGAAGTTGAGGATTTTTGCGGTGTTGTTCCTGGCGGTAGTGCGTATGGCATCATCAGGAGTTTTATTCCTAAGGCCAAGGAGGCTAGATGAACCAGTATACTGTGCCCTTAACTCCTCCTGTAGACCAGCAGCCTCGTTAAAACCATCATTCAGTTCCCGGACTCTGTCCTGCTGGTCCTGGATAAGCTGGTAGCGCCAACGTTGGAAGGCACTTAGCTGGTTGAGTTCCTGCATGGACGGAGGGAAGAATGAACCTCTTGGACGGGGTGCACCTGCAGGGTCACCAAAGATGCCAACTGGTCCTGCCCGTGGAGGAAGGAAGATTGGAGCATCGTCAAGGGCTTGGCCACCTTCACTCGTCTCAGGAGTGGCGACTGCACCAGGGTAGGGGTGGGCTCCCAGGGCTCCAAAAGGCTGGCCGTTATGCGCCACACCTTCGCCCCATGGGGTCCAGCCACTACCACCATAGACAGCATTGGCTGCCCACTGGATATTAGCCTCAGGGTTGATTAGCTGCTCACGGGTTGGACGTCCAGGGAAACGGGTGTTATCTTGGACCTGGAATAGTCCATGAGCCACAGGGATTCCTAGAGTGTTACGGTCACCTCCAATAGCGGAATCACCACCACTCTCCCACCACATCACCCAAAGAGCTTTATCCACATCCTCTGGCTGGAAGTGTTTGGCAACTAGAGGACGCCAACGTTCTACCTGGTCAGGGTAACCACCAGTGGGACGAGTTGCTAGTACCTGAGAGGTGTCTCGCCTGGCGGGGTTAGCTGCAAGGTTGTTAATCCTCTCAAGGAGGGACCTTGTCTTATCAGCCCTGGATAGTGCCTCAGGGTTCATTAAGCTGCTCCTGTTACGGCTTGAAGCGGTTGACCAGTAGGCGTAGGAGGCTGGAGTTGAGACTCAGCCAACTTGGCAGCGTTTTCGTACAGGCGGGCTAGATCTGGCTGGTTATCAGCGATAAGGGCCAGTGACTGCTCACGGAGGGAAGCTATCAAGGCTAGCTGACCCGCCACAGGATGGGACAGAGCATCATCCCTTTGACGGAGAGCAAGCTCCCGGTTAGGGTCACGTATCTCTGGGAACAGTTGGTCAACCACTGTGGTATGAGAGAGTCTAAAGTCAGGAGCCAACTGCCTGGCGGTGGAAGCACGTATTGCTAGGTCACCAGGGATTTGAACTTTAAGGGCTATATCAAAGAGGGCAGACTCAGGAAGCTCAACAGGTAGGGTAAACTGTTTAGGTCGAGCACCTCCATCCCGCATCATGCCTAGCCAGGCATTGTCAATGTCTGTAAGGACACTGGACAGTGCATCCCTGTAGGGCTGAAGGATTTGGTGGGCAGCAGCAGCTATCTGGCTCATTACGAACCCAGCGATTTCCTGCTGAACATTACCATAGAGTACCCATGGAAATCCACCTCGCTGGATCATACCCTGGATATCGAACAGTTGGGTACGAAGCTCGGCTGGGATAGATGGCATATCTATGACGCCAACGTCCTCGTCAATATCCATTTTGAAGATAGCACCACGCTTAAACACGTTCTCAGCCTGCAGGACATTACCAGTACGGCTACGCTCTTTGAACCGTGGCTGAGCAGTATCACGAAGGATTTGCTGGAGGAAGGTCAACTGTCGGTTGTAGTTCTCGTAGACACCATCATTGGTGGCAACAATGGACTCACCAATGTTATCCTTCCAGGATTCATCTCCCTCGTCGATTGCCCCGTTGTCCGGTAGGCCAGCCACGGGGCTTACGAGGACTGGGATCGTTTTAAGGTCAGGGTGAGGAGTCGGAGGCTTGACAAACTTACCACCCATAAGGATGGTATTCTCAGGTTGTCCTGCGTCATTGTATTCCCAGAAGTCAATGACCTTGACCTGCTGCTCACCCGTGATGGTCGCACTCCAGCCCTTCTCTACGATACGCTTCCTGGCTGCACTAGCCTTGAGGTTGTAGATATGGACTACACTGGAGAGTCCATCACTATAGTCTGGATAGACCTCAGCAGGATTCCAAACGTCCGCAATCAGACCTTCCTCGGTAGCCATGACGAATACAGCGTACCAGCCAGTAGCGAGCATCAACCCTGTGAAGTACCGCATCCAGCTTTGTCGCCCTCGGTTACGGTTATCCTTATCAAGGGCACTCCAGGAGGTTTTCCAGAATGTTTCGACCTGAGCGACAGCATCCTGGGCTACAGGAGGTATACCATCCAAAGGTATGTTATGAGGGATATGGGACGCGGTGAGAAGGTGTGATGCGAGGTTGTACAGCGTCCTGGGATCGTTGGCGATAAAGGACTCCATATTAGGAGCCTTGAGGTTATCATCCAACCTTAGACGTTTGTACCAGGCACGGAACTTATCATTCCGTCTTGACCAGAACTTCTGTAGAGTGGTGGCCTTGGCCTCATAAGTGGCAGGCCGAGCAGCGGTAGTCGCAGTTACCATTTGTCATCCCATCCTGCGGAACCTACAAATCCGCTCGCTCCAATACGCCTAGATTGACGGCAGGCCATGGCTAGTGCCATGGAGTCGTGGTAGTCATCTGGCCCAATAGCCACTACCCTATCACCAACGTAACGCATATTCCGCATCTGGGCAATAAGGTTAATGTCGTGGGTTATCATCCTTGGTAGCATACGGTGTACCTCACTAATCATATGAGGTTTGGTACGAGGAGTTGTAAGCCAGCCGATGGTACGCTGTCGTCGTCCACTCAGGATATCCTGACGGTAGTAGAGCCGACGGTAGTTCTGGACAATGTGTGCCACAGGGAGGCCAGGAGGGTTAGTCTCAATCACCAGTAGAGATCCATGGTAATACTCACAGAGGCGTAAGGCTTTTGCGGACGTAGCCTCTGCTTGGAAGTATCCTGCATGAGTGGCACAGTGTTTAGCAATCTCGTTATCGTCCTCGTCAAGGTAGAATTCCCAGACAGTAAGGACTGTCTTGGAGTCTTTGCCTAGTCCAGGGTCAACACTGACCACATAGTCATGGCCATCCTCTGGAGGATACCACACAAGGGCACCCTCAAACGAGTGGTCAGGAATGTGACAGCCACGGGCGAGCTTCTCAACCTGCATGGCGTCATAGGCTGCATCCCCTACAGCGATGAAACAACGGACAGAGTCCTCAGGGAACTCTTGGCCAAAGAGGAGACGGGTTTCACCAGTCTCATGCTGCTGCTCAAATTCCTTAACCTTACGTCGTCGCCACCGGATGGAAGCCTCATTAAGGCTATGGGCCTCCATTAACTCTAGTTCCTCGTCAGTGAGGTTATAGAGCCTACCACGGTCCTCAGGGAGACACCATGGACTCCCTTCTTCGTAGGAGTATTCTTCGTGGTCCCACCAATAGAAGATGTGGCTAGTAAAGATACCACGACCCTCTTGGCCCGCTTTGAAGGTATCGTGGAAGTATTTACCATTACCATCTTCACCGTTCGGTGTAGACTCAAGGACAACAGTCCCATCATCAGGAACTCGTTGTAAGGTAGGAATCATAATCTTGGGAGCATCAGGCCAGAAGGCGACCTCACTACCAAGGAAGTCATGTATAGGCTCACCACGACCAAATACATAGGAGCGGGCACTACCTATGTAGAAGGTACCATTGACGTCTGGGAAGGTCTTTTCGTAGGCTGAACTGCGGTGCATTGGCACACGCATCTGAGGAGGTAAGTTATCGTATAGCGCCTGCACCTTATTCAGGAGTCGCTGGGTGATAAACTCCTCGTGAGCCACGATTACGGCAGTGGTACCTTTATGGGTCATTACGTCGTGTAGGAACACAGCAGCCCATAAGGTAGTGCTACCAACCTGGGCAGGCTTGACGTAGAGGTCACGTCGCCAAGGACTCTGGAGAGCAAGCTCTTGGTCTTGGATATAACCCAACTTGAATGGCACAGAGTTCCTGTGTTTATCCTCTATAATCATAAAGGATTCAATGAACCTCTTTCGGTCCATGATTAGCTGGGTGACATCCAGTTCACTCACTTGAGGGACCATGGGAGTGGTGTAGATTTATACGAGGGTAGGTATATTCCGTCTCTGCGGACTTAGAATGAGGTTCGTACTTTGTACCACGAGACATTCGGGTAGACCTCGGATAAGTATACCTAACCCAGCCACACATCAGGCAAGTAGTATCCACAATATCCTGATACATTGTGTGTCCACCACAACGCTGGCAAGTTATTGAGGCTTTGGCCGTCTTGGTAAGTAGTGAGTTCCTCGTATCCCTACCCTCATGATTTGAGCTTTGGCAATACTACGACGGGATGCTTCCCGCTGTTTCTTGGAAGTGGTTGTCCTGCGTAGGTGCTTCCTTGACTGGTTACTCCAGCCCATTAGTTAGTCTCCCTACAAGTACCTCGTGGTCTTGGTTTTGGATAAAGACAGGCAAGCACAACCAACAGAATCCCATCCACTTCTTCCCATCCTTAACTACAAAGGTTGCTGGCCAGATACAGTTAAACTTCGAGCCAGGTTGCTTACCGTAGCAGGGCGATGATACAAGCCTGGAACCGTCCCGCTTTAGTGCATACCCGGCATCGTCTGACACTAAGGAAACCAGGTTGAGAATAACTCTCCTATTTGGTGGGGGTCAAGTCCCTGGCCAATTAGGAATATAAACAACCTCAGGAAAAACTCGTAGGTGATAACCATCAATCACCCTCCTCATCACTCCAGTATGCTTTCCCTTCATCATTCCTCAGCCAGAGGTAATTCTGGCCAAACAACTTGGAGATACGACCGGGAAGTCCGCCACCCCACCGCATTACTGGTACACCCTCATTGTAGAGGACTTGGTATGGTGGCTCAGGGAATAGGCCATCCTCATGGCGAGGAGGGGCCACTATAGGGTCGAGGCTACCAGCATCCAGCCGTTTAGTTATCTCGTCCCATGGGATGCGATTACTTGGACAGAGGGTCGCTCCACTACCAAACCTAATACATTCGTTATGTTCGTAGAGGGTCGCATCCTCGTCAATGGGGCTAAGAGGACGTTCCCAGTAACTCAGGGACACACCACGATAGACAGCCAGTTCAAAGAGGATCATCATGAGGGAACGAAGTTGTGGTTCAGTGAGCGGCTCATCCTCACTACCGGGTGGTCCACCCTCGAACTCGACTGCCACCCCACGGGTATTTGGAGTACGGCTACCACTGGCCCAGCAGGAGGTTTTGACGGAATAGTGCTGGGTTGCACTACCATCATAGTTCATCCAGATTTGGACACTTGCCGCCGCGTAGGGTGTAAACCTCCCGGTAACCGGGTCACGTTCCATATTGAACAGCCTCTGCTGCCAGCCGGTGTAGTATCCACCTGCACTGTGGGGGATGAACATCTCCACACTGTTAGGCTGGCTATATTGCTTTTCGACTGGTCCTGGAACGTGGCTCATCCAGTCAAACCAGCCCTCATCGTTAATCATTGGAGCGGGACCTCATCCCTGGGAGAGACAGGCGAGTACCATTCTCAACCCCACGATAGAAGTAGGCGCCTGAGGAGCTTACAGTGACGAGGAGTATATCAGGGATTGTCCTCTCGATGAAGGCCAGGCCAATAATCCCTACTAGACTAATGACCGCAATCGCCCCGGCAAACGCGTCCCTGGCGGTAAGCTTAGTCACAGTTAACCCCTCTTAGCGTGAATACTCAGACTGACCTCTTCATTTTGCTTGGAGAGACCTAAGACAAAGGCTGTAAGGTCAAAGCCTTTACCATCTCCCATACCGTTCGCACTAAGCACCTCTTCCTGGGCAGCCATAGCCTGAGGGGTGTACTCGCCACGGATACGTCGGAGGTAAGCATCCTCTGACTTGGTAAGTTCTTTTCCTTTGGCGGCCTTCTCAAGGACCTTGGAGTCTCGGTCAAGGACCAAACGGAAGTTACGTCCCCACTCCATACGAAGGTAGTTAGCACCTACCTTATCGCGGAGGACGCTTAGCCCTTTGGTATCGAGTTCACGGAATTCGACGTCTGCTACCCGCCAGCGCATGACTGTACGGTAACTTATCTTGGTAAGGCTACAAGACTCATGGACATTGTAGCCGACAGAACGAAAGGAGAGATATCTGGTCTTGCCAGTGTCATCAGGGAAGTAGGGAAGTATGCCTTCGACTATACCCTGAGTATCGTCCGGGTTGACAACAGGGAGAACCTCACCCTCAAGTGGTTGTGTTGTCAAATCACTTGACATAAGTTTTCTCCTCTCCAATGATTATACTACAAAGGGTACTATGGTGTCAATAGAATAAAATAAGCTTGACATAATAAACTATTGACAAAGGGAATAACGTGTGTTATACTTGTTATATGGAGGTACAGATAAGGACTGTACACGATTCACCAGTTGCGCTGGTGGTTGGAAGGCGCCTTAACGCCCGACACCAACTGCCAGGTTACCGCTGGACCTGCCAGGAGGGGCCTTATGGAGTAGTGCCTGGATCCACTACTCCAAATAATTAGCAGAACCTAATACCTCCAGGTCCTAGTTAGCAAGGAGCCCCCCGCCCTTGGATGTTTGGATGACCCACTCCAAGAGGAAAAACAAGTGTTCACACTGTCCTGACCCTATTGAGAGGTTTGCACCTTGCGTCATAGCCCAGTCACGTAGAAGGTTCAACGGACGGACATTCACCAAGATACTTAGGTTCCATCCACAATGCTGGATTAACCAGGGGATGGTTTACCTCGATAAGCACCCTCCAAAGGTCACGATTGGTCGGCCACGACTTAGCCTTTCCTTAGACCAGAGGAGGCGTCGGTCCCAACTGCTTAGGCGTCATGGACAGTTAATGTGGCATTTCAGGACCTACACCGTTAAGGGTAACATAGCCCTTGCAGCGGAATCATACCTCAAGGCATACAGCCTTCACGAGGAGATGGCAGAGAATGGTGGCATACCAAAGACCTGGATTGCTGTAGAGGAGGTTACGACCAATGATTGAGTTACAAGGTGACCTGTGGAAGATTATCCCTGCGGACGCTAAGGTCATTACCACCAATGGGTACGTCAAGACAAATGGGGAAGCGGTGATGGGCCGAGGAGTGGCTCAACAGGCGGCCCTCAGGTGGCGTGAACTCCCTCGTACCCTGGGAGAGATTCTCTCCGCTAGTGGTAACCATGTAGCTAGCCTTGGTAGGTTTAGCTATGACCCTACGGCCGAGGAACGGGACAAGATACACACCAACTTAAGGTTGCCTACCCAGGAAACCTTCGAGTTGATTGCCATGCCTGTAAAACATTTGTGGTCACAGCCTGCTGATTTGGACCTAATCCTACGGTCGAGGGATGAACTGCTGAGCCTAGTACATTATAAGGGCTGGCAGAAGGTGGTACTGCCTCGACCAGGCTGTGGCAACGGGGGACTTAGTTGGGAGGTGGTACGTCCTATCATGGCTAATGTGTTGGATAATAGGTTTGTCATTGTCCAGCTATGATTGATAAGAAACTCTACCCCACCTTTGAGATTTGGCTGGCAGCAGGTTGTCCAGGTATAGAACCACCCCCACGACCAGTATGTCCTAAGTGTGGAAGCCAGCAGGTACCAGCGCTTGCGGGTACGTTGTGCATCAAGTGTATCATGGAAGGAAATAAATAACGATGTTGGAAAAGGCAACGGCTATACTGACCGAAAGCCTCAGTGTCATTACTGACCGCAGGGAAAGTTACGGTCCAGTGGAGACTCACTTCTCTGAGGTAGCCATTGGCTGGGGAGTCATCTTCAAGGATGGAGCTGTTACCCCGGAGAAGATTCCTCTGGCTATGGTGTGGTACAAGCTCTGCCGGGAACTGGCTGCCCATAGTGATGACAACCTTACTGACATGGCAGCGTACGCCTCGCTGGGGGCAGAGTTCCATGGCTTCTTCGCGGACAGGCTAGCGGAGACACCGTGAAGTGTCGGTGTAGGTATGGAGACTGTCCCCGTCCTGACCATGCTCACCGTGAGTTTGGGTGTTCCTGTAATTTTGGTCCTACTGGGCGTACCAAGCATGGCTTAGGACCACATCATAAGCGAGGATGCTCCCACTGGAGACGCTACTTCACCTACCAAATTAGACAGAGGAAGGAATTAGCCACAAAGGGAGCATACACGATATGACCGCCACCGTAAGCCTAGAGACAATCATGGCAAAGGTAGGGGCACTGGCAGATGCCGCACACCATCAGGAGTCAGATAACGTTGCCTTTCACACTGGCAAGATCGAGGCTGACGCGCGCTCGCTGGTTGAGTCTGCCTCAGATATTAGCGGTGAAGTGGTAAGTGCAGTTATATGTACAAAAGAAAACCATGCCTTACTGGCTATGCGTGCGGCGCTGGCGGGCA